>Ga0247611_10006834_pt1 | contig 14522 bp, 16 predicted proteins | sample 177DNAGHGhighgp2_FD_192422 | JGI IMG/M metagenome (GOLD analysis project Ga0247611, IMG submission 192422) | Sheep rumen microbial communities from Palmerston North, Manawatu-Wanganui, New Zealand - 1770 DNA GHGhigh gp2 | ecosystem: Host-associated > Mammals > Digestive system > Stomach > Rumen...
TATTGATCAGCATAGTGATATGAATGAAAATACATTCCAATTAGAAAGCGAAACACGAGAAGATATTGTTGCTTTTGCTAATAGAGATTGTAATGTATGAAACTTTATTGTACCTGCAATTGAATGTTGAGCTATTTCTGATGTTAAACAATTGAGAACAGAGCAGTGATTATTGTGCTTTAATAAGCCTCATACTGATTATATTTTGGATATTGATTTGGATTATTGGGATGAAATGATGTGAATAAGTGATGTTGAGTGAACATTAAAGAAAACAAGAAACCTTATTCAATCTGCTAAAGTAGTAACTGTTGCAACATCTCCTTATTTTTTAAATCAGGAGAAAGCTTTAACGTTATTACATTCTTTGTTTTTTTAATCTTTGGATTTAAAACTTAATTTTTCTCAGTTTAAGTCAACTGATACTGTACTTCAGTTCTTTATTTTTCCTTCGATTATTTCTAGTGCAAGTTCATCAAGTAAATAGTTTTGAAGAGCTCTTTTTAATGGTCTTGCTCAAAATTGAGGATTCCATCCTTTGGTAGCAATAAATTTTTTAGCAGCATCAGTTAATTCAATTTTTATTTCTCTTGAGCTTAGAAGGTCTTTAAGGTAATTGTTTAATTGAATATCTACGATTCCTTTTATTTCGTTTTCAGATAGTGGATTAAAGAGAATGATATCATCAATTCTGTTTAAGAATTCTGGACGAAAATGTTGAAGAAGGAGTGGCATCATGTCTTCAACAGTTGTTGTTTCTTTTTTATTTTCTTTAACTTTTTCTAGTAATACATCTGATCAAATATTTGAAGTAAGTATTATTAAGGTATTTTTGAAGTCAACAGTTTTTCATTTACTATCAGTTAATCTTCCATCATCAAGAACTTGAAGCAAAACATTGAAAACATCAGGATGTGCTTTTTCGACTTCATCAAAGAGGATAACTGCATAAGGTTTTCTTCTAACAGCTTCTGTTAATTGTCATCATTCTTCGTATCCAACGTATCCTGCAGGAGCTCAAATAAGTTTTGCAACACTGTGCTTTTCCATGTATTCAGACATATCTATTCTGATAAGTGCTTTTTCATCATCGAAAAGTGCGGAAGCTAAAGCTTTTGAAGCTTCTGTTTTTCAAACTCATGTTGGTCATAGAAATAGGAAAGATCAAATTGGTCTGTTAGGATCTTTTAATCATGCCCTTGCTCTACGAATTGCATTTGAAACAAGGTGGAGAGCTTCGTCTTGTCCTACAACTCTTTTTTTTAGAATATTCTCTAAATCAGCAAGTTTTTCTATTTCACTTGCAACAAGTTTTGAAGCGGGAATTCATGTCCATTTAGCAATGATTGTTGCAATATCTTCTGCTTCTACTATATCGTTGTGGATATCGTTTCCTGCTTCTTTATTTTCAAGCTCTGATAGTTGCTTTTGCTTTTCTGGTAGAGTATTATAACGTATTTCTGCTGCTTTATTATAGTCAGTTTGTTTCTCTGCAATTTGCGCTTGATGTTCAAGGTCTTTTATTTCTTTTTGAAGATTTTTTATCTTTTCTCATTGAGCTTTTTGGTCTTCTCGTTTAGCTTTTTTTGTTTGATATTCTTCTTTTAGAGAAGCAAGCTGTTTTTCTATTTGAGCAATACGTTCTTTTTTTGTTAATTTAGCCATTATTGTATTTTGTTAAAAAATAAAATAGCACCAATTTATTTATGGTGCTATATTATTCAAAATTTATTGTTTTGCAAGAGATTTGTATTTATTTTTTAATTTCTTCTTCATGTGATTTTTAAGATTTCTATGAATAAGTTGATAATGTCGAGATAGAAATCAACACAAAGGTCTATGGCATTATCTACTGTTCTTTGAAGAGAACTTGCACGGTACATGTCATATCAAACGTAGAGACTGAATATTCATGCTCCTATATAATCAAGAATCTCAAGATTTAATTGTGGAATAAACATTGATCCAATACTTAAAAGAACAAAGATTCAAAGTGCTATAAAAAGTATCCATCAGAGTTTTTTAAAAATATTTGGGAATGCTACACCAAGTCATCACATAATAACAGTGATACATCATGTTATTCACATTGCATTTCTTATTACTTCAGGACTATATTCATTAAGTATTGGTCACATAGTGAATCAGAATGGAATAACGACCATATTGTAACCAATGAATGATAATATAGGATTATCAGATTTTATGGCTAAAAATATTCCACAAATTGGGAGTACTAGTCATATAAGTATTGCTAAAATAATGTTTGGTTGAAAGTTTATTTGGTCAGCAAGATGTGCAAAATATGCTGTTAATCAGAATCATCGTGCTAGTCCAAGTGCAATAATTCAATAGAATTTATTTTCACTTAGTGTACTTTCTCCATTTTCTAATGTACGGTCAAAAACTCCTGTTGAAAAGGTGTGGAATTGATTCTTTTTCATATTTTATAATTTAATAGATAAATTAATTGATATTAAATTTTTTTGGATTTTTTGCTTTAAATTCTTCTGGTGATGAGAATCTTTCTATAATAGCATCAAGGACTTTATCAACGTTTTCTCATGTTTTTCATGAAACACATATAATCTCTTCTCTTGGAATTCAAATAACGTTTTCAATTTCAGTTGATACTCTTTCCGGATTTGCTGCTGGTAAATCGATTTTATTTAGTACTGGAATGATATCAAGTCATTGATCAATTGCTTGATAAAGTGTTGATAGTGTTTGAGCCTGGATTCCTTGAGAGGCATCAATAAGTAAAATAGCTCATTCAACTGCTGCTAATGAACGAGATACCTCGTATTGAAAGTCTACATGTCCTGGAGTATCGATAAGATTTAAATCGTATCATTTCCATTGCATTCTTGCAGGTGTAAGTTTTATAGTTATTCATCTTTCCTGTTCGATATCCATACGATCTAGCATTTGTGAATGGTCAAGTTTTCTTATGGTTCATGTAATTTCAAGCATTCTATCTGCAAGTGTTGATTTTCAGTGATCGATATGTGCTATAATACAAAAGTTTCTGATTTTACTCATTGAAAGATTTTTAGTATAAATTTAATTGAAAGATAATTATTCGGTATTCTAAAACAAGGATATTACTTGTTGATGTATTTTACTCTACATCAGATATCTAATTCATCTCAATCATATGATTCTATAATGTTTTCAAGTGGTACTTTATCTTCATTATCTATTTCTGGGCAGTTAAGTGATGGACGAATCGTTATTTTGTATGATCCGTTTTTTGTCGGTTGGATATCTGAAATAGTCCCAGTAAATTCTTTATTTTTTCTTTGATTTTCTCTATCCTTAAGTAGTTTATCAACAAGTTTTTTTGTTATTTGGAATCTTTCTCTTATTATTTTTTCATCTACTTTATCTGGTAATTTTGATGATTCTGATAGTTTCTCATCATGGTATTCAAACAAAGCGATATTATTGAAGTAATCTTGTTTTATAAATGTTATTAAGTGGTCAAAATCTTCTTGTGTTTCTCATGGAAATCAAATGATGAAATTTGTTCTGATGAAATATTCTTTAAAGTTGTTTTTTATAAAATTTAGTAGTTCAAGTGTCATATCATGATTGTAGAATCTTCACATTGATTTTAGGATTTTTGGTGAGGAATGTTGAAGTGGTAAATCAAAGTATGGAATGAATTTCTTAAGCGTTGTTAATTTCTCTAGATGCTTTTTTGTTAAAATATCTGGATACATGTATAAAACTCTGTATTTGAAGTCTCATTCGAGGTTATCAAGTTTTTCGAGTAGTTCAAATAGTTTTGCTGCTTGATAAAGGTCTATTCCGTATCTTGTTGTATCTTGTGCTAAGAGAATTATTTCTTTGGTTCATTCAGCTATAAGTTGTTTTGCTTCTTGGATTATCGTTTCTATAGGTAGTGATTTTTGAGGACCTCTGATTTTTGGAATAATACAGAAACTACAGTGGTTATTACATCCTTCGGCAATTTTTAGGTATTCATATCATAAATCAATATTTGTATAAGCTCTTGCACTTTCTGGTCGAACAAAATCGTTACAGAATAGGTTTTCAGTTCTTTTTAGCATTTCTGGTGTGAAGTTGCTTACCTCTTTTCGAGAGAGAAATGAAATATCTTTGTTTTGTTTAATTTCATCCCATTTTTTTGTCTCTTCGTCGGATATGTTATTATTCTTTGTCAGATATTCAAAATATTGGACTCAGCATCAAATAATACAGATTTTTTTCTTCATTTTTTTGAGTTTTTCGATAGTCTCAAACATTTCATCTCTTCACGATGAGACAAATGAACAAGTGTTTAGAAAAACGATTTCTGTTTCTTTTGCATAAGGATTGGTTGAATATTGAAAATCTTTAGAATATTTCTCTAAAATTTTTCACAAAAGGTATTGTGTATCTACTAAATTTTTATTACATCATAGATTGATAAACGAAAAAAACATTTAAGTATCATTATTATAAATTAATTTTTTGATTAGATTTTATCAAAAGCCTCATCCACTTTTTTGTTTAGTGCTTCTTTTACAGATGTCTTTGCTGCTTCTTTTGCTTCTTTATATTGTCTTTTTGCTTCTTCTTGTGCTTTCTCTGATAAATCTTTTGCTGTTTCTTTTGCATTTTCAAGTTGTTTTTTTGCTTCTTCTGTAACAAGATTTATTTTTTCATTTGCTTTATCGCGAATAATTTGTGCTCATTCGTTGTTTTCAATGAATTCGTTTGTTTTATTTCAAAGGTATTCAACTCATGAATTTATTTGTTGTTTTGCTTGTTGATATTCTGGAGTTTTTACAAGGTCATCAATTGGAGTATTTATTTCTCAAAAAGGAGAAGTACATCCGGCAATTATTGTTGAAAAGCTTACAAGTGTTAAAACTTTTGTTATGTTTTTCATTGAGGTATTGATAATGTAAAATTAACGTATTTATGCTGTTTTTTTGTTGAAAATCAAGGTAGAATAATTACTTATGTTTTGATTTATTGTTTTTGTAAAATTTTGATATGCATATTCATCTTGTTACATTATTCCCTGAAATATTTGATAGTTTTTTAAAAACTTCTCTTATTGATAAGGCTCAGGATAAGTGAATCCTTCAATTTTCTTTGCATAATCCAAGAGAATTTTGTGAAGATAAACATCAACAAATAGATGATCAAATATATTGATGAGGAGATTGAATGTTAATTAAAGCTAAGCCTGTTGTTGATTGTGTAGAAAATATTATCGATGAGTTTGATTTGACAAATAAAGATTTTGTAATACTATTTCCAGCTCCTTCTGAAGAAGTTTTTAATCAAAAAATAGCATATTGATTAAGTAAGAAAGAACATATCATTTTTGTTTGTTGAAGATATGAGGGAATTGATTATAGGTTTGAAGCATATTTAAGGAAAAAATATCCTGAAAATTTTAGAAAGGTTTCTATGGGGGAGTTTGTTGTTCTTTGATGAGAAACTCCAAGTATGGTGATGATAGAGGGAATTGTTAGATTAATTCCATGAGTCATAAAAGAAAAGGGGAGTTGGATAGATGAAAGTTATTCGATGAAAGAAAATATGAAGAATTTGGAAGCTCCTAATTATACAAGACCTTTAGAGGTGTTCTGAATGAAAGTTCCAGAAGAATTGTTAAGTTGAGATGATTTTAAGGTAGAGCAGTGGAGAGAAGAGAATAAAAAACTACTCGAAAATTAGTTTATAAAAAGTATAAAAATTTGTTGTTGTTCTGCTTGCAATCTTTATGTAAATTGCTATTATGATTTTTGATTTTATTTTTTGCCGTTTGTGAAAAATGTTGGATTTTATTTATGATAGTTGGGAGACCGTTAGAAAATTAAAGTTCCCTACTGTTAAGCAGTTCGCTCAATTAACTGGAGCTATTTTTGGATTAGTTATAATTGCTTGACTTTATTTTATTCTTTGTGATACAATCTTTTCTGAAGGGTATAAAATGTTCTATTCATCAATGACTAATTGAGAAGAAGTTGTATTAGAGAATGATGGAGAAGCAACTGAAGATACTGCTTTAGTTACTGAATCTGGAGAAAATTCAGGTATAGAGTTTAATTATGAACCTGAAGTAGAAGAAACTGTTGCAGAAGATGTGGCTGCTGAAGAAGTACCTGCTGAAACAACTGCAGAAGCGGCTGAATAATTTTTATCTCTTTTCTTTATAAAACAAATATGCAAAGAGACAATACTAATGAAATTAAAAAACAAATAGAAGATAAGAACTTTAAACGATACGTTTTAAGTGTGACTTCTGGTCAAGAAGCTCTTGTAATTGAAAATTTACAAGAAAGGGTAAATAAACAAGGTTTGTCTGAAGATGTCATTGATTATCTTTGTCCTATGATAAATGAAGCTTCAATAAAGAAATGAGAAAAAGTTGTAAAGCAAAAGAAGCTTTATCCATGATATGTGTTCTTTAAATCAAGAATGAATGATAAGATTTGGTATGTTGTTAGAAATACACCAGGTGTTAGATTGATTGTTGGTGCTGAAACAAAACCAATTCCTCTTTCAGAACAAGAATATCAACAAATTATGGATCAAATTGCTCAATCTCAAGAAAGATCTGAGTTAACTATCCCATATAAGATATGAGATGTTGTATTGTTGAAACAATGAGACTTTAAATGAATGAAATGAAATATTAAGGAGTTAGATTCTGATAAAGGATTAGCTGTTGTACAAGTTGAAATGTTAGGAAGATTGACTCCTGTAGCTGTTGCTATTGATCAAATAGAACTAGCAAATTAATCTTTATATAAACCATTGCAGATGGAAAGAGAAAAAAAGCTGGTTACTTTATCAATGGTTGTGCTCTTCTTTAGCTTGATAGTGGTCTATTCAATGTTTTATCAAGTTAAAGGTGCGGCGGTTTTTGGAACATTGCGTTCAATTCCTTCGCCTTCAAGTAGGACAACATTAGCAGAGAAACGCGCTCAGACAGAAAGTCAGAGTGTTGATACCTTTGCTGTTGAATCAACTTGAGCTTGAACGGTGTTGGATAATGGAAAAATGCAGTTCCGTGAAAATCGTTTTATTGAAGAATGAGATACATTCTCAGATATCTCAGCTTGGAATGATGCAAGCCAAGCTGAAAATAATAATGAAGGGTTTCAGAATGCTTCAGCTGGAGCTACTTCATCAGTGGGTGGTAATGGTCCTACAATTCTATCTGGAACAGATTTATATTTCTGAGCTGTAGATAGTATTGAGCTTCTTGGACTAGAACCGGAATATATTTTGAAGGATTATAAAGGTTTTTATTATTCAAAATTTGCTAAGGAACCATTTCTGAAGACAACTGTACAAAAGTTGTGATGAAATATCTATGAGATAACTTCTGATGCAGAATTGGTTAAGAATGAACTTTTTGGAGATAAAATTAGCTTTATTAATCTTCCAGATTATAAAAACAAATTGGTGGTTATGTGAGTAACTGTTAATGGCCAGTATTGGTTAATTCAAATGGGTTATGATAAATATCACCATGCAAAAGAGTATTTAAAGAATTTATTTATTTAGGTTATTGTTAATATGGCAAAAGTACAAAAAATCTTGAATATTGAAGTGCCTGCTGGAAAAGCAACACCAACTCCACCTCTTGGACCTATGCTTTGAGCTAATGGAGTTAATATCGGACAATTTACAAAAGAGTTTAATGAAAAAACTGCTGATTTAATGAGACAGTTCGGTGGTATCGAAGTAAAAGTTAAGGTAAAGTTAACTGTTTATGTAGATAGAACATTTGATATGGAAATTGGAACACCTGTAACTTCAGGTCTTATTAAATGGAGAATTAATCAAAATCTTTGATCAGGAGAACCTAATAAAAAGAAGGTTGGTAAATTAACAAGAGCTGATTTAGAGGCAATTTATGAATTAAAGAAGTCAGATCTTAATGCTAATTCTCCTGAAGAAGGATACAGAATTATTGCAGGTACTGCAAGAAATATGGGAGTTGATTCTGAATTATAATATCACTCGTGGGAGACTTAAGTCGTTAATACCACTTTTATTCTTATTATTTGTATTACAATGAAACACGGAAAGAAGTATGAAGAAGTTAAAAAGTTAGTTGATAAGTCAAAGGCTTATTCTCTAGCTGAAGCTGTTGATCTTTTAAAAAAGGTTAATTATGCTAAGTTTGATGCAGGTATTGAAATTGCTATCAAAACTAATGCTAATCCTAAGTATAATGATCAAATGCTTAGAGCAACAACTATTCTTCCTCATGGAACTTGAAAAACAAAGAAAGTTGCTGTATTTACTACTGATGATAAAGTTGAAGAAGCTAAAAAAGCTGGAGCTGATGTAGCTGGTCACGATTCACTTCTTGCTAACATTAAAGAAGGTAAAATGGATTTTGATGTTTTGATTACATCTCCAGATTTAATTAGAGAATTAGCTCCTGTTGCTAAGCAATTAGGACCTAAAGGTTTAATGCCTTCTCCAAAAGCTGGTACAGTTGCTGTAAATATTGCACAAGCTGTTGAAGAAACTAAGAAAGGTAAAATTGAATTTAGACTTGATAAAACAGGTAATATTCATGCATTAGTTGGAAAATTGTCTTTTGATAATGCTAAATTAGTTGAAAATATTGAAGCATTATTAAAGGCTATTGAAGATAACAAACCAACTGGAGTTAAAGGTAAGTTAGTTAAGAAGGTTGTTATTGCTTCAACAATGTCTCCTGGAATTCAAGTTGAATACTAGAATTGTTTGTTGTATAAATAAAGGAATGCCAAGATAATAATATCTTGGTTTTTCTTTTTGTTTGATTTTTGAAATTAAAGCCATTTTTTTGACTTTTTTTTCTTTTTTTTGTATAATTGTAAAAAGGAATTTTATATTTTGTTTCTGTTAATATGTCTGGTACTTTAGATGAAGAAAAGGTGAGTGTAGATTCACATGAGTCTGTTGGGGATTGAGAAAAAAATGATGTTTTGTCTGAATCAACAAAAGAACAGCAAGGTTTAGAAACTGCTATTTTTAGTGAAAGATATAAAACTGAGAGGGGTATGCTCAAAGTGGAAGTTTCTTTAGAGCCAATGAAATCTGAAAAGTCGTCAGAAGAAGCTAAGAAAGCAGCAGAGACTCAACCAGCATCAACACAATCAACAGAGACTCAACCAGCTACAACACAATCAGCAGAGACTCAACCAGCTACAACACAATCAACAGAGACTCAACCAGCTACAACACAATCAGCAGAGACTCAACCAGCTACAACACAATCAACAGAGACTCAACCAGCTACAACACAATCAACAGAATCTGAAGCTCCATTACCAGAATCGAATGAGTGAAAATATAATGAAATGCTTTCTCTTATGCAGTCATTATCTAAAGAACTTCAATCAGTATCAACAGGGCCAGTTGTTTTGACTTGAGAGCAAATGAAGAAATTAAATCGTATTACTTTGTTGCGTGCTCCATTTTTTTGAGCTCCAATGTCAAGAGATCAAGCAAGGGAGATGTGAAGAGATGATATTCTTACTTGAGAAGATTTGAAAAATAAAGACACTTTAAAACAAGCATGAAAAAGGTTTGATGATCTTGCGAAAGATGAGAAAAGCTATAAAAAACAATTAGATAAAACTATTGATAAGTATGCAAAGTATTTGAATGAAAAAAATGCAGTTAATCATAGTTTGCATATTGCGCAATGATTAACTGTTTTAAATGAAAGATTGGAGCATGGAGAATATATTGATCATACATATGCTTTATTACCAAATGTTTCACCATTAGTTTTAAATCTTTGTAATAGTAAAAATCAAAAAGCATTAGCTTGTTGAAATCGTATTCAAGTAATGCATAACTGAAGAAAAATTGAAGTTATGCCTCAATCATTGGTTGTTTCAGCTTGAAGAGCATGAGAATATTATGCATCATGTTGAACATGATATTCAAATATTTTTGAGAAATTTTTGGTTGAAAATACTAAAATGAATCAGTCTCAAGCAAGAAGTATGGTAAATATGTGATTAATAGCTTGAGTTCTTACTGCTTGATATTTCTTATTTACAAAAAAGGAGTGAGATGGAAGAAAGTTTGCTTTCCCTAGCTTAAAAAAATTAGCTTGAGTAATTTCAATACCGCTAATCGCTAATTATGCTTCTCAGATGACAACATGAAATTCATTATTAGATAATCTTGGTAGACTTTGGAGAACTTGAGAATTCCCTTGGAGTTCTTCAGAAAGTCTCCCTACTTCAGAGCAACTTGCTTCTCAGCAGGTTATGTGACAGTTTGTTCTTTTGGGAATACCTAAAAGAGATATAAAGAGATATAAATTATGATCATTTACAAATTGAAAATTGACTAAGTTAAATTTATGAGATATGATTACTTATCTTTGAACATTAGAAAGTCAAGCAAATTCAAGTGATGAAAGGACTAGAATTTGAATGCAAAGGCTTGCTATTGAAAGAATTAAGAATGATAATTGAGCTTCAATAGCATTAAATAATTATGTTGCATCATTGTGAATAACTGAATCTGAATTGGATTGAGATGGTGATTTAAGTGAACGTTTATCAGAAACTAGAGCAAAGTACCAAAAGATGTTAGATTATATTTCTGAAAGAGGTCTTAAGATTGATGATTCAAGAAAAGATAAGGTATTAGATGCATTAAAAGAAGATAAAGTTGATGATAAGTTATTCGATAAGTTAAAAGAGGAGTGATGCTTTATCCCTAATCCTGATGATCAAAGATATAAAGAGATATCTAAGTTAAATATTACTAATGAGAAGAAAATTAAGCTTTATGAGGCTTATAAAAAGTTATGTGATGAATGAAGTAACTTTGGTAAGATAGAGTTAGAAGTTGAAAATGATAAAATCAAACTTACTTCGTGAGCTGAAAGACATAAGATTCTATTGAATACAGACTTGACAATCGATAATCTTACCAATGGTAGTTGAAAAGAAAAAATAAGATTTTGATCAGAAGAAGAATTGTTAAGAACTTGATTGTTTGTCAATTATTTGAGATCTACAATATGGAAAGAAACACCTAAGAGTGAAGTAAAAGATGCTCCGTTTAAATTAAGTTGAGGTTTAAAATTCTGGGATGATCTTCAATTTGAAAAACCTACAGAGTCTGTAACAGTTCTTTCAAGCTTTGTCCCTTTCTTTAGTGATATGGCAAAGAACTTCCCAACAATTGAGAAAAAAGCAAATAGAGAGTTCCTTCGTGACTATCTTAATAAACTATGGTTAGATGAACATCCCCAATATAAAAAATAATTTTAATCTATAATATTTAAAAGATGAGAAATTCTATTGATTACAGAGAAACTGGTAGAAAGTGGAAGGTTGCTCTTTGAGCATCTGCTGCTGCATTAATGCTTACATTGACGAGTTGTAAAAATGCTCAAAAGGATTATGAAGAAGGTGTAACAAGTGAGCAATTGGCTAAGAATGATGCGAAAATTAAGAGTTTAAAAGATTCTTATGAGTTTTATTATCAAGAAATTCAACATCGTCAACAAAATCTTTTAGCTTTAGAAGCAGCAGGAGATATTGCTTGAGCTAAAAAAGAAAGAGAAAGAATTAAGGAATTAATTGAAGCTTTAAAAGATACAGAAAAACAAATTGATGAGGCTTCTAATGATAAGATTGATCTTACAAAATATAATCAAGAATGAAAAGTTGCTTCAGAAACTGAATCTGCTGGTTGAGTATGAGGTCTTGTTATCCCCCCACATAGAACATTTTGAGAAACTAATTAGTTTGTTTTTCAAGTTATTCGCATTCAGTCTCAGAAACTGTAGAATTGATATCAGTTGCTAATAGCATTTTGATATGCATTTAAAAGATTTTCTCTTCACATGAAAGCTGATATTAGCATCATAAGAGACGATTTTGGAAGATGAAAGTTTGTTATTAGTTCGTCAACTAAAAGGAATGGAATACCTGGTCTTATGAATAATCTTGTTTGAATTATAAGGTCTCAATTATCTGCTTTCTGAATCTTTTGTTCAGGGATGAATGCAGTAATGTTATCATTATCGATTTCTTTTGTGAGAGTATCCCATCGATTTATTGTTTCTTGATTGATATCTTTAATATAATTAATATTCCTCAAGTATTTTCGGATGTATGGTAATGACTCTAAATATCTTATCATAGTCGTTCCAACAGGGAGGAATATTTTTTTTTCTTCTTTTTTTTCTTTTATAAAGTCCCGAATATTATTTGGAATAATCATAGGTTCAAAATGGAGTTTTTGATTGTTAATATTTTCTTCGTAAACAGGTTTAAATGTTCATAGACCAACATGCAGACATAGATATTTTAGTTCAACATTTTTTTCTTCTAATTGCTTTATTAGTTCTGGTGTAAAATGTAATGATGCTGTTGGAGCAGCGGCTGATCCTACTTCTTCAGCAAAGAATGTTTGGTATCGTTGTTCTTTTTCTTTTTCATATTTTATATATGGTGGTAGAGGCATCTCTCATATTTTTTCAAGGAATGAGAAAATGGTTTGATTCTCTATTTCAAAAAGTATTCAATTTTCAGTAAATTGCTTACTTTCTAAGATAGTATTATCATTAAAGAATATTTTACTTCATGGTTTGAAGTTCTTATTATCTGAGACAAGACATTCAAAGCTATGTTCTGTTATGATTTGGTATACAAAGATTTCTCATGATTCAATAGTTATTGTTTTTCAGCTTTTTCTAATTATTTTTTCTCATTGTAGTGGTATTCTTGCTTTGAATACTTTTGTTCTGTTTAGAAATATAAGATAATTATTGTTAAGATATTTTGGTAATTGTATAAAGGTTGAATGTTCTGTTTTATATTCTCAATTTTCTGGAGATAAAACCATCATCTTGGCATTGTGTGCTGGTATTGATGGTTCTTGTGCTATAAGATTGTTTGGTAAATCATAATCATATGAAGAGAGAAGAGCGTCTTTATTTATCATATTCCTTGTTTATTTTAAATTGTTTCGTTGAATCTTATCTTTTTCAATTTTAAAATCAATTTTAGGCTGAAAAAAACTTGGTATATGAACCAAGTCCTTCAATTTTTTTTTGTTTTTGTATGTCCTTATTTATGGTTTTTAACTTCTCTTTTCATTAACATATTGTGAATATCCATTCTTGTTTTACTAGCATTACAGAATTCATCAATACTTAGTACTAATACTCCTTTTATTCATTGGACTAGAGTTAGTAATTCGTATCCGTTTTCTGATAACTTTTTCATATATAGTTTTTCATTTTCTTTATTGAGCTTTTTTTCAGGAGCGAAGAAGTAATTTAATTCTTTTGGAGAGTGCTGTTCTTTTTTACCTTCTCCAGTGCAAAGACTCTTTATTTTTTCTGTATTTTGATCATTTAAAAATATTAGGTATTCACAAAATGAATCCATATTTTTATCAATATTTTTTAATTTATACCAATGAAGGTATTTTAATGAAGCAATCACTTCTTCTTTAATATATCATGCAATATTTAAAGAATTGATATGTTTGCTTATCTTTTCTAATAATTCTTCAGTTTTTGTCATTGCACTTCTTCGTTTTGTAAAGATTCCTTTATTTTCCTAGAGTAACTGTTTTTATTTCAACATGTTTTTTAAGATAATCTAATAGCATTTCATCGTGGGTTACAAGAACAATTGTGTTACCAATTTGATTTGCTTTAATAAGAATATCTGCAATTTGAAGAGTGTTTTCATGATCAAGATTTCATGTTGGTTCATCTGCAATTATGAAGTCTGGTGCATGAATTAAAGCTCTTGCCATTGCTACTTTTTGTTTTTCTCATCCACTTAGTTTTTTTATTTCAGTAGTTTCAATACTTGAAATATCTAGTAGATTATTAACAGCATCGTATTTTTTCTTTATTGTAGTGAGTGGTGCTGAGTCTAAAACTAGAGGATATATAATATTTTGTTTTGGTGTTAAACTGTTTATTAATTGATAATCTTGGAAGATAATTCCAATTTTTCTTCTATATCTTTGAATCTCGTCATCTCAAAATTCAGACATATCTTCCATTTTATAGTATAATGTCTTTTTGTATGGTTTTATTTGTCCTATTAGAAATTTTACTAGTGTAGATTTTCCAGTTCATGACTTTCCTGTAATAACAGTAAAATCTCACTTCTTTAGATTGAAGTTGAATTTTTTAAATAGGATTTTTTTACTTTCATCATATCACCATGTCATATCATGGATCCAGATAAGAGGAATATTAGCATTGTCTTGTCCTGGAATTTTTACTTCTTCTTTTTGTTTTTCATCTATCATGATGTATAGAAACATAAGTTAAAAGACTATAAATTTTCTTATATTAAGTATATCCTAATAAATTGGCATTTACAAAATATTTGCAGTGATTAAATGTTTTGAGCTTGACAAATTTTATGAGTGTATATTGTCACATATTATATAATTTTTTTTTGATAATTATTTGTTTTTGATAAGCTCTCAGAATAGTGATTCTCTGCTTTTTTGTTTTAATTCTTCAATCTGTTTTGTTT
>Ga0247611_10006835_pt1 | contig 14522 bp, 24 predicted proteins | sample 177DNAGHGhighgp2_FD_192422 | JGI IMG/M metagenome (GOLD analysis project Ga0247611, IMG submission 192422) | Sheep rumen microbial communities from Palmerston North, Manawatu-Wanganui, New Zealand - 1770 DNA GHGhigh gp2 | ecosystem: Host-associated > Mammals > Digestive system > Stomach > Rumen...
GCCGAGACACAGTAAAACCATCGGGGATAGAAGAACCCGTTTCATACTGATTTCAGTTCGATTGCAAATATACATAAATCACATTTCGAGCCAAAGTTCCGATTATAGATGCAAAATCGCGTCGAAAAGTTCGCAAACTTTTTTTGAGGCTTTTTAGCAACTCGCCCAAAATACGGGAGTTAAGTATTCGAATTTTGTGTCGAAAATTTTTAAAAAATAATTTGCAGATCCGAGAAATAGTGTTAAATTTGCAGCCCTTTTTGCAAGAGACGAAACAAATTATTTAAAGTAATATAGCAATGTTACAACCAAAAAGAACCAAATTCAGAAGGGAACAGAAGAACCGTATGAAGGGAATGGCCCAGAGAGGAAACCAGCTCGCCTTCGGTTCTTTCGGCATTAAGACCCTTGAGAACTGCTGGCTTACAGCCCAGCAGATTGAGGCTGCACGTCAGGCTATTTCGCGTTATATGAACCGTGAAGGCCAGATCTGGATCAGGGTATTCCCTGTCAAGCCTGTCACCAAGAAGCCTCTCGATACCCGTATGGGTAAAGGTAAGGGCGATCCTTACGGATTCGTAGCCCCTATCACCCCCGGCCGTATTCTTTTCGAGGCTGAGGGCGTGTCGCTCGCAGTTGCAAAGGAAGCTATGAGGCTCGCAGCCAACAAGCTCCCCGTTGCGACTAAGTTTATCGTCCGCAGGGACTATGTTGAATAATTAACCAGGAGACAAGATGAAAGCAGCAGAAGCACGCGAAATGTCTGTAGCAGACCTGCGCGACCGTATTGCAGTCGAGAAGTCAAACCTCGACCAGATGAAGATCAACCACGCCATTTCTCCCCTGGAGGACACATCTAAGTTTCAGAAGACCAGAAGGGATATCGCTCTTATGATCACTATCCTTGCTGAAAAAGAAAAACAGAACTAATTATGGAAAGAAATCTTCGTAAGGAAAGAACAGGAGTAGTGGTCAGCGCCAAGATGGACAAGACGATCGTCGTCGCCGTCGAGCGTAAGGAGAAGCATCCTATGTACGGAAAGTTCGTAAAGAAGACCACCAAATTCGTCGCTCAGGACGAAAAGAACGAGTGCGGTGAGGGTGATACCGTCCGCATCATGGAGACCCGTCCTCTGAGCAAGACTAAGAATTGGAGATTAGTTGAAATCGTAGAAAAGGCTAAGTAATTATGATACAGCAGGAAACACGTTTACAGGTGGCCGACAACAGCGGTGCGAAGGAAGTTCTTTGCATCCGCGTTCTTGGAGGAACACACCACCGTTATGCGACAGTCGGAGATCAGATTGTCGTGTCGATCAAGAGTGCTATCCCTGGCAGTGATGCCAAGAAGGGTACAGTTTCGAAGGCTGTAGTAGTACGCACCAAGAAAGAGATCCGCAGGGTTGACGGTTCATACATCCGCTTCGACGAGAACGCATGCGTCCTTCTCAACAACGCAGGCGAGCTCCGCGGTACCCGTATCTTTGGCCCCGTCGCCAGGGAACTCCGCGAGAACTATATGAAAATCGTTTCATTGGCCCCCGAGGTCCTTTAACAAATGAGCACCATGAACAAATTACGCATCAAGAAAGGTGACAACGTCATCGTCATCGCCGGAAATGATAAGGGTAAGACCGGTAAGGTCCTCGCCGTCGCTCCCGCCGAGAACCGTGCTATCGTTGAAGGAGTAAACCTCGTCAGCAAGCACACCAAACCGAATTCAAAGGCCCCTCAGGGTGGTATCATCAAGAAAGAGGCCCCCATTCATGTTTCAAACCTCTCGCTCATCGACCCTAAGAGCAACACCGCTACCCGCGTAGGTTACAAGGTCGTGGACGGCAAGAAGGTCCGTTATGCTAAAAAATCAGGAGAGGAGATCAAGTAATTATGGCAAAGACAAATAAAGCAGCTGAGGCTCAGGTACTCCCTGCAGGCTACGTTCCTACCCTCAAGAAGGTTTACAAGGAGCAGATCGTAGATTCTCTCGTGAAGCAGTTCAATTACTCGACTGTAATGCAGTGCCCTAAACTCGTCAAGATCACCATCAACGAAGGTGTCGGCGAAGGAACTCAGGACCGCAAGGTTGTCGAGGAAGCTGCAGCAGAACTTTCACTCATCACCGGCCAGAAGGCCCTCATCACCACCTCAAGGAAAGACATCTCGAACTTCAAGCTCCGTAAGGGCATGCCCGTCGGCGTGAAGGTCACCCTCCGTGACGTCAAGATGTATGAGTTCCTCGAGAAGCTCGTCCGTGTTGTTCTCCCTCGTATCCGTGACTTCAACGGTGTCGCCGAGAATATGGACGGCCGCGGAAACTACACCCTCGGTATCAAGGAGCAGATCATCTTCCCTGAAATCGATATCGACAAGAACCCGCGCATCCACGGTCTTGAGATCACATTCGTAACAACCGCCAGGACAGACGAAGAGTGCCACGCACTTCTCGCAGGTTTCGGCATTCCTTTCAAGAAACATAACAACTAAAGATTATGGCAAAAGAATCAATGAAAGCCCGCGAAGTAAAGCGCGCAAAGCTCGTTGCCAAGTATGCCGAGAAGAGAAAGGCTTTGAAGGAAGCCGGCGACTATGCCGCCCTCGACAAGCTCCCTAAGAATGCGTCGCCCGTCCGTCTGCACAACCGTTGCAGCCTCACCGGCCGTCCGAAGGGATATATGAGAGCGTTCGGCCTCAGCCGTATCCAGTTCCGTGAGATGGCCGCTAACGGCCTCATCCCCGGCGTCAAGAAGGCAAGTTGGTAGAAATTAAAAAGTAAACAGATATGACAGATCCCATTGCAGATTATCTCACCAGGATCCGCAACGCCTACATGGCAGGAAAGAAAGTCGTGGAGATCCCTTCCTCTAAGATGAAGGTCGCCATGACCCAGATCCTTTTTGAGAAAGGCTACATCCTCTCCTACAAGGTAGTTGAGGCTCAGCCGCAGAATACTATCAAGATCGCTCTGAAGTATCATCCTCAGACTAAGGCAGCCGCCATCAAGGGAATTGACCGCGTGTCTACCCCTGGTCTTAGGAAGTACACAGACGCCGAGAACCTTCCCCGCGTCCTCAACGGCCTCGGAATCGCAATCCTCTCGACCTCCAAGGGCATCATCACCGACAAAGAAGCCAAGGAACTTGGCGTCGGCGGAGAGGTTATTTGCTACGTATATTAATATTTAAACTTATTATAAATAATGTCACGAATTGGTAAATTGCCTGTAAGCCTTCCGACCGGAGTAACAGCTGAGCTGCTCCCCGGCAACGTAGTGAAGGTTAAAGGACCTCATGGCGAGATGTCCCAGAAAGTAGATCCGGACATCACCGTTTCCATCGAGGACAATCAGATCAAGTTTGCCCGCCCGACAGACCAGCCTCGTCACCGTTCGATGCACGGCCTTTACCGTGCCCTCGTCCACAACATGGTGGTTGGCGTCAGCGAGCAGTTCACTATCCGTCAGGAACTCGTCGGTGTTGGTTACCGTGTCGCAAGCCTCGGCAACAACATTCTTCAGTTCTCTCTCGGTTACTCTCACGAAATTCAGCTCCAGCTTCCCAAGGAGGTCACAGCAGAGATTCCCGAAGTCAAGAAGGGAGAAAATCCTAAGCTTGTCCTCAAGAGCTGCGATAAGCAGCTTGTGGGCCAGGTGGCAGCCAAGATCCGTTCATTCCGTAAGCCCGAACCTTACAAGGGTAAAGGTATTAAGTTCGCTGGTGAGCAGCTTCGTCGCAAAGCTGGTAAGACTGCAGCCGCTAAATAATAGGAGATTGAATTATGGCATTGAATAGAATTGAAAGAAGAAGAAGGATTCATTACCGTATTCGCAAACACGTCAGCGGAACTGCAGAAAAGCCCCGTCTTGCCGTATTCAGGAGCAACAAGGCTATCTACGCACAGGTAATTGATGACGAGCAGGGCAGAACTCTTGTAGCTGCTTCTTCAAATGACAAGGCTCTCGCAGTAGAGTGCAAGGGCAAGAATGGTATCGAGGCCGCAGCGATCGTCGGAAAGGCAGTCGCAGAGCGCGCTCTCGCAGCAGGTATCAAGACGGTCTGCTTCGACCGTGGAGGTTACCTCTACCATGGAAGGGTTAAAAGTTTGGCAGACGCTGCCCGTGAAGGCGGCCTCGTATTCTAACAGTACAGACTATGGCAAATACAAATGTTAAAAGAGTAAAGACGTCTGACCTTGAGCTTAAGGACAGGCTTGTCGCCATCCAGAGGGTTACCAAGGTGACCAAGGGTGGTCGTCACTTCCGCTTTGCCGCTATCGTGGTAGTGGGAGATGAGAACGGCGTAGTTGGTTATGGTCTGGGCAAGGCAAACGAAGTTACCGCCGCTATCGCGAAGGCTACCGAGGATGCGAAGAAGAACCTCGTGAAGGTTCCGGTCATCAACAAGACCATCCCCCACGAGCAGGAAGCCCGCTATGGTGGAGCACGCGTCTTCATGAAGCCCGCAGCTCCCGGTACCGGTGTCAAGGCCGGTGGTGCTATGCGTGCTGTCTTCGAGAGCGCAGGCGTACAGAACGTCCTCGCAAAGTCGAAGGGCTCTTCCAACCCCCACAACCTTATCAAGGCCACTGTAGCAGCTCTGACCGAGATGAGGGATGCCTATACGGTTGCCGGTCTTCGCGGTATTCCTATGTCCAAAGTGTTTAACGGTTAATCATGGAGGATAAGAATATGGCTAAGATTAAAGTAACCCAGGTTATCAGCAAGAACGGAGAGACCAAGAGGCAGATCGCTAATCTGCGTTGCCTTGGCATCCGCAAGCTTAATCAGACCGTCGAGATCGAGGATACTCCCGTTGCAAGGGGTCAGATCCAGAAAGTCGCTCATCTCGTAAAGGTTGAAGAAGTCAAATCCAAGAAAAAGTAAGGAGGACTGAGAAATGAAACTTGAAAATTTGACACCCGCTAAGGGATCGACAAAAACAAGGAAAAGAATCGGTCGTGGAGAAGGTTCAGGACGCGGCGGCACTTCGACCCGTGGTATGAACGGCGCCGGATCTCGTTCCGGTTTCTCCCACAAGATCGGCTTTGAAGGTGGCCAGATGCCCCTCCAGAGGCGTATGCCGAAGTTCGGTTTCAAGAACCCTACCCGCGTTGAGTACAAAGCTGTCAACGTAGCGACTCTTGAGACCATCGCCCAGAAGTTCAACCTCACCGAGATCGGTGTGGACGACATCAAGGCGGCAGGTTTCGCCGGTAAGAACGATCTTATCAAGGTGCTCGGAAACGGAGAAATCAAGGCTGCTGTTACAGTAACCGCAGACGCTTTCTCAAAGTCCGCCATCACCAAAATCGAGGCTGCCGGCGGTAAGGCAGTCGTAGCTGAATAATTACAACAATGAAGTTCATAGAGACAATAAAGAACATCTTCAAGATTGAGGAGCTGCGTAAGAGGATCGTCTATACGGTCGCCCTCCTTCTGGTGTATCGTCTCGGTTGCTTCATTGTGCTTCCGGGTATCGATGCATCGATGCTGGCAACTCTCCAGAGCAACTCCAATCAGGGTCTTGTAGGACTCCTGAACATGTTCTCGGGAGGTGCCTTCGGCAACGCCTCTATCTTTGCATTGGGTGTGATGCCTTATATCTCGGCATCCATCGTCATCCAGCTTCTCGGAGTGTTCGTTCCTTATTTCCGCAAACTCCAGATGGAGGGTGAAAGCGGACGTAAGAAGATGAACCAGATGACCCGTGTCCTCACGATCATCGTCATCTGCATCCAGGCCCCCGCGTACCTCGCTTCGATCCACTCTCAGATTCCTGCAGAGGCCTTCGTAGCAGTCCGCAACCTCGGATGGAGCGGCTTCGTGTTCAACCTTGTATCCACCCTCATCCTGATGTCGGGCTCGATGTTCGTGATGTGGCTGGGCGAGCGTATTACCGATCGCGGTATCGGTAACGGTATCTCCATCATCATTATGATCGGTATCGTAGCCCGCCTCCCTTACGCACTCATGGCCGAAATCACTGAGAAGGTTACCACCACAAACGGCGGTGTGATTCTGCTCATCATCGAACTTGTTATCTGGTTCTTTGTTATCGTTGCAGCTATCGCACTCGTACAGGCAGTCCGCAAGGTTCCCGTACAGTACGCCAAGAGAGTTATCGGAAACCGTCAGTACGGCGGTGTACGCCAGTACATCCCTCTGAAGATCAACGCAGCCGGCGTTATGCCTATCATCTTCGCCCAGGCGCTGATGCTCTTCCCTATCCTCTTCTCGCGTTGGGACGCAACACGTGGACTCGCTGCGACCCTTGGTAACTACACCGGATTCTGGTACAACTTCCTGTTCGCCCTGATGGTTATCATCTTCACGTACTTCTACACAGCCGTTACAGTCAACCCGACTATGATGGCAGAAGACATGAAGCGCAACGGCGGATTCATCCCCGGTGTGAAGCCCGGCAAGAAGACCGTTGAGTATCTCGACTCCATTATGTCGAGGGTTACTCTCCCCGGTTCTATCGCTCTGGCTTTCATCGCGATCCTTCCCGCTCTTGCAATGATCTTCGGAGTTTCGAACTCGTTCGCAAGCTTCTACGGCGGTACTTCGCTTCTGATTCTTGTGGGCGTTGTCCTCGACACACTGCAGCAGGTTGCAGGTTATCTGCTCATGCGCCACTACGACGGTCTGATGAAGACCGGTCGTCTCAGCGGTCGCTCGGGCATGTAGTTCTTTGAAAAACACAAAGGAAAGATGGTTAAGCCTAAGACTGAAGAAGAGATCGAGCTTTTGAGAGAGAACGCAATTCTTGTCTCAAAGACGCTGGCTGAGGTCGGTAAAATAGTTGCCCCAGGTGTGACAACTTTAGAGTTGAACAGGGTGGCTGAGACTTTCATCCGCGACCACGGCGCGATTCCCAGTTTCCTCGGTTTCGAAGGTTTTCCCGCAGCTCTCTGTCTTTCGGTCAACGACGTCGTCGTCCACGGTTTTCCGTCGGACTATGTCCTCAAGGAGGGCGATGTCGTGAGCGTAGACTGCGGTACCTTATACAAGGGGTACAACGGTGACTCCGCATACACTTTCCCGGTAGGGGAGGTGGATGCGAAGACCCGCAAGCTCCTTGATGTTACCAAGGCCTCGCTTTACAAAGGAATAGAGGCGGCTGTGGCAGGCGGCAGGGTCGGCGACATCGGATACGCGGTGCAGTCGTATGCCGAATCATTCGGTTTCTCCGTAGTCCGTGAGCTGGAAGGCCATGGTCTCGGAAAAGAGATGCACGAACAGCCCGGAATTCCGAATTACGGAAGAAGGGGACATGGTCCGCATCTCGTAGACGGAATGGTCATCTGTATCGAGCCTATGATCAACGCGGGCGGCCGCGGGGTCTATCTCGACCGTAATGGTTGGGCAGTCCACACCGCCGACCGCGCCAAATCGGCTCACTACGAGCTTACGGTTGTTGTCCGTCGCGGACATGCTGAGCAGCTGTCTACCTTTGATTTTATCGAGAAAGATCCGACAATCAATTTTTAAAGAGATATTTCAATGTCGAAACAAGTAGCTATCGAACAAGACGGAAGAGTCATCGAAACCCTGCCCAACGCAATGTTCAAGGTGGAGTTGGAGAATGGCCACGTCCTTCTGTGCAACATCTCAGGTAAGATGAGAATGCATTTCATCCACATCCTCAACGGAGACAAAGTGAGAGTTGAAATCTCTCCTTATGATTTGACCAAGGGTAGAATATCTTTCAGATACAAATAAAATTTTCAATATTATGAAAGTCAAAACATCCATCAAGAAGCGCAGCGAGGATTGCAAGATCGTTCGTCGTAAAGGTCGTCTTTACGTGATCTGCAAGAAGAACCCCAAGTTCAAGATGCGTCAGGGATAATAGTTAACAAGTTTACTAACAATAACTAAAGTATAAATTATGGCACGTATAGCCGGTGTTGATTTACCCAACAACAAAATCGGAGAAGTAGGTCTTACTTACATTTTCGGAATCGGCCGCAGCTCAGCGAAGAAGATTCTCGCAGAGTGTGGAATCGACGCATCGATCAAGGTCGGTGACTGGGATGACGAGCAGATTGCCGCAATCCGTAACAAGATCGCTTCGGAGTATCGAATCGAAGGTGAGCTCCGCACTTCCGTCCAGATGGACATCAAGCGCCTTATGGACATCGGTTGCTATCGCGGAATCCGTCACCGTAGTGGTCTCCCCGTTCGCGGACAGAGCACCAAAAACAACGCCCGTACTCGTAAGGGCAAGAAGAAGACTGTTGCCAACAAGAAGAAGGCGACTAAGTAAAAATTGATGAACTATGGCAAAGAAAACAACAACATCCAAAAGGGTTGTCAAGGTTGACGCTTATGGCGAGGCCCATGTTTCATCAACCTTCAACAACGTTATCGTAACTCTTACCAACGCCCAGGGTCAGGTGATCAGCTGGGGTTCGGCAGGTAAGTGTGGCTTCCGCGGAAGCAAGAAGAACACTCCTTATGCCGCTCAGATGGCAGCAGAAGATGCAGCTAAGACCGCATTCGACGCAGGCCTTCGCAAGGTAAAGGTATATGTAAAGGGCCCGGGCGCAGGCCGTGAGTCTGCCATCCGCACCATCAACAATGCAGGCATTACCGTCACCGAGATCATCGACGTGACCCCTATGCCCCACAACGGATGCCGCCCTAAAGGTCGTCGTAAAGTTTAATTTCTAAAAGTTAAGAATTATGGCAAGATATACCGGTCCCAGCACCAAAATCGCCCGTAAATTCGGCGAGCCCATCTTCGGCGGAGACAAATATTTTGAGAAGAGAAACTTCCCTCCGGGACAGCACGGTCTCGCAGCGAAGCGCAAAAAGAGCAAAGAGTACGGAACTCAGCTCAAGGAGAAGCAGAAAGTCAAATACATGTACGGAGTTCTGGAGCGCCAGTTCCACAACACTTACGTAAAGGCTTCCCGCCTCGCCGGTCAGAAGGGTGAGAACCTCATCCTCCTCCTCGAGAGCCGTCTCGACAACGTAGTGTACCGTCTCGGTATCGCCCCTACCAGGGCAGCCGCACGTCAGCTCGTTTCCCACAACCATATCACCCTCAACGGAAACCACTGCAACATCCCGTCTGCACAGGTTAAGCCCGGCGACGTAGTAGCAGTCCGCGAAAGGAGCAAGAGCCTCGAGGTTATCCAGAAGTCTGTTGCATCTGTAACAAAGTACTCCTGGCTTGAGTTCGATGCAAAGACTCTTACCGGCAAGTTCCTCAACATGCCCGTCCGCGCAGAGATCCCTGAGCCTATCAACGAGCAGCTTATCGTCGACCTGTACTCCAAGTAACATTTAACACCAACAGAATTATGGCAATCTTAGCATTTCAAAAACCTGACAAGGTGATAATGCTCGAAGGAACTGACACCGTCGGTCGTTTCGAGTTCCGCCCTCTTGAGCCGGGCTACGGACAGACCATCGGCAACGCCCTTCGCCGCATCCTTCTCGCTTCTTTGGAAGGTTTCGCTATCAGTCAGATCAGGATCTCCGGCGTTTCGCAGGAGTTCCAGACCATCCCCGGCGTGATCGAGGGTATGCAGGATATCATCCTCAACCTCAAGCAGGTCCGCTTCAAGAGAATGGTCGAGACTGTCGACACTGAGACAGCGAACATCGTCATCAGCGGAAAACCCGAGTTTACCGCAGAGGACATCTCCAAGGGATTGTCTTCTTTCGTGGTGTTGAATCCTGAACAGCACATCTGCTCTCTTGAGCCGTCCGTCAAGCTCGAAATCTCGATCGTTATCACCAAGGGTCGCGGCTTCGTTCCTGCAGACGAACTCAGAGACGACAACGCTCCCATCGGTACTATTCCCGTAGACGCAATCTACACTCCTATCCGCAAGGTCAACTGGACAGTTGAGAACTGGCGAGTAGAACAGAAGACCGACTACGAGAAGCTCAACCTCGAGGTTGTCACCGACGGCAGCATCTCCCCGGATGCAGCACTTCAGGACGCAGCAAACATCCTTATCTACCACTTCAAGCTGTTCACAGACGACAAGAAGGTATCCCTCGATACCCTCGTCGAGTCCGACAGCAAGGAGCTTGACGAAGAGAGCCTCCACATCAGGCATCTCCTCATGACCAAGCTCTCAGACGTGGGTCTTTCCGTAAGAGCTTTCAACTGCCTCAAGGCTGCTGATATCGACACCTTCGCAGACCTCGTATCTTACTCGAGGAGCGAACTTATGAGATTCCGCAACTTCGGACGCAAGTCGCTCAATGAGATCGACGTTCTCGTAGAACAGAACCACCTCTCATTCGGAATGGATGTTACTAAGTACAATATTGAACCCAAGAAAAAGAACGTATAACGATGAGACACAATAGATCTATCAATCATCTCGGACGTCAGGCAGGTCATCGCAAGGCCCTCCTTGCAAACCTCGCTTCCTCGCTCATCCTGAAGAAGAGGATCACCACTACGGTCGCAAAGGCTAAGGCCCTCAAGACCTATGTCGAGCCCCTCATCACGAAATCGAAGGACGACAGCACCCACTCCCGCCGCGTTGTCTTCAGCTACCTGAAGGACAAGAACGCAGTTGCAGAGCTCTTCCGTACCGTCGCTCCGAAGATCGCAGACCGCCCGGGCGGATACACCCGCGTCCTGCATCTCGGTTTCCGTCAGGGAGACGCAGCCGAAATGGCTCTTATCGAGCTCGTAGACTTCAACGAGGCCGCTCTCGCAAGCGCTCCTAAAGCAGCTGCGAAGAAGACCACCCGCCGTAGCACCAAGAAGGCTGAGGCTAAGGTCGAGGAGCCCGTTGCAGCCCCTGCAGAGGCAGCAGCCGAAGAGCCCAAGGCCGAGTAATTAAATACTCAGGTCAATAAAAAGTGGACTTCCGCAAAAGCGGGAGTCCATTTTTTTGCGTATATTTGGGCTTATGAAACTAACCACACTGCTTGCTGCCGTTCAGGCAGTCATGATTCTATTTGCTTCTTGTGATAAAAAGCATCAGTCCCGCGTGCCCGACTGGCCGTGGGAGGATCCTGAGGTTCAGAAAGATACAGCAAAGCCTGTAGATCCGGTTGTCCCTGAGGTCAGTACCGATTGGACGGACGTAAGCGCAGACTACGAAGGACTTCCCGCTTATGTAAAGATTTTCAAGTCTCCCTCTACACTTCAGAACAGGAAGGCGATTGCTTTCATCGCCGATGTTGACCTCTCGAAGGGAGGATTCAGCGTCTGGGGACTCAATGACCCGGGTCTTCAGGGTACGACGGATGCGCTGAAAACGCCCAGTCAGGTTTATTCTGCAGAAGGGAATCCTGCAGTTGTAATTAACGGAGGCTACTTCTACTCAAGCGGCGGAAAGAACTATCCCGCAAGCCTTGCGGTTAGCGGAGGTAAACTCCTCTCTCCCAATATCAACTACGCCTCCCAGGACTGGGTAAAGATCTATTATCCTACGAGGGCCGTCTTTCTGCAACACGAAGACGGGACCTGCGAGGCGGCATGGTCTTACTACAAGAGTTCAACCGAACACTGGGTATACCAGCAGCCGGCAGACAACTCGTACGCCAAGGATCCGCTTCAGGCTCCAAGCGCTACTTTCCCCGTTAAGGGAGAACAGCTGGAAGCAGTCAATGGAATTGGCGGCGGTCCGGTTCTTATCAAGGGCGGCGAGATAAAGAACACCTATATCGAAGAGATGTACGACTCTGGAGGTATCAATCCTACAAGTCCCAACAATCCCCGTACGGCTATAGGTATCACATCCGAAAATCACCTCGTCCTTTTTGCCTGCGAAGGCAGGGAACAGACCGAGGGAGTTGTAGGTTTTACTACAGAAGAGCTGGCTAATATCCTCCTCGATTACGGCTGCGTAGAGGCTATCAACCTCGACGGGGGCGGCTCGTCGATGATGCTTGTTTGCGGAAAAGAACTATTCAAGCCTTCCGATGGAAATCAACGTAAGGTAGGCAGTTGTATCTATATCAAATAATTTATACCATTATGAAGAAACTAGTTTATTTACTCTGTTCGCTGGCCTTTATCTTTACGGCCTGCGGAAAGCCTGAAGTCGGTCCCGACGGCCCTGATGAAAATGAAGGCAATAAGCCTACAGGAAAGGGCGAATTCGTCCTTACTTCCGAGGCGGCCGAAACTATCGACGAAGCCGGCGGAGACATTACCGTCAGATTTACTTCTACAGTCGATTGGGCAGCATCTCTGGATGTCGCTACAGACGTTGCGACGCTTAACATCAAGTCCGGTTCTGCGGAAGACAATTTCGTGAAGGTAACAGTCAAGCCCTTCGCGGAGAAGAACGCCTCCAGAATTATCAAACTTACCCTCAAGCCCGACGGACTTGATGATGTTATCGTTACAATTACCCAGAACGGCGCATTCGAGCCCTTCTTCAATGTTGACGTAGAAAAACTTTCAGTCCCCGCATCGGGAGGAGAAGTGTCTTTCACTATTGAAACCAACACCGAGTTCAACTATATGACCTACGATGAATTCGAGGAGTGGGCCCATTTCACTATCGACGGAACAAGCTGCAAGTTCACCGTTGACGCCAACCCTGAATTTGCGGAGCGCGAGGCTTATGTGAAATTTACCGTTCCCGCATTCCAGGTTCCCGTTCTCGACGATGAAGGAAAAGAGACAGGAGAGACTGAAGATAAAGCATTCCGCATCTACCTTACCCAGTCAGGACACGCCAAACAGGAGTGGATTGCCCAGATCCCCGAGGCGATTGTGTCCAATGCGACTAACTACTCCTTTGCAATGTACGGCGTATTCCCTCTGCTTTGCAACGGTTCCGAAGTGTTTATGGTCAACCCCGTGAATGGTGAAGTTGGCTCTGAAGCTATTGATTTCGGCGGACAGCAGTTTGTCAGCATTGCCAACGATGACGCCGGCAACATCCTCTTCCAGATCGGAGGTGCCTATACAGAGGTTACTACAGTGGTCGTGATGCCTGTCGACGGTTCCGAATCGTTCGCCCTTCTCAATTGGCCGAATCCTTACTACGGCTATGGTCTTAAGAAGTTGACCGCCAAGGGCGATGTCACCAAGCAGGCTGTCGTGACCATGTTCAACGGCGGCGCTCCTTCCTACTCCGGCGTTAACGCATGTCTCTACTGGAACATCGGCGACGGTATGGCCGCATGGATTCAGAAAGATCCCGCCGACGAGAACTCCTGGGTCACTGAACCTACCGGAAACATAACTCCCGACCACCTCGTGAAACATGACTGCTGGGATTCCTATCGCTGTTTCTTCGCTCCAGTCGGACCGCGCGTCAGCGATGGCTTCGTTTTTAACGGATACGACTCACAATACAAATTCTTGTATCACAACGGAAGCGCTTGGGCTGAGGTGCTCTCCACTCCTTACACCTGGGAGAACGGTGTGAACAGTTTCAAGAGCATCAATTGGGACGGTGAAGACTACAGCGTTGCAGTAGGTATGTCCTACTTCCCTGTGTGGAGCATGCCTTCGGATGTATGGCTCATGAAGGGAAATGGTTCGACTCTCGAGCCTCTCGCAACCCTCAAGTACAATGCCCTCACAAAAGAAGGACTTGATGCCGACCAGAGCATCCACGCCTATAAGCCTGGTGCAACAGATATCGCTCTCGTCCTTGATTCCAACAACAATCTGAGCGCATACATCGTTGACGGCGCAAACAAGGTGCTCGTCAAGTACACCTTCAGCAAATAAGCTCGGCTGGGCGCGTGGCGCCTAATCGGCTGATACTCAGCTAATTCCTAAAAGTCGGCTCCGAAAAATCCGGAGCCGACTTTTAGTATAATGCTGATAATCAGCAACTTGCGCCCCACGCGCCCCGGCAGTCAGCTGCGCCAGAAGATGCGGCGGCTGGTAAGGAAGCAGGTTGCGCCGACCATCAGGCCGGTGATGATAAGGCCTTGAAGAAGGCCCAGAATAGGGCTGCCTACCGTAGCGTTCATGAAGTGGCCGAAGCCGCAGGCGCTAAGAAGCGGCATTATCACGAACCAGACTATCGTATAGGCGATCATGGGGTTCTGGCCGGTCATGGTAAGGACCCGGCTGAGGGATCTGCCGCGAAGGGCCCCGGCACTCTCACACCACAGCAGGAACGATACCATCAGGCAGGCAAGGCCGGCGGTCGAGAGCATGTAGCTCATATTGCAGTGGTCCTTGGTAATTCCGCCGTCAATAGGGTCGAAAACTATTCCGAACTGCAGGGCGGCAAGACCTATCTTCATTATAATTGTCCATGCCGAATTGTCCTTGCGGGTCAGCCACATAGCCAGGGCTCCGAGGACGAAAACGGCGGCAAAGAGTATCCAGATGTGGCGGGTAAAGAAGCCCCACAGCGCGAGAGGAGTCATCAGGAAACACAGGCCGGCGGCTATAGTGCTTCGGGTCGAAAGCGGATTCTCGCAAGGGGAGACTCCTTCGGAAGAAACCAGCGCAAGAACATCTCCGATTATTGTTCCGAGCAACACTACAAACAGGTACTGGACATAGGACCAGCGCAGGAGCCAGTCGATCCAGCCGGGGAAGGCCAGAACATCCAAGGCG
>Ga0247611_10006838_pt1 | contig 14518 bp, 11 predicted proteins | sample 177DNAGHGhighgp2_FD_192422 | JGI IMG/M metagenome (GOLD analysis project Ga0247611, IMG submission 192422) | Sheep rumen microbial communities from Palmerston North, Manawatu-Wanganui, New Zealand - 1770 DNA GHGhigh gp2 | ecosystem: Host-associated > Mammals > Digestive system > Stomach > Rumen...
CTGGAGGAGGGGCGCTTCGGGAAGCTGTCCCACGGGGCCGCCCACGTGCGCTGGAACCGGGGGAAGAGCTATTACGATCAGGCACCCTGGCGGGGCACCTGGGCTCAGGACGGGGGCTGCCTCATGAACCAGTGCATCCACAACATCGACCTGCTGCGCTGGATGATGGGTGACGAGGTGGAGGAGGTCATGGCCTACACGGATCAGCTGGAGCATCCCTATCTGGAGGCGGAGGACCTGGGTCTGGCGATCGTCAGATTCAAAAACGGCGCTTACGGGCTCATCGAAGGGACCACCAACGTATATCCCAAGAATCTGGAGGAGACGTTGTATCTCTTTGGCGAAAAGGGAACGGCCAAGGCCGCCGGCACCTCGGACAACATCATCGAGGAGTGGAGGTTTGCGGACGGGCTGGACGATCCGGAGGAAGTGAAGGCAAAGTTCAGCGAGAACCCGCCCAACATCTACGGTTTCGGCCATACGCCCCTGTATGCGGACGTGATCGATGCGATCAAGACGGGGCGGGCGCCCTTGGTGGACGGGGAAGCGGGCAAGCGGGCGCTGGAGCTGGTGCTGGCCATCTATACGTCCGCAGCAGAACATCGGCCCGTAAAGCTCCCCCTGGAGCATTGCTCCACCATGGATTTCGTGGGCAGATTCCACAAGCAATGACAGCAGCATAGATGCAGGAGAGTAAGCAATATGTTTTTGGTATCGGAACTCGTTCGGACCCTTTTGAACCTGGACTGCAAGAGCAGGGCAGAGCGGCCTGTAGAGACCCTGGGCCTGGCCGTGTCCCCCGTGGAGAAGCCCTTTTGCACCTTCATCGACAGACCGGAGTATCTGCAGGAGCTGGATAAAAACGTGACCATGATCCTTACCACAGAGGAGGTGGCGGCGACGATCGAGTCTTTCGATCGGTTTGGCGTCTGCATCGTGGAGGAGCCCCGGCTCACCTATTTCAAGCTCCATAACGCCCTGGAGAACGACTATCGATATGTGCGCGAGCGGAAGCCCACCGTGATCGCCCCGACCTGCAAGATCAGCCCCCTGGCGGTGATCGCCGATCATAACGTGGTCATCGGGGAGAACACCGTCGTCGAGGAGTTCGTGGTGATTCGGGAGAACACCGTGATCGGCAGCGATTGCATCCTCCGCAGCGGCGTGAAGATCGGCGGGACGGATTTTGAGTTCAAGCGGGAAGGGGATACGATCTGGGGCGTGAACCACTATGGCGGCGTGCGGATCGGGGACCACGTAGAGGTCCAGTACAACACGGGGATCAACCGAGCCCTGTATCCCTGGGACGATACCGTGATCGGCGATTACACCAAGGTGGATATGCTGGTCCATATCGCCCACGGCGTCAAGGTCGGGAAGGCCTGCATGATCGTGGCCAACAGCGGTATCGGCGGCCGGACCGTCGTCGGCGACAACTGCTGGATCGGCTTTGCCAGCACCATCAAGAACGGGATCACCATCGGCCATGACGCCCATGTGAACATGGGCGCGGTGGTCACCAAGTCGGTGGGGGACGGGGAAGCCGTTTCTGGCAACTTCGCCATCGACCATAAGAAGTTTATCGAGCATATTAAGAGGATCGCCCGGGAGTGACCCGGCAGACAGGCGAGGGATCATGCAGTTCAGAGATTTGAAAGCCCAATATCAGGTGCTGAAGCCGGAGATCGACGCCGGGATCCAGGCCGTGATCGACAGCTCCGCGTTCATCCTGGGAAAGCCGGTGGCGGAGTTGGAGGACAAGCTGGCGGCCTATGTGGGCCGGAAGCACTGTGTGGCCTGCGGCAACGGCACGGACGCCCTGCAGCTGGCGTTGATGATCTGGGGCATCGGCCCTGGGGACGCGGTGTTCACCTCCGATTTCACCTATTTCGCTTCGGCGGGGACGGCTTCCATCCTGGGCGCCACGCCGGTGCTGGTGGATATCGACCTTGCCACTTTCAACATGAGCCCTGCGGCTTTGGAACAGCAGATCCAGCGGGTCCTGGCGGAGGGGAAGCTGGCGCCCAAGGTGGTGGTGCCGGTGGATCTGTTCGGACAGCCTGCGGACTATGACCGCATCCTGCCCATCGCCGAGAAGTACGGGCTGAAGGTGCTGGAGGACGGCGCGCAGGGCTTCGGCGGCAACATCCGGGGCAAGCGGGCCTGCTCCTTCGGGAACATGTCCACCACCTCCTTTTTCCCGGCTAAGCCCCTTGGCTGCTACGGGGACGGAGGCGCCGTGTTCACGGACAGCGACGAAGAGGATGCGCGGCTGCGGTCCCTGCGGGCTCAGGGCAAGTCCCCCGTGGACAAGTACGACAATCGGGAGATCGGCATGAACAGCCGGCTGGACACCCTGCAGGCAGCCATCCTGCTGCCCAAGTTCAGGGCCTTCGCGGACCACGAGCTGGACGATGTGAATCGGGTGGCGGCCTGGTATACGCAGCGGCTGAAGGATCGCTTCATCACGCCCACGGTGTTGCCGGGCTTTCTGTCCTCCTGGGCCCAGTATACGATCCTGCTGGATGACAGAGAAGCCCGCGACGCCATGCAGGCCAAGCTGAAGGCGCAGGGCATCCCGTCCATGGTCTATTATCCCCGGGGCCTCCATCAGCAGGAGGCCTATGGATGGATGGGCCTGGGGGACGAGCTGTATCCGAACACCATCGAAGCCACCAGGCGGGTTTTGAGCCTGCCCATGCATCCGTACCTTTCGGAACAGGATGTGGACGATATTTGCCGCATACTGCTTAAGGACCAGGTGTGATATATACACGCAACGATCAACAGGAGAGAAAAATGGAGTTCAACAACATCTATCAAGGATTGATTTCCGGATCGGAAAAGCTGGCGCTGGTGGGCCTCGGCTATGTAGGCATGCCCATCGCGGTGGAGTTTGCCAAGCACGTCCACGTGATCGGTTTCGATATCAACGAACAGCGAGTCAACGAATACCGCAACGGGATCGACGCCACCAACGAGGTGGGCGAGGCCATCAAGAATACCACGGTGGAGTTCACGGCGGACCCGACCAGGCTTCGGGAAGCCAGGTTCATCATCGTCGCCGTGCCCACGCCGGTGAACAAGGACAACACGCCGGATCTGCGGCCCGTGGAGGGCGCCTCCCGGACGGTGGGACAGAACCTGACCCCTGGGGCCATCGTGGTCTTCGAGTCCACGGTATATCCCGGCGTGACGGAGGATATTTGCGTGCCCATCATCGAGCAGGAGTCCGGCCTCAAGTGCGGCGTGGACTGGAAGATCGCCTACAGCCCTGAGCGGATCAATCCCGGCGATCGGGTCCATACCCTGACCAACATCCAAAAGGTGGTCTCCGGCATGGACGAGGAGACCGCGCGAGAGGTGAAAAAGGTGTACGACATCGTGATCGACGCCGGGACCTTCCCCGTCTCCAACATCAAGACGGCGGAGGCTGTCAAGGTGGTGGAGAACAGCCAGCGGGACATCAACATCGCCTTCATGAACGAGGTGGCCATCATCTGCGATAAGCTGAAGATCGATACCGCTGAAGTTTTGGACGGCATGAACACCAAGTGGAACGCCCTGGGGTTCCGGCCCGGACTGGTGGGCGGCCACTGCATCGGCGTGGACCCCTATTATCTCACCAGCGCCGCGGAAAAGCATGGGTATCACAGCCAGATCATCCTGAACGGCCGCAAGGTGAACGACAGCATGGGTTCCTTCGTGGCGGACGCCGCCATCAAGGAGATGATCGAGGCGGGCATGGCCCCCAAGAAGGCCACGGTGGTGATCCTGGGCATCACCTTTAAGGAGAACTGCCCCGACACCCGCAACAGCAAGGTGGTGGACATCATCCGCCGGCTGAAGGAATACGAAATTGAGCCCCTGGTGACGGACAACTGGGCGGATCCTGTCGTAGCCAAGCGGGAGTACGGCGTGGACCTGGTTCCCTTCGATCAGTTGCCCAAGGCGGACTGCGTGATCGTGGCCGTAGGCCACAGTGAGAACCGGGCCATGTCCATGATGCAGCTCAAAGCCCTGTTCAAGGAGGAGCTGGCCGACGAGGAGAAGGTGTTGATCGACGTAAAGAGCCTCTATCGCATGGACGAATTGAAAGCTTCCCGGATGCGGTTCTGGCGGCTGTGATCGCCAGGGGGATGGATGCGCGTTTTACACATCAACGGCAACTACATCTATTCCTCCGTGCACCGGGCCATGATCCAGCACATGGACGGCGCGGGCATTGAGGATCATGTGTTCGTTCCCGTATATGAGGGGACGAACGAGCAAAGGGACTTGGGGAGAAACGTCTGCGTCCGAGAGTGCTTTCGCAAATGGGACAGGCTCTGGTTCGGATATAAGCAGAACAAGATCCTGCGTGCTGCCCGAGATGCCATCGCCGATCATCCTCCCTTCGATCTCATCCATGCCTATACCCTGTTCACGGACGGAAACTGCGCCATGCGCCTGTCCCGGCAGATGAAGGTCCCCTACGTGGTGGCTGTGCGCAACACGGACGTGAGCGTCTTTTTCAAGTACATGGTCCACCTGAGAGGGAAGGGAATAGAGATCATGGAGGGCGCCTCTGCCGTGTTCTTCCTTTCCTCCGCCTATCGGGATCACGTCATCAGCAAGTACGTCCCCCAAGGGAAGCGGGAAGCCATTTTGGCGAAGACTTTGTTGATCCCCAACGGAATAGACGATTTCTGGTTCGAGAATCAGTTCGATCGAAGCGCCGCGGCGGATAGCCGCCGGATCGAAGGGGAGAAGCGGGTGGATGTCCTGTATGTGGGAGAGATCAACGAGAACAAGAACCTGCTGCTCACTGCAAGAGCCATCCAACAGCTGAACGAGAAGGGCTGGCAGATCCGCTACAGGGCGGTAGGAAAGGTCTCGGATGCCGGCATCCTGGAGAAGCTGCAACAATACGATTTCTTCTATCACGTGCCGCCGAAACCGAAGGAGGAGCTCCTGGTTGAATACCGAAAGGCGAATATGTTCGTGATGCCTTCCCATACGGAGACCTTCGGCCTCACCTACGCGGAGGCCATGACACAGGGACTGCCGGTCATCTATACCCGGGGCCAGGGCTTCGACGGCCAGTTCCCGGAGGGCATGGTGGGCTTCAGCGTGGACAGCCACGACGCCGAAGAGCTGGCGGAAAACATCGTTAAGGTCTGCGAAAGGTACGCGGAGCTTTCGAAAAACTGTATTGAAAAAGTGCAAAAGTTCCGCTGGAGCAAGATCATAGAGAGCTACCGGCAAATCTACAGCCAGATACTGAAATAAGAGGATCGCAAGAAAGTGAAGACTCAACGGAAGGATAAACATATAGTGTCATCGATCAAACAGAAATTCATGCAGAGCAGCTCCTATCGGCTGTCCTTCGTGGTCGCCATGATGGTTTTTCTGTTGTTTTTGACCAATGCGTCCTTCGATCTTGAACCATACACGGGGATCGATTATACGATCGTATCCTGGATATCGAAGGGCATCCTTTTCCTTCTGCTGCTGGGCAACGTCCGCACCATACTTAGGAAGCTGACCTCGGAGAAGATAATCAGCTTGGCGATCCTGCTGGCCGTGTTCCTTATCAATGTCCTGATCGTCAGCGATAAGCCGCTGCTCGGCTCCATTTTCTTTCAGTTCTGTTTGACGACGCTCCCGATCATCGTCGTGATTAGCTGCATCGACGATTACGATGAACTGCTGTCCTTGCTGATCTGGGTGTCGCGGATCATTGCGGTCTGCGCGGCGCTTCTGCTGGTCTCCCATAGGAGGAACTGGGGGGAGTATAGTATGGGGCTTTCGAATTCATTGACCCTGCCAACGGTGATGTTGCTGTACGGAGCGTATCGATCCAAGAACATCGTCGATCTTTTGCTGGCTGGAGCAACGGCCGTTGTGATCATGGTGCTTGGCTCCAGAGGAGCAATGTTGGGATACCTGATCTTCTTCCTGCTGCTACTGATAATGGGCTTTACCAGAAAGGATCGGCGCGTGTTCAGCATCGTACTGGTTGGGCTCATTTGTCTCGTGCTGTTATTCTGGAGGCCCATATTGACCATGTTTTCTTCCGCTCTGAAATCCATAGGCATTGGCTCAAGGACGATGCGGATGCTGCTGGACGGGTCGATCTTTTATCATGACGGCAGAGCCCCCATATATGGTGGAATGAGAGCGGAGCTTCAGGCTCATCCCTTCGTTCTTCATGGCATCGGCGGCGAACGGCCGTTTGCGAACGGAACCTATGCGCATAACTTCGTTTATGAGTTGCTGATGGACTTCGGAGTCGTCTTGGGCGGTTTGTGCGTGCTGTACATTTTCTATCAGTCTTTGCGGACTGTATGGGAAGCGGTCCGATGCGAGAATCCGTTCCATATGACGAAACTAATACTCTTCTCTATTTCCGTGCCTCTCGCCTATGTCAGCGGAACGTTTTGGGTGGCTGTTTACCTTTGGTGCTGGCTGGTTTTGTGTGACAAGCAATATCCTGCGCCGATCAAGCGTGCGGCCAAGGCTTCAGGCGATGGCAAGCTCCTGAGCATCGTCATCCCCACTAAGAATAGGTATACGTATCTATTATCCTTCATTGAGCTCTGCGCTACGTTCTCCAACCGGGATTTCGAACTGGTGATCCAGGACAATTCCGACGACAACCGAGAGATCTTGGAGTATCTGTCCAAAGGCGCCTATGATTTCGTCGCGTATCATTACGATCCTTCCCCACTCTCCATGAGCGAGAACAGCGAGCTGGCGGTACAGCATGCTCAGGGACGGTACATCTGCTTCATGGGAGACGACGATCTGCTCTCCGAGAAGTTAGTGGACTTCGTCGCCTATATGGAGCAGAAGGATATCGATTCGGCCATCTTCCAACTGGCGCAGTACAACTGGCCCGGAGTGGTCCATAAAGCCCATCGATTTCCCAATCTGGTCATCTACGCCTTCGACGGGCAGATGCGCAGGATCAACGTGAAGCGGGAGTATCGTCGATTGCTCAGGACCGGTGCGGTGAGTTTGGAACACATGCCCCAACTCTATCACGGCGTAGTGCGTCGGACCGTTCTTGATCAGGTGTACGCAGCCTGCGGTACCTATTTCCCCGGTCCGAGCCCGGACATGGCGGTCAGCGTAGCTTTGTCCCAGTTCGTCAAAAAGCACGTGCGCTTCAACGTGCCCCTGATCTCCTCCGGCGCTTCCCCCAAGAGCTCTGCAGGATTGGGGGCAAGGCACATGCACAAGGGAGAGCTCAAGAGCGTTTCCTTCCTACCGAAGGATATCGAGGAAAAGTGGGACGAACGGATACCGCGGGTATGGACCGGCCCCACGATCTATGCGCAGAGCACCTTTGAAGCCCTGAAGGCATCTGGGCGAGAGAAGGACATCGGTCGATTCAATTTTACCTATTTCCTGGCCTTTTTTGATACTTTCTGTGAGGATTACCGAGGGCTTTCCAAGGCGTACCGGAAGGAGAACAAGGTCAACGGACTGCTCTACGGCTGGTACAGGATATGTATCTTTGCCTTGAGAGGCTTTAAGTTCGTGAGCAACAAACTGCTGCTGGCGATCCAGCTGGGCGGGATGCTGGTGGACAGCGTTCCAAACACCCTGCTGGCCCAGCAGCGCATCGACGAAGAGATCGAAAAGGTCCCCCTCCCTTTTCGGGGATGAAGGGCTGGATCGAGTGGAAAGGCGAGTAAAGATATGGTGGATTTTGCAGGCAAGACCCTATTGATCACCGGCGGGACCGGCTCCTTCGGCAATGCTGTTTTGGAGCGCTTCCTGGACACGGATATCCGAGAGATACGTATCTTTTCCCGGGACGAGAAGAAGCAGGACGACATGCGTCATCGCTACAACGATCCCAAGCTGACGTTTTTCATCGGGGACGTGCGGGATATCAACACCCTTCGTCCAGCCATGACGGGCGTGGATTATATCTTCCATGCTGCCGCCCTGAAACAGGTGCCCTCCTGCGAGTTCTTCCCCATGGAAGCGGTGAAGACCAACGTCATCGGCACGGACAACGTGCTGACCGCTGCCATCGAAGCAGGGGTCAAGCGGGTGGTCTGCCTGTCTACGGACAAGGCGGCCTATCCCATCAACGCCATGGGGACCAGCAAGGCCATGATGGAGAAGGTCATCATAGCCAAGGCCCGGAACGTGGACCCGGAGAAGACCCGGATATGCTGCACGAGATACGGCAACGTCATGGCCTCTCGGGGCTCCGTCATCCCGCTGTTCATCGACAAGATCAAGGCGGGGTTGCCCCTTACCGTGACCAACGGAGATATGACCCGCTTCATCATGAACCTCAACGAGGCGGTGGACCTGGTGCTGTACGCTTTTGAACATGGCTCCCAGGGAGACCTGTTCGTGCAGAAGGCCGACGCCAGCACCATCTGGGACCTGACCACCGCCATCAAGGAGCTCTTCGGCGTGCCCGACTATCCGGTGGAAATCATCGGCATCCGCCATGGGGAGAAGATGTATGAAACGCTGTTGACCAACGAGGAATGCGCTCGTGCCATCGACTGCGGTCCCTTCTATCGGGTGATCGCAGACAATCGGGATATGAACTATGAGAAGTATCTGACCCAGGGCGACGTGCAGCGCAGCCACTTGACGGAGTTCAACTCCAACAACACGAAGCGGCTGAACGTGGAGCAGATCAAGACAAAGCTGTTGACCTGTGAGCTGGTGACGGAGGCGTTGAAAGAGTGGCGGCGCGGGGAGAAGCAGGCATGAAGTTCCTGATACTGGGCTGCAACGGCATGGCCGGCCATATGATCAGCCTGTATTTGAAGGAACAGGGGCATCAGGTATGGGGCTTTGCCCGCAGGTCCTCCCCCTTCGTGCAGACCGTTGTGGGCGATGCGCGGGACACGACTTTGTTGGAAAGTACCCTTCGAGATGGTGATTTCGACAGCGTGGTCAACTGCATCGGCGTGCTGAACCGAGCCGCCGAGGAGAACAAGGCGGATGCGGCGTTCCTCAACGGGTATTTGCCCCATGCCCTGGTCCGGATGGCGGAGGGCACGAAAAGCCAGATCGTTCATATCAGTACGGACTGTGTGTTTTCAGGCGATCGGGGCCGGTATACGGAAACGGACCTGCGGGACGGGACCAGCTTCTATGCCCGGTCCAAGGCGTTGGGCGAGGTTGAGGAAGCCGGCCATGTGACGCTCCGGCAGTCCATCGTCGGCCCGGATCTGCGGCCGGAGGGGATCGGGCTCATGAACTGGTTCCTGCAGCAGAAGGGGCCCGTCAACGGCTACACCCAGGTGATGTGGACGGGGCTCACCACCCTTCAGCTGGCGAAGACGGTGGAGACGGCAGCCCGGGAACGGCTGGAGGGACTGTACAACGTGGTCCCCGACAGGAGCATCTCCAAGCACGACCTGCTGGAGCTGTTCAACCGATACCTCCGGGCTGAGCAGGTGACGATCCGCCCCTACGATCTGGTCAGGGAGGACAAATCCCTGGTTCAGACCAGAGGGGACGCGGACTTTTCGATCCCTGACTATGAGCAGATGGTCATAGAGCTGGCGGATTGGATGGAAGCCCATCGGGATCTCTATCCCCACTATCAGCTTTGCTGAGGATGTTGCATGACGGAGTGGAAGATGGAGAAAAACAGTTTGCCCGTGGCAGGATACGCTTTCGATGTGAGCGTCGTAGTGCTCACATATAACGGGCACATGCCAAAGATCCGGGAAACCCTCCGTTCGATCCTGGCGCAGAAGGATGTGCGCTGGCAGCTGATCGTGGCCGACGACGGCTCCCGGGAGAATCACTTCGAAGAGATAAGCGCGTTTTTGAACGCCGAAGGGATAACGGGATATTTGCTTCTGTCGGCAGAGAAGAATCAGGGCACGGTGCGGAATGCTCTTCAGGCTGCGCGACGGGCGGAGGGAGAGTACATCAAGCTGATCAGTCCCGGGGACAGCCTGTATGGAGACGATTGCCTCAGCAGCTGGCTGAAGGCGGTCCGATCCGTCGGAGCCCCCTGGTCCTTCAGCGATGCGATCTATTACCGGGAGGAAAACGGGAAGAAGACGGCGGTACAGGCAGTGGCTCGACCAGTCATGACGAAGCCATACCTGCGAAACCAGACAAGCAGGATGCGCTGGAACTATGCCATCGTCGGGGATGTGGCCGTTGGAGCGGCGATCCTTTGCCGAACCGACTGCATGCGGACGTATTTGGAGCGAATCGAGGGAAAGGTCATCTATGCGGAGGATTACATCTATAAGCTGATGATGTTCGACGGCATCGTTGGAACGTACTACCCCCGGCAAACGGTCCTGTATGAATGTGCGTCGGGCATCTCCTCCTCTCCAAACGATGTGTGGGCGGATCGGCTGGATCACGACTTGACAGCTGTCAGGGAGATCATGATCAGCGAACAGCGACCGAATGACCCGCTTCAGCTCCGTATGGTACAGGCGCTGAAAAAGACAAGTCAACGGCGCGGATGGCGAGGCCCTTTTTGCAGGGGAGAGATTCGATTCGTTCTGATCAAGAAGTTTTTCCCCAGGCGAACCAAATGCGTTGACTTAACCGGATAGGGAACTGATGCATGTCCCACCGGACTGAAAGAATACAGTTGAGACTGCATGAACAAGCATAAAGAAAAATGGCGGGCGCTGCCGCCGGCCGCCAAGGCATCCACAGCATATTTGATCTGCAACATCGTCCAGAAGTGTCTGTCCTTCTTTACGATGCCGCTGTTCACCAATCTGCTGACGGAGGAGCAGTATGGGCAGGTCACCGTCTACGGGTCCTGGTCCGGAATCCTGTCCATCCTCCTCACGCTGAACCTGGCTTACGGCTCCTTCTCCACGGCCATGGTCAAGTTCGAGGAGGAGCGGGACAGCTATATCTCCTCCATCCAGGGCATCTGTCTGATGCTGTGTGCGCTGTTCTTCGCGATATACCTGCCCTTCCGAACGTTCTGGAACGGCTTGCTGGAGCTACCCACGCCCTTCGTAGTGGTGTTGGTGATGGACATCTTCTTCAACACGGCCATTCTGCTGTGGTGCGGAAAGAAGCAGTTCGAATACCGATACGTGGGCGTGGTGGCCATCACCATGCTCCAGGTGCTGATGGTCATCGGCCTGAGCTACGCCATGATCGTGCGCACGGAGGAGAAGGGATATGCCCGGATCCTGGGCGGAGCCATTCCAACGGTCCTGGTGGGCGGAACACTGTTCGTCATCAACCTGGTCAGGGGTAAGAAACTTTTTTCAAAGGTCTACTGGAAGTACGCCTTGGGATTCAATATCCCGCTGCTGGCTTACTATTTCTCCCAGGTGATCTTCAACCAGAGCGATCGGATCATGATCAGCCATATGGTGGGGACGGACAAGGCGGCGCTGTACGGCGTGGCCTGTTCCCTGGCCACGGTCCTCTCCTTTGTGATGAACGCCATCAACAGCTCCTACATCCCCTGGTTCTATGGGAAGCTGAGGACGGGGGCACAGCGGGAAAACCGACGGATATCCATGGGGATCTCCCTGGTGCTGGCGATCCTGCTTTCAGGCGTCATCTGGTTCGCGCCGGAGATCATTCTGATCTTCTCCAACCGGAACTATGTGGAAGCAGCCAACGTGGTCCCGCCGGTGGCTATGAGCACGTTTTTGCTGTTCTACGCTCAGCTGTTCATCAACGTGGAGTTCTTCCATGAGCAGAAGGGCAGCCTGGTCTGGGCTTCCGTGGGGGCGGCAGTAGCGAATCTGGTGCTCAACTGGATCTATATCCCAAAATTCGGCTATGTGGCGGCAGCGTATACCACGCTGGTAAGCTATATCTTGTTTGCGTTCTGCAACTGCCTGGCCATGAAAAAGCTGTTGCGGACCAAGGGTATCGCGGACGACGCCTACGATTATCGGAATCTGGTCCTGCTGTTCGCCGCCTTTTGCTTGACCTCCTTCCTGGGGAGCTGGCTGTATCCCCATCTGATGGTGCGGATCATCATCTCAGCCCTGGTGCTGGTCGTCGTCTGGATCAAGCGCCAGTACTTCATCGACATCTACCATGATTTCAAGTAGGGATCACAAGGGGAAGGAACATTTATGAAAGTACCTTTTGTCAGCTTTCTCCCCATGGAAAAAGAGCTGGGCCCGGCGCTGAAGGATGCTTTCGACCGGGTGCTCCAACGCAGCTGGTACATCGGCGGCGTGGAGGATGAGGCCTTTGAGAAAGCCTTTGCCGAGTATTGCTCGGTGAAACATTGCGTGGGCGTGGGCAATGGCCTGGATGCATTGATGCTCATTTTGAAAGCGCTGGGCATCGGCGAGGGGGATGAGGTGATCGTTCCCTCCAACACGTACATCGCCACGGCCCTGGCGGTCACCTATGTGGGGGCCCGGCCTGTTTTCGTGGAACCGGATATCCGCACCTTCAACGTGGACCCCGGCCGCATCGAAGCGGCCATCACCGAAAGGACCCGGGCCATCATGCCGGTCCATCTCTATGGACAGGCCTGCGACATGGACCCGATCCTGGAGATCGCCCAGAGGCATGGCCTCCTTGTGGTGGAGGACTGCGCCCAAGCCCATGGGGCTACCTACAAGGGCCGGAAGGTGGGTACCTTCGGCATCGCCGCCGGGTTCAGCTTCTATCCCGGCAAGAACCTGGGCGCTCTGGGGGATGCCGGCGCCGTCGTTACCAGCGACGACGCATTGGCGGAAAAGATCCGTGCTTTGGGCAACTATGGGTCGGATTATAAGTACCACCATATCTATAAGGGCAACAACAGCCGTCTGGATGAGCTGCAGGCGGCGTTCCTGTCGGCGAAACTTCCCTATCTGGATCGGATGAACGCGGACCGCCGCCGGATCGCCGACCGGTATACGCGGGGGATCACCAATCCGAAGATCGTTTTGCCCTATGTGCTGGACGACTGTGAGCCCGTGTGGCATGTCTACGGCATCCGCTGCGAGGCTCGGGATAAACTGGCGAACCACTTGCAGGGAAAGGGCATCGGCACCAATCGGCATTATCCGATCCCCATGCACCTGCAGCCATGCTATGAGGACCTGCGCATCCCCAAGGGGGCGCTGCCCGTGGCAGAGGAGATCAGCAGCACGGAGCTGAGCATCCCCATGTACTACGGGATGACGGAGGAAGAGATCCAGTACGTGATCGACGCCATCAACGCATTTTGACGAGAGCACCATGTTTTTACGCAGATTGGAACTGAATGATGCGCCCCGCATGCTCTCCTGGATGCACGACGCGGATGCCGTGAGGCATCTGCATGCCGACTTCGCTTCCAAAACGATGGAGGATGCGGAACGGTTCATCCGCTCCAGCTGGAGCGACCAGGAGAATTTGCATCTGGCCATCGCTTCGGAGGAAGGTTTGTACATGGGGACCGTGAGCCTGAAGCACATCCAAAACGGAAGCGCCGAGTTCGGGATCGCCATGTGTCGGGATGCCATGGGCCGCGGATACGCCTGGTTCGGCATGGAGAGCATACTGCAAAAAGCTTTCGACGAATTGAGCTTGGAGAGCGTGTACTGGTGTGTGTCCCGGCTCAACCACCGGGCCGTGCGCTTTTACGACAAGCACAACTTTCATGAGGCACTGGACATCCCTGCCGCCGTGTTGGAACGGTATCGGGGGCAGGAGGAGCTGAAATGGTATTCCGTGCTCCGGGGCGATGTGCTGGATGAGCGGCAGACCGTGGCCGGCTGTCGGATCGTCCACATCAAGACCGTGCCCACTATAAACGCCGGCGAGCTGTCCTTCTTCGAGGGGATGAGGGATATCCCCTTCAAGATCAAGCGGATATACTTCATCTCCAAGGTGCCCGAGGGGGTCCGCCGGGGATTCCATGCCCATAGGACCCTGAAGCAGCTGCTGTTCTGCCCCTACGGCCGGATACAGCTGGTGCTGGAAAACGAGCTGGGCCGGGAGGAGATCGAGCTGTCCGATCCCTCCATCGGCGTGGTCATCGACAGGCCTACCTGGCGGGAGATGCTCTGGCTCCAGAAGGATTCCGTGCTGTGCGTGGCCGCTTCCGAGTTCTACGATCCGGAGGACTATATCCGGGATCGGCATGTGTTTGAACGATTGCTGTTAGGCGCAGTCAAGGCGGGAAACGCCATTTCGGAGGAACGATGAGTATGAATATCGGCTCGATCCCACTAAAGCGGATACCGCGCATCCTGCTAAACAAGATCGTCGGCGCTGTGGCGGAACCGGTCAAGGACCGGAGGTCGGCGCGTCGGATCGAGGCCATGCATCGCAAGGGGATATCGGGGGAGAGGATCAAGGTAGGCTTCCTGGTTCAGATGCCGGAGGTTTGGGACAAGCAGCAGAGCGTGTATGCAGCGATGGTCAAGGATGAACGCTTCGATCCATGGCTCATCATCGTGCCCGGATACGATCTCAAGACTGATACGGCAGAACGGTACGGCGAGGAAAAAGGATTCTTTTTGAGCCGATGCCTGGGGGGCAACCATATCCTGGCCAGACAAAACGACGAATGGATAGATCTCAGCGCGTACGGGTTTGAGTACAT
>Ga0247611_10006840_pt1 | contig 14513 bp, 13 predicted proteins | sample 177DNAGHGhighgp2_FD_192422 | JGI IMG/M metagenome (GOLD analysis project Ga0247611, IMG submission 192422) | Sheep rumen microbial communities from Palmerston North, Manawatu-Wanganui, New Zealand - 1770 DNA GHGhigh gp2 | ecosystem: Host-associated > Mammals > Digestive system > Stomach > Rumen...
TGTACTGCGGGTCGATCATCGGCAGATCTTTGCCTAACTCGATGATGTAGTTGTATTTGTCCATCCAGTCGTCGAACATTTCGAACTCCTGAATGAGTTCCTCTTCGGTTTCTTTCATTGTATTCATAAAGATAAAATCTTAACTCTCAAATATTTACATTTATCAAAATGAAGAGGCAAATATATGATTTTTTAGTAAACACACGGACGAACGGAATGAAATGGGCGTGTTCTCTCCGGACGGCCGCGAGTACTACTGGAAAATCGCGTGTTTCCTAATTTCCGCAAATACCCCCTTCAGCCTCCGGCGGGTGCCTCTGAGCCGCGCAGAGGTGATGCCTGTTGACGAAAAATGCGGTTGCGCGGCCTCCGAAAGGGATTTTTGCTGACGGGAGCGCATAAATCCCCCCACCCAAGCGAATGGGGAGAGGAGGAAAACCGTAAGAAGATGGAACTACAAGCGCAGTCGGTCGTAAGGACGGCTGGTGAACAGCTGCAGGAGCCACTGGCGACTGCGGAAGACCCAGCGGAACGGCACCTGAACGAAGCGGAAGACGAACTTCTTCACACGCGAGGTCGCCTCCAGACCGAAAGCCTTGTCGGCGGCGATTTTCCCCACGAGCCAGACGTAGAAGTTGCGGATCAAGGCCGTAAGTATCATGAACACAGTGTTTTCTTTCATGAACGAGAAGGGCAGGTGTTTCCAGCCGAAGTCGTTGTTCTGCATGTCGAAAGTGCGCTCCGAAGCGCCGCGCTGGTTGTAGAACTCCACCACCTCGCGCTCGCTGCTCTCCCAGTCGTTGGTCAATATGCAGCGATAGACGTAGCTGTCGAACAGGGTGGACTGCTTGTCTTGCACGAGCGTGCGCTGCACCACAAGCCGGTAGCCGCGCTGCAGAAGCGGTAGTCGGGGTTCGCCTTGAATGCCTCCTGCCGGAAGAAGTTCACGTCCTCCAGCACCTCACCGCCGTTCACGAAGACGGACGTGAGATTCTCAATGACGTTGGAATAGGAATATCTAGTGTCTATTCCATTGATTCCCAGTATCTTGTCAACCAATGCAGCAAGTCCGGATGATCGAAATTGGCTGATGACGTAAAAAATTCCGCCGAAGCTGTTGATTTGTTTGTCTAAAATTGTATCTTCGCTGCCATATTTCTCACCAATTGTTTGCTGAAGTAAGCGATCGCAAAGATAGGTGAAAAATACGAGAATAGCAAGTCATTGCTAATTTATTTATTAACAATGACTTGCTGGTTTATCAACAGTTAATATTGAAAGAAATTTACGGAATTAAAGAACTATGAAAAATACATCAATAGTTAGGGCAATAGTCATGCTTGCTGTAACAGTACTTTCATTCTGCGGTTGTGATAAGGACAAACAAAAGAACCCCTTGGTCGGCACTTGGGTAAAATGTCATGATGTCATTGGAGATCTCTCCTATTATGACGAGAATGGTGAGCCCCTCGTACACCTTTGTGAACCGAGCTTCTTAAAAGAACGAATGAAAAACGATCCCGATTGGGATGTGATAACATTCTCTAAAAAAGGGATTATGTATAATAACCGTCATGATTTCTGTGACAACAAGACTTATACTATTGTAGGAGATTCTGTGATTTTAGTGGACGGAAAATACCGCCTCAACATAAAATTGTTTGATGAAAAAGGAATGCTTATTTATTGCTGGGAGCCCACAGACGGTCATGCTCAAATATGCACAGATGTTGTTTTCACCAAAATCAAGTAATCATGAGAAGAAACATTTTACTTATTTTCACTGTCGTGATTCTCAACACGCAGACAACAATGCGGGCATCCGCGCGAAACGCGTGACGACGTACATTGCCGATGACGCCGCCTTAACCGTCTATCCCAACCCCACTGACGACCTACTGTTCGTGGAATTGCGCGGTGCGGAGATCGCCCGCGTTGCCCTTTACGACCTGCAGGGGCGGATGGTGACGGGCACGGGCGCACACGCAGGTGCGCCCCAACCCGGCACGACCGCCACGATGAATCTGCGGAACGTCCCCGCCGGCGTGTATCTCCTGCGCGTGACGGCCGCGGACGGGAAGGAATATCACCGGAAGATTGTGAAACGGTAACGATTCGCGGAATCTGTAGAGAAGCACGACCGCGCGTCTCTACGGCCGCACATTTGCCTGTAACGTCTTGTTGATGAGCGTTTTCAGTTCCAAGACGTTGGATTCCACCACTTTGCGCTTTTCCGGAACAAACAGCGTGGCGTATTTCGCCTTGCCGACCTTGAACTTCAATCGGTCTTCCAAACCGATGATATCCAGCCCGATACGAATCGGTTTGAGCAGCGAGATGTTGTAGTCGTAGGTTAGGTCGAGGTTGTGCCGTCCGGAGATGATGGCGCTGTATTTGTCGATGCTGAGCAGGAACGGATAGACATCCACCTCGTTCCGGAAAATGGTGATTTCGGTGGAGAGACTGTCGATTTTGTTCTGTGTTTTCTTGCTGAATAGCAGCTTCTTGGCGATATTCTTGTACGTTTCGTTGTCGAGCACCACCAGGTCGTGGCCGTTAATGGCGGCGGCTCCTCTGAGGGTGGAGAATTTGATGTCGTAGTTGGATTTCAGGTAGGTTTCGGCGGCAAAATGGAATTCTGCATTGCCGCTGAAAGCTTTCAACATCGGCAGGATAGTGTCCACTTCGGGAATCATGGCGATGAGCTTGTCAATCTTGATGTCAAGCAGATGGAAGTCGAAACCGAGGAAGAGGTGGTTCATGCGCGGGGTGCGGTACATCGCCGTGAGCTGCATCCGTGCAGCTTCGTTGGTAAGGCCCATCTCCTCCAACACCAGCACACCGTCTTTCACATAGACTCGTCCGGCAATGTTATTGAATACCGTCTCCTCATACAACGCCTTCTGGATGGTGGTATTCATGTTGACATCCACCCCGAACGGGACGATGAAGGGCGAGTCGCCACTCTCTTTGGCCACCTCTTCGGCCTGCGCCGTCAGCGAATCCGGTGCGTTGAGACCATTCACCAAAGCCATCAGTTCGTTGAGGTTCAGGTAGTTGGCCACCAATTCTAAATTGCCTTTGAGAAGACCCTTGTCGCGCAGGTAAGGCTCGATACCCGTGACGGTGCCCGTGATGGAGACATTAGATTCTCCGAACCCGATATTTGCTTTTTTTAACACGCATTTCTGCGGGTTGAAATCGACATTCAAATCGGGGATGGACAACGTCTGCTCCACTCCGGCGACGTTGACGGTCGCTTTGGAAAGTTGCATTTTCACCTTCGGCGACCAACTCAGCAGGACATTCTCTTCGCCATCGCGATGGTTTGTCTCCCCTTCGAGTTTCAGGGTTTTGGTATAGAAACGGGTCTCGCCAATGTTCCCCGTCACGATGTCACTCGTGTAGTCCAACAGCATCCGATCCGTGTTGTGCATTACAAACGTCCCTTTGGGTGCGTCCAAGCGAGCACTGATCGTGTCCATGGTTACGGAGACATCGTCAAATTGGTATGCCGTGGCCAGTTTTAATTGAATAGTGCTGTCTAACAAATTGTTCGTGTATGCATCCAGATGGGAAGCTGTCGCGGTGACAGAAGTTTTTTGTGGAAGGCTGAAGAGCATAAGATTGGGAGTGTTTATCTTGGCATGAAGCCATTCGCCAATCTTATAGGGTCTTTCCGTGACAGGCAAAGTCAGGTCCACGTGCAAATCGGGGGACAGAATCCGTAGGGTGTCGTGATAAAGCAATTCCAAATCATCGAACTGCCCCTTGATGTCCGCCTTCTCGATATTCTTGATGGAAAATTGGGTTTCGGGGTCGTAGCTCAGCTGCGTTTTCACGTTGACGTCCGCCTTGCCTTTGTATTGGGTGAAATCCTTGGGCAGCAGGTCTTTGAAGTCGTCGATGTGCAGGTTTCCCGTGGCGAGGATGTCTAGCAACATCTTGCCCAACAGGTTTTTAACGGTTCCCGATGCGGTGATTTTGTTCCGCTTTCTCGTGGTGGCCGAGAGTGATTTCACGGTCACGTCCGACTGGTTGTCCAAGTCTAAGCGAAGGTCGAAGAGGCCGTCCGCTTTCTCGAAATCGAGGGGCAGGTCTTTCATAGCGAAGCGGCCGCGGTGCCAGGCCACATCGCTGGTAATCAGCGGTTTTTGCGTGTCGCTGAAGGTCCCTTGGACATCGCCTTCGAGGGCAATGTCGCCGCTTATCTGCATGTCGTCCAGCTTGTTGCCGATAAGGGCACGGGGAATCATCGGCAGAATTTCTTCGATTTTCCAGTCACCGGTCTTGTAGTGCAGATCGGTGTGGATGTCGTGATTGGAGGTGTCCATCTGGACGGTGCCGTTCACTGCAAGTTCTTGTTTGTCAATGTTCAAGAGGGTGTTCTGGAGGTCGAAGTGCAGATTGCTCAAGTCAGCCTGCACGTCTGAGCTCACTGAAAGGTCCATTCCGTCGAGGTAGTGCGTGGTGTCGAGTCGCAAAACGGCATCTTGAATGTCGGCGTTGAGTTGGCCGTCGAGTATGTTAAAATTCGTGAAAGAGCCATCGTAGGAGACTTGCACGTCGTCTCCGGAGAAGTGCAGCAGCGTGCTATCGGCCATTGCAAACAGCACGGTTTTGGCATCCACTTCCGCGTGACCGTCGATGAGGTTTTCCGCAAAGGTCCCTTTGACCGTCACATCCGCTTCTTTCGCGATCGCCTTCTGCTTCGTTTGGGCATTCAGGTAGCGGACATCGAGATTGTTCGCTTTTACTTTCTGTAAATCAATGGTGTACTTTTCGGAGGAGGTGTCATCGGGGTTGGTGACGAACACGTTGTAGTTTCCGTTGCCCTGTTCGTCAATGTAGAGATTCACGAGTCCGTCAGTAAGTGAAAAATCGTTAATTTCCGCATGCTTGTTTTTGAGGAGTTCGCGGATATTCAAGGAAGCCACACAGCTTTTCGCGTAGAGCAGGGTGTCGGAGACGATTCCGTTTTGGGGATTTTTCAGCACCACGTTTTCCAAATCCAGTCCGACTTTGGGAAAAGTTTTGAAAAAGGTGAGCCCCACATTGTCGATGTGAAAGTCGCAGGTAAGGAATCTGTCGGCCTGGTCATTGACGATTTTCGCCAATTTCGAAGGTGAAAAAATGTGAAGAAGCAGGATGGCTGCTGTGATGATGATCACGGCAAGCAGCGACCCGAAGGAAATCAGCCCTATTTTCAGTCCCTTCTTCATTGCTCTTTGGTGAATGTATAGTATTTGCCGTAGTCGTCGTGGTATTCGAAAGTGGTGGCGGTAAGTTTCGTAACGGTATAGACTTTCGGTACGTTACCGCCCATCTCCATCTTGTGGATTTGGGTGAGGGTGGCGTTCTCGAGTGTCCAGGTGAAGGGTTGCGCCTCTTCTTCGGTGACATCGTCAAGGATGTCCCACGTGTAGCCTGTGCCGTCGGGGGCGTAATATTCGTAGAGTGTGCCGGACAACCACTTGCCGCTGAGCAGCGTCTTGTCGAATTTGTCGTCATGGGAAAACAGGTCGCAGCCGCCCATCAGCAACGCGAGGCAGCAGATGAGCAGTCCGACTTGCAGACATTTTCTGGCTTTTTGGATGATATAGTTTGTTTTTTTCATTATATGCGGTTGATTTCCATTTCAAGTGTAAGTTTAAACAGCGTTTCAACGTCATGGATGATGGCCTTTGCCACATCCAGTACCTCATTCGGGGTGGCGCCGCCGTAGTTCACCAGCACCAATGCCTGGTTTTTCCACGTGCCTGCGTTGCCTATACGTTTTCCCTTCCAACCGGCTTTCTCAATCAGTTGACCGGCAGAGAGTTTCTTCATGCCTTCGGGTGCGTCGTATGCCACGAGATCGGGGAAATCCGTCAGAAGATCGCGGTAGTGCTCTTCCGGGATTACCGGGTTTTTGAAGAAGCTGCCGCCGTTGCCCACGATGGTCGGGTCGGGCAGCTTGCTGTCGCGGATTTTGCGAACGCAGTCGGAGACATTACGCAAGGTCAGCGGCAGCTCACGCTCCTGCAGTGCCTTCGACAAGCCTTGATAGGTTAGCGTAAACTGTTGCTTTTCAGATAGTTGGAACCATACGTAAGTGATGATGCAATCGTTCTTCAGTTCCTGTTTGAAGATGGAGTTCCGGTATCCGAATCGGCATTCGGCATTGGCGAGTTCGAACGCCTTGCCGGTGGAGATGATAACCCCTTCTACCTTATAGACGGTGTCTTTCACCTCCATGCCGTATGCGCCGATATTTTGGACAGGAGCGCTGCCAACCAGTCCAGGTATTGCCGTAAGGTTCTCTATACCATATAGTTGATGTTTGATACAGTACTGAATCAAGTTGTCCCAAGTTTCCCCTGCGGCTACGCGCAGCAGCACTTTTCCGTCTGATTTCTCCATCACGGAGATACCGTTGAATGTCGGATGCGCAATCGTGCCGTCGAAGTCTTTGGTGAACAGTGTGTTGCTTCCGCCACCGAGGATGTAGAAAGGCTTGTCGCGGAGGTAATCGCAAATGGCTGCGCGGACATCTTCAACCGTTTCGAGTTGCAGGAACTGTCGCGCATACACCTCCATTCCGAAGGTGTTGTAGGTTTTGAGGTTTTGGTTTTCCGTAAGTTTCATTGATCAGAACATATAACCCACCTTGACATAAATGTTGGCCATGCCGTCGTTGTCGCGCTTGTCGAACGGCGCCGCCCAATCGACGGAGAGCACGAAGTTGTCGTTCATCATCAGTTTCAGACCGATGCCGCCGGAGAAATGCGGACGGTAAACGTTCTTGCTGTCGTCGAAAACGATGTAGTCCGACAGGTTTCCTGGATCGAAGTCGGGGTCGTTTTGCTCGATGTTGTCGAGAATGGTGTTTCGGTCGAGGCGGTAGGGTTGCAGGATCAAGCCCATATCCACGAACGGGTTCAGACCGATGAAGAAGTGTTCCTTGCCGATGTCGAATTTGCAGATTTGGAAGCGGAACTCGACGTTGGCGAAGGCGTAGCTCTTGGCTGAGATGCGGTTGCGAAGGATACCACGGTTGGTGTTGCCGCCGCCGAGGCCTTCGTATAACACTCTTTGAATGAAGATGTTATTGTAATAGTTGTTCAGGTAGAAGGGGGCATTGCCGGCCACGTCCAATTGGGTGGCCAGACGGTAGGCGAAGGTGATAATGTCTTTATAAACGGGAACGAAATGACGGAAGCTTGCGTTGAAAATCAAGCTGTTGGCTTCTTTGTCCTCACCGAATCCAGCATAGTAGGTCAGGAAGAATTCGGCGTTCATGCCCTTCTTAGTGTTCTGCTGTCGGTCGCGGTTGTCGAAAGAGATGCCGCCGTGCACGAAGGGATGCCATCCGCCGTTGGCCTCCGCCGGTGACAAGATGCCCCATTTCACGTATTTGTCGTATAGACCGTCCACATCTGGCAGCATGTTCTCCGGTTTTTTGCCCTTGTTGATCATGTCGATGTTGACGGGCGCGATGTTGTAACCGAGGACGCCGACGCCCGCGTTCCAATACCAGTCGCCGCCGATATTGCCGTTGATGTCAGTGACGAAGCGGAAGAGGTCGCGTTGCGATTTATAGAAGGCGCGTGAGACGTAGTCGTCGCTCTTTTTCCGTGCCCATCCGCCGTTATACACCGACTGATAGCCGTTGTAGCCGTAGAAATCGCACAGGGCGTCCGGCAGATAAGACACATCGATGTTGAGGCGATGTTTGGGAATCAGATACTTGGAGTCGTAGGCGAAGCGGAAGAGGCCCGAGCGTTTGGTGGTGTAGGCCGCTTCGAAGTAGAGTGAGTGGATGTAATCCGGATAGGCGGAGCCGTCGCCGAAGTCATAGACGTTGCTCAGCACTCCGTACTGGAATCCTTTGTCCGCATCGTATCCCACGCTGGGCAGGATGCCAAAGGTCCAGCCGGTGCGGATCTCGCTTTTCTCCTTCTTGGGTTTCTCCTTTTTGGCTTTTTTATTGGGCAAACTATCAATATCCCCGACGTTTGCATAAGCAGTGAGCACGTTGGCCAACATGGCCATGATCAAGATAAGGACGGTTTTCTTCATAGTATTTGTAGGGTTAGAGGGTTATGCGGTTAGGTGGTTACGCGGTTAGTTTTGGTGGAGAGGAAAGCGCGCTCGAGGAACAATCAAACGTTATAGTTACGGGGTCCGAAAATGGCGCTGCCGATACGGATCAGGGTGCTGCCCTCTTGGATAGCAATGGGGTAATCCTCGGTCATGCCCATGGAAAGTTCTTTGAAATCAGGGTTTTGCGAGAAGAAGTGAGTTTTGAGTTCATCGAAGATCTGATGCAGGTGATGAAATTCGCGGCGCACCTGTTCTTGGTCGTCCGTGAAGGTGGCCATGCCCATCACGCCGTGGATTTTAACGTTTTTTAGCTCTTGGAAGTCGGCGCTTTGCAGCATCTCCTCGCATTCTGCCTGCGAAAAGCCGAACTTGGTCTCTTCGGAGGCGATATGGAACTGCAGCAGGCAGGGGATGACGCGGTTGTGTTTGGCGGCGTGCTTGTTGACCTCTTTGAGCAGGTCGAAACTGTCGATGCTGTGGATCATCGACACGTACGGGGCGATGTATTTGACTTTGTTGGTTTGAAGGTGGCCGATGAAGTGCCATTCGATGTCTTGAGGGAGGATTTCGTGTTTGGCTTTCATCTCCTGGGCGTGGTTCTCACCAAAAACGCGCTGTCCATGTTGGTACAGCGCGGAAATGTCTTCCGCCGGTTTGAATTTGGAGACGGCGACCAGGCGCACACCGGCGGGTAGGGAAGCCCGGATTTCGTCGTATTTTTCGATGTTCATACGGACTGTATTTAGTGACCCCGGCGGGATTCAAACCCACGACTTTCAGAACCGGAATCTGACGTTCTATTCAGCTGAACTACGGGGCCGTATTTCGGCGGCAAAGGTACACTTTTTTTTCAAATACACATCGACTTTGACGCGACCTGTTTCTGCAAAAAAAAGCCACCTGACTTACAGACAGATGGCTCGCTTTTGTACCGCGTATGAGAATCGAACTCATATTGCAAGATTGAGAATCTTGATTCCTAACCGTTAGAAGAACGCGGCAGTTGAAATCGGCGGCAAAAATACACTTTTTTTTGATACGGCAATGCCCAAGTGAAAATATTTTTTCGTCAAGGCGGGTACAGGTGATTTTCAGGGTGGTTGGACGCTGATTTCACGTCTATATGGTACCGAAACCCCTCATTCTGTCAGTTGCTCTTGGTTGCCATTTGCTGGAGCATGGCGATTTCCTCCGCCCACAGCGTTTCATCCGGTGTTTCGAGGATGAGCGGCATATTGTCGAAGCGCGGGTCGTTCATGAACCGTTCGAAGAACTCCATGCCCAACAGGCCTTTGCCGATGCTGTCGTGTCGATCGACGCGGCTGGCGAATGCCTTTTTCGTGTCGTTGAGGTGCACGGCCCGCAGGTAGTGAGCGCCTATGGTGTCGTCAAATTCCTGCCAAGTTTGGTGGTATCCGTCCTCGGTCTTCAGGTCGTAGCCGGCGGAGTAGGTGTGGCACGTGTCGATGCAAACCCCTACGCGGCTCTTGTCCTCCACTTTGTCGATGATATAGGCCAAATGTTGGAAGCTGAACCCCACGTTGGTGCCTTGACCGGCAGTGTTTTCGATGACGGCGGTCACCCCTTGCGTCTTGTCCAAGGCGAAGTTGATGCTTTCGGCCACGCGGGTGAGGCACTCTTCCAAGCTGATTTTCTTCAGATGGCTTCCCGGGTGGAAATTAAGCATTTTTAACCCCAATTGCTCGCAGCGCTGCATCTCTTCCAGGAAGGAGTTGCGCGACTTCTCCAAGCCTTCGGGCTCGGGGCTGCCGAGGTTGATGAGATAGCTGTCGTGGGGAAGCACGTAGTCGGCGGCGATGCCGGATTTCGCGAGATTCTCCTTGAAGGCGGCCACAGACTTGTCAGTCAAGGGTGCGGAAAACCATTGCCTCTGGTTTTTGGTGAAGAGGGCGAAGGCGGTGGCGCCGACCTGCATGGCGTTCAGCGGGGCGTTCTCCACCCCGCCGGAGGCGCTGACGTGTGGACCGAGGTGTTTCATGTTATTCGAATTGTTTATTGTTGTCCGTTTCTCCCTTCCAGGGGTTGCGCTTCGCTTACCCCTGGCTACCAAGCTCTTGCCCCTATGGGGCTGCTTAAGGAAAAAGTTTTAACGATTGCCTATTGCCTCAATCTGATATCAACCACCCCTTCCTTGTCGGTGACATTACCGATGACGTATGCCTTCTCGCCCAGTTCGTTGAACATTTTGACGGTCTTGTCGGCGTCTTTGGGATCCACCATCAGCACCATGCCGATGCCCATATTGAAGACATTGAACATTTCGCGGTGATTGACTTTGCCGTACTTTTCGAGGAACGGGAAGATGGCGGGCATTTCCCAGTTGTGCTCGTCCACGAAGATGCCTTGGCCGGGGCGCAGCGCACGCGGGATGTTCTCGTCGAAGCCGCCGCCGGTGATGTGGCAGATGGCGTGGATGTCAACATTTTTTAACACTTCCAGCACGGGCTTCACGTAGATGCGGGTGGGGGTGAGGAGCACGTTGCCGAGCGTGTCGGGCAAGGTGTCGTATTTCGTGTTGAGGTCTAACTGGTTGTCTTTGAAGACGATTTTACGCACGAGGGAGAAGCCGTTGGAGTGCACGCCGGAGGAGGCGAGTCCGATGAGCGTATCGCCGACGTTGACTTTCGAGCCGTCGATGAGTTCGGATTTCTCGACCGCGCCGACGGTGAAGCCAGCGATGTCGTATTCGTCAACATCGTACATATCGGGCATTTCCGCCGTCTCGCCGCCGATGAGGGCGCAGTTGGAGAGCACGCAGCCGTCGGCGACGCCCTTCACGATAGCCTCGATCTTGGTGGGTTCGTTTTTGCCCACAGCGATGTAGTCGAGGAAGAAGAGGGGGGCCGCGCCTTGGGCGAGCACGTCGTTCACGCACATGGCGACGGCGTCCTGCCCGATGGTGTCATGGCGGTCCATCATGAATGCCAGTTTCAGTTTGGTGCCCACGCCGTCGGTGCCGCTGACCAGGACGGGTTCCTTGTAGCCGAGGGAGGCGAGGTCGAACATGCCGCCGAAGCTGCCGATGTTGCCCATCATGCCGGGACGGTTGGTGCGGGAAATATGCTTTTTGATGAGGCGTACCGACTCATAGCCTGCTTCTAACTGTACACCTGCTTCTTGATATGCTTTGGACATAGTTTATCGTATTAAAAAATGTTAAATAATCAACATGGCATCGCCGTAGGTGAGGAAGCGGTATTTCTCTGCCACAGCCTCTTTGTAGGCTTTCATCACGAAGTCATAGCCGCCGAACGCCGCCACCATCATGAGCATGGAGCTTTGCGGGGCATGGAAGTTGGTGACCATGGCGTTGGCCACTTTGAAACGGTAAGGCGGATAGATGAACTTGTTGGTCCACATGTCGGTTTTGCCGTTCATTTCGGTGGTTTTCACCATGCCGCTGTCATAGACGGACGACTCGAGGGCTTTCATTGTGGTGGTGCCCACGACGGCGACCTTGTGTCCAGCTTTCTTGGTCTCGTTGATTTTGTCGGCCACCTCCGTGCGGATGATCATGCGCTCGGAGTCGGGTTTGTGTTTCGACAGATCCTCGACGTCGATATCGTTAAAATTGCTTAATCCGGCGTGCAGGGTGATGTAGGTGCGGTCGATGCCTTTGAGCTCCATCTTGGAGAGCAGGAGGCGGCTGAAGTGGAAGCCGGCGGCGGGAGCCACAACGGCGCCCTCCTCGGTGGCGTAGATGGTCTGGTAGTCGTCTTCGTCGCTGGGCTCGATATCGCGCAAGCGCTGGATGTCGTTGGGAAGCGGGGTGGTGCCGATCTCCATCAGTTTCCGTTTGAAGGCGTCGTGGTCGCCGTCGAAGAGGAAACGCAGGGTGCGGCCACGGGAGGTCGTGTTGTCGATGACTTCGGCCACCAAGCTGTCGTCCTCGGTGAACGAGAGCTTGTTGCCGATGCGGATTTTGCGCGCGGGGTCAACCAGCACATCCCACAGACGGCTCTCTTCGTCGAGCTCGCGAAGCAGGAAAACGCGGATTTGGGCGCGTGTCTGCTCCTTCTCGCCGAACATCAGCGCGGGGAATACGCGGGTGTTGTTCATCACGAACAAATCGCCGTCGTCGAAGTAGTCAATGATGTCTTTAAATAGCTTATGCTCAATGGTTTTTGTCTTTCTATTGAGCACCATCATACGCGCCTCGTCACGCTCCTCCACAGGGTGAAGCGCTATCAATTCCTGAGGCAAATAATACTTAAATTCAGATAATTTCATCCACTAAAATTTTGGCGCGCAAAGATACAATATTTTTAGGCGTTTGTCAAGAGGTTTTTTTCAAAAAAATTCTTAAAAAAAATGTACCTTTGCCTTCGCTTCCCGTAAACGGATAATGTTTATATAGATATTTAATAATCAAATAGTTATAAATATGAAAGACATTTTGTTACAACGTTTCAGCAAGTATATCTCATACGCGACGACCGCCGACCCGGAGTCGGAGAGCTATCCCAGCACTCAGGCGCTCCTCGATTTCGCCGATGTGATGGTGGAAGAACTGCGGAGCATCGGTATGCAACAGGTCACCAAAGACCAACACGGCTATGTGACCGCCCTCCTGCCCGCAAACACTACGGAAAAGCAGCCGGTGATAGGCTTTATGGCGCATCTTGACACAGCTCCCGACATGCCGGGCATCGCTGCACCTGTCATCGTCCCGAACTATGACGGCGGCACCCTTGTTCTCGACAAGGAGACGAACACCGTTCTTTCGCCCGAAGAGTTTCCCGAACTGTTGGATTACAAAGGGTTAACCCTGCTCACCACGGATGGAAAGCATCTGCTTGGCGCGGACGATAAGGCCGGCGTGGCGGAGATTGTCTGCGCGATGGAGTATCTTATCCAGCATCCCGAGATCAAGCACGGCGACATCAAGGTTGCCTTTTCACACGACGAAGAGGTTGGCAACGGCGTCAAATTTTTCGATGTGGAAGCGTTCGGTTGCGATTATGCTTACACGATGGACGGCGGTGCCCTCGGTGAGCTGGAGTTCGAGAACTTCAACGCAGCCGGTGCCAATATCCGCATCCAGGGCAAGAACATCCATCCCGGATATGCCAAGAACAAGATGGTGAACTCGCAGCTTATCGCCATGGAGCTCAACAGCTTGCTGCCTGCCGCACAACGCCCGGAGCACACTCAGGATTACGAGGGTTTCTATCTTCTCACCCGCATCGACGGCACCGTGGAGGAGACGAAAATGTCGTACATCATCCGCAATCATAATCGCGAGACATTCGAGGCACAGAAGAAGTTTATGCAAGATATTGTCAACTTTTTGAATATCAAGTATAACGGTTGCATTACCTGCGAAATCAAGGACCAGTATTACAACATGCGGGAGAAGGTCGAGCCCGTCTATTACGTGGTGGAGCGTGCCGTGAAGGCGATGAAGGAAGCCGGTGTGGAGCCGGTCATCGTTCCCATCCGCGGCGGCACAGACGGTGCGAATCTCTCGTTCCGCAACCTGCCGTGTCCCAACATTTTCGCGGGCGGCCACAACTTCCACGGTAAGTATGAATACGTGCCGTTAGAGTCGATGGTGAAAGCCACGGAGGTGATTGTGAACATTGCGAAGTGTTGATTGATAAGAGGTTAACGAAAAAGGCGCGAACATAATGTCCGCGCCTTCGCTTTTATCTCCATTCGATAGCGAAAAAGTTGTATTTTTGCGCGCTTTTTCGCAAAAGGGTCCTGTAGTTCAATGGATAGAACGGAAGTTTCCTAAACTTTTGATTTGGGTTCGATTCCCAGCGGGACTACTCCATTGGGGCGATTCTTTTCGCCCCTGTCTTTTTCCACTTTTTTTGTCTTGCCAATGAATATATGTTCGTGGGCTGATGAATATATGTTCGTGGGCCGATGAATATATGTTCGTGAGCCGATGAATATATGTTCGTTAAAAATCATACCCCACCATCTCTCCGTGCGGGTGGATGATGGTGTATTTGGTGAACCGCTCGTCTGCGTTAAAACCGTCACCGTAGTTTATTGAGCCGTCACGCTTCACCTGTTTCACGGACTTGGTGGAGTAGATGGATCGCATGCGTTGGTCCCATATCACCTCGTCGGTGATGACCGAATCCCCGCTGCCGTAGTCATAGATGACTACGTTATGGGTAGCCTTGTAGAGGTTGTTGTTGATTTGGCAGGCATAGTCGGCGGTGACGATGGCTTGTCTCCGGCCGAAGTCGTTGAAGGAGACGATGGTGATGCCTTTTGGGCAGTCCAAATACGTGGTGTCGGGACTTTCGTATCGGTTCAGCATGGGCGTATTCACGATAAAGGCGGTTTGGCCGGAGTCGCTGACGGTGATGGTGATGTTTTCGGCGGACTCGTCGGGATACTTGCCCTCAAACTCCAGCAGCTGGGCATTCGGGCTTTTGGAGTGGCAT
>Ga0247611_10006842_pt1 | contig 14511 bp, 12 predicted proteins | sample 177DNAGHGhighgp2_FD_192422 | JGI IMG/M metagenome (GOLD analysis project Ga0247611, IMG submission 192422) | Sheep rumen microbial communities from Palmerston North, Manawatu-Wanganui, New Zealand - 1770 DNA GHGhigh gp2 | ecosystem: Host-associated > Mammals > Digestive system > Stomach > Rumen...
TTCCATGGCGAGAGTCGCTTATATTGCTTCCATTCATCAAAAAACGGTCCGTTGGATTTTTTGAACCAAGGCCGGGATGTGCAAAAGAGGGTGACAAAATGGACTATGGCCGGATTGCTTTTGGCATCTTCGATATCGGTTCTGGAATCGCAGAAACTTGGTTTACGATATTTAAGTAAATTATCAAAACTGAATGCTGTAAAAATGGACATGCAGTTGTAGCGGGGGTGAACTAACTTGATTTTCCCTTGCAGGGAAATGTTTGCGATACCCTGGTCTGCATATGGAACGTGTCCAGAGTACTTATTGATGGTTTCTTCGATTTTCTTGTCCATGACATTCTTTTGCCAAGCCTGAAAATCAATTAGCATCATTCCTGCATTGATGTAAATGGCTTTTTCGTCTAGACCTATGCGGGTGCGGTGCTGCTTGCTGATGCAGTCTAGAACGCCGCATACAATTTTCCCGTCAAAATCCTGATTGTAAAAATCAAGTAGATTTTTTCGGACGATGGTGTCACAGTCCAGATAAAGAACTCTGTCTATGTCTGGAGGTAATAGTTGCGAGAGCATTAAACGAGAAAATGTGCAGAGAGAACCTCGTTGCTGACATAATGTTGCTAACTTTGGCTTTACGGTTTCAATCGAACGATATTGGATTTCCCTTCCGTAGGTCTTTGCAAGCTCATCAAGTTTTTGCTTGTTTTCGATACTGATGTTGTCGTCCAGCACATAGACCGTCAGCTCAACAACGTCTTTGTTGTTTTCAAAAAGCGAACATATGGAAACACCCATAATTTCCGCAAAATTGTCATCGCTGGCATAGACTACGTTCATGTTGATCAATATCTCTTTTAGACCTTAAACTTAGAAATTTCCTCTTTTTTTAGTTTCCATTTTTTTGCTTTAAACACAAAAATGGAGCCAAATAACTAGGCACCAACAACCAAACAGACGTACACCATTTTTCCATTATGGAAAATACAAAAACTTTTTTGAAATGGTGTTACAATTTGTTGTTTTTTCTCTTTTTACGCCTTCCCGTAATACCTTGCATACCATTCCGCAAATTTCCTTAGGCCTTCTCTGAGTGGGGTGGCGGGTTTGAAGCCGAAGTCGGCTTCGAGGGCGGATGTGTCGGCGTAGGTGACGGGCACGTCGCCGGGTTGCATGGGCACGAGTTCCTTGTGGGCTTCGAAGTCGTAGTCGGCGGGGAGCACTTTGGCGCGGACGAGTTCTTCTTGCAGTATTGTCACGAAGTCGAGGAGGTTCTCGGGGTGGTTGTTGCCGATGTTATAGACTTTGTAGGGCGGCAGCGGGAGTCCGTCTTCGCCTTTTTGCTTTTCGGGGGCGTGCTGCATCACTCGGACGACGCCTTCGACGATGTCATCGACGTAGGTGAAGTCGCGTTTGCATTTGCCGTAGTTGAATATCTGGATGGTCTTGCCGGCTTTGAGCTTGTTGGTGAAGCCGAAGTAGGCCATGTCGGGGCGGCCGGCGGGGCCATAGACGGTAAAGAAGCGCAGCCCTGTGCTGGGGATGTTGTATAGTTTGCTGTAGGCGTGGGCCATGAGCTCGTTGCTCTTTTTGGTGGCGGCGTACAGCGATACGGGGTTATCGACTTTGTCGTCGGTGGAGTAGGGGATTTTCTTGTTGCTGCCATAGACGCTGGAGGAGCTGGCATAGACGAGGTGCTCGACTTCGCCTTTTTCGGCGCCTCTGCGGCAGGCTTCGAGGATGTTGTAGAAGCCGATGAGGTTGCTCTGGATATAGGCATCTGGGTTTGTGATGGAATAGCGGACGCCGGCCTGGGCGGCGAGATTCACGACGACGTTGAAGTGGTACTTTTCGAAGAGGTTGTCGATGGCAGCCTTGTCGGCGAGGTTTGCCTTGACGAATGTCCATTTTTTGCCGGTCGAGGTAGCGAGTGTTTCGATTTCCTTGAGGCGTTCGTGCTTGATGTTCACGTCGTAGTAGTCGGTGATGGAATCTAGGCCGACGAGTTCGGAGCAGTCGTAATCGTTAAACAACTTCTTGCAGAGGTTGCATCCGATGAAGCCTGCTGCTCCGGTAACGAGGACGGCTTTGCCGTTGAGTATAACATTTCTATCAAGCATCTTGTTTCCTTTTTTTCAACTAACCCGTAACATCTATATTTTTGCACATTGACTGGATGGGGCTATCGCCCCTACCCTTTGGCTCGGTCATGCCCAAGCTTGCTTGGGCGCGACTCTCACCTTCTGGGTAGTCTTCGTCCTTTCAGTCCTCAGGATGACGTTGCGCGTTTTGCTTTGGATGACGTTCACGCCTGCCGCCATTCCGGGCTTCGCGAGGATTCCAGTCGCATTTTCAGGACTTGACTGGATGGGGCTATTTTTGCCTAATCTAGCATCCGATGGCGCTGTACTCGAATCCGGCGTCAGCGAGTTCCTTGGGGTCGTAGATGTTGCGGCCATCGATGATGAGGGCGTTCTTCATGGACTTCTTCATCACGCCGAAGCTCGGCATGCGGAACTGCTTCCATTCGGTGACGAGCAACAGAGCGTCGGCGTCGAGCAAGGCTTCGTACATGTCGTTGCAGTAAATGATTTGGCTTGCGATGGTCGCGGCGTCTTCTCGCGCCGCCATTCTACGCTTGCATTCGTTCATGGCGACCGGGTCATAGACGCGGACGGTGGCGCCGGCCTTGACGAGCTTGTCGATGAGCACGAGGGCGGTCGCTTCGCGCATGTCATCAGTTTCTGGTTTGAAGGCGAGACCCCACATGGCGATTGTCTTGCCCTTGAGGTTCGCTTCGCCGCCAAAGCGCTTCGCTAGTTTGTTGAAAAGAACCGTCTTCTGGTATTCGTTGACTTCTTCGACAGCCTTGAGCACGCCCATCTTGTAGCCGTTCTTCTCGGCGGTCTTGATGAGGGCCTTCACGTCTTTGGGGAAGCAACTGCCGCCGTAGCCGCAGCCGGGGTAGAGGAACTTGGAGCCGATGCGGGTGTCGCTGCCGATTCCCTTACGTACCATGTTCACGTCGGCGCCTACGAGTTCGCAGAGGTTCGCGATGTCATTCATGAAGCTGATGCGGGTCGCGAGCATGGAGTTCGCGGCGTACTTGATCATCTCGGCGCTCGGGATGTCGGTGAAAATCACACGGAAGTTGTTGAGCATCATCGGGCGGTAGAGGCGGGTCATGAGATCCTTCGCTTGTTCGCTTTCCACACCGACGACGACGCGGTCGGGCTTCATGAAGTCCGTGATGGCGCTTCCTTCCTTAAGGAATTCCGGGTTGCTCGCCACATCAAACGGAATCTTGACGCCGCGCTTGTCGAGCTCTTCTTGAATCGCAGCCTTGACCTTCTTGGCGGTGCCGACCGGGACGGTGGATTTGGTCACGAGCACTGTATATTTCTTGATGTTCTGGCCGAAAGTGCGCGCGACAGCGAGAACATACTGCAAATCTGCGGAGCCGTCTTCGTCCGGGGGCGTGCCCACGGCGCTGAAGACCATCTCTACGTTGTCGAGAACACTAGCGAGGTCGGTGGTGAAGCTGAGGCGGCCTTCGCGCTGGTTCCTCAGCACCATCTCGTCGAGGCCCGGTTCGTATATGGGAATTTCGCCTTTCTGGAGAGATTCAATCTTGGCCTGGTTCACATCGACGCATGTGACGTTGACGCCCATTTCGGCAAAGCATGTACCACTAACAAGCCCAACGTAGCCGGTACCGACGATAGCAATATTCATAATTAATCCTTTATAAAGGGTCTATTTTGTTAAATCGACGAAAAATGTAATAAAATTGTAACGCTTTGTTCTGCATGGAAAATTTATGACAACGAAAAAAACGCAGCCCCATGGGAACTGCGTTGATATTATGAGATTGGGTTTTAATTTTCGCCGTGCCGCATTTCGGTCTGCTCACGGTCCATCGTGTAAGTCAGGTATTCCTTGAAATCACGATTGATATCTACGCCTTCGAAATCTTCGATATTGTCAGAGAATATATCGACAAGTGTTCTGTTGTCCTCCCAACCGACAAGAATGACATCGTCCATTGTGAAGGAATTGTCCCCCGGACCTTTGGCGATATATTCGACTTTGGATTTTTCGACCCAGCCTTTACCGCATCTCCCTTTGACGAGAACAGTTGTAGCGTCTTCTTTGACAATAGTCAGTTCGTCATTAAAATCTGCTGTGCAGACCACCGTGCCTCCATCTTTATTTGAAGTGAGATCGATGCTGCCGCGTTTCGATTTGATGGCGCTTGCTGCGAAAGATGTAGTGACCATAACCGCAAGCGCTACAGCCACCATTATCTTGATGTTTTTCATGATTGCCTCCTGTATTTTTATTAAGAGACGAATTCCCGTCCCCATATTGCAAACTACAAAGTATCGTTTGCGCGGAGTAGTCAAAATTTGCTTTAATTTGGAATAGACAAAAATTATTTTGTATGCAACTGCTGTTTTAGGAGTGCAGCGACCACTTCGACATCGGCCGGGAGCCAATCGACAGAATGCAGCTCCGACATGTCGAGCCAGCGTGCCGCTTCGTGTTCCAGCAACGTGAGCTTGCCGCCCACCACAGAGCAGAAAAAGCAATGCATGGTCAGGTGGAAGGCGGGGTAGTCGTATTTGACAGTGCAGAGGAAGTCGCCCACTTGCACGTCGATGGAAAGTTCTTCTTTGAGTTCGCGGATAAGCGCCTGCTGCGGGCTTTCGTCGGGTTCCATCTTGCCGCCCGGGAATTCCCACCCGTCCTTGAAATCACCGTAACCGCGCTGGGTCGCGAAGACCTTCTCGGATGGGGTTCCTGCGCCGTCCCTGATGATTCCTGCCACTACCTCGATACGTTTCATGAAGGGAAATGTAGAAAAGAGCTCGCGAGGCGTCGGCGGAAAGCTGTTGCATATTGTGCAATGCCTGTCTGCGCAATTCCATGAAGGCCTTCCATCCGGCATTTTCATTCTCAAGTTCTTTTTCGTTCTCTGCATTTTCCTTCATAGCATTTCTCCTTTGATCGCTTCATTTTTTTTCGAACGATATGTATTATTTTTCTTCAATCAGTTTTATCAGTTGCTCCTTGTTCGGCAAGACAGTTTGATACTTGCTTGCAAAAATCTGTGAATTACCTTCGGGCAGGGTTATCTCAACAAGGGAGTCGGACTTTTTCTTGCAAAGAATGATTCTGATAGTTTTATTCTCGTGTTCCAACTTAACAAAACGATCATAATAGTGCACATACATCTGCATCTGGCCCAAATCCTGGTGAGTGATTTCTCCGATTTTCAAATCAACCAGCACAAAACACTGCAGGAGTCTATTGTAAAGAACCAAGTCCACAAAGAAATGCTTCTCATCGAAAGTGATACGCGATTGACGACCGACAAAAGTGTAACCCTTTCCCAATTCAAGCAAGAAAGACTCCAACTTGTCAATGAGTCGCCCCTCCAAGTCAGATTCCGAATACTCGGACCGCTCCGGGAGTCCCAGGAATTCCAGAATGTAAGGGTCCTTGACAATATCCGCCGGCGATTCCACGACACTCCCTTTTTGCGAAAGTTTTTTCACGGATTCTTTGTCTTTACTGACCGCAAGCCGTTCATATAGCGCAGAATCAAATTGCCTTTTGAGTTCCCGCAGGCTCCAATTAGAGTTTTTAGTCTCTATTTCGTAGAAATTACGTTCGGCAGGATTGTCAATACGCATCAAGAATAGGTAGTGGGACCAACTGAGAGTGAATTGGTCAGACACTGTCTGACCAATTTGATATGTCAGATAGAAATCCCTCATCTGTTTCAAATTCGTTAAAGAAAAACCCTTACCATAATTTGCGGTAAGCCTGGCGGAAAGATTTTTAAGCACTTCTTTCCCGTATTCAGCACGAGCACTTCCTTTTTGCTCATTTTCAACAATAGAACGGCCGATTTCATAGTACGTCCGCACCATCGCCGTGTTAACTGCAACAGCAACAGATTTGCGATTTTGTTCAAGAATCGCCGCAATTTTGGAATAGAGGGAATCTTCTCCCTGAGATTGAACTTTATTAGCCATACAGCCTCCATGTAGCCGCGTTCGCGGCTGGTTTATGTTAGAGGCGTCAACCACCCCAATTCAGTGACTTTGTTTTGCTGCAGGCTTTCATCGTCCCATTTCTGGGAATTACCGTTATCCCAAATTTCATGGGGCCACACTTGGATTTTATTTCTCGACAATTTCCCAATGGCCATTCTTGCGCGCGCCGACTCTACGGATGAGGCCGAGTTCCTGAAGTTTTTTCAAGTTCTCACGAACAGTATCGCGGTGCTTATTTGTTAACGACGCTAAATCATCATAAGTATAATTGTTGTTTTCTTTAACCAAATCCAATAGAACTTGTTGCGTCTTATTTATAGGCGGATTTATAGGCGGATTTATAGGCGGATTTATAGTTCGGTTCGCCCCCCCTATATTCCACTTACTTGCAATTTCCTTATACTGGTCGCTTGCACGGCATTCTACCGTAAGCCCGCCAAATTCGGCCTTTGGTTTAGGGAGCTTGGAATCAGTTTCTTCGCAAGCCAATTCGATGTTGTAATAGCCACGCCCCCAACTTTCCACATAGCCGCTCTTAAAAAATACGTTGGCGATATTGGGATTACGCGGTTTAGAAACATGCTTTTTGAAAAGGTCCTTCACCTTCACTTCTTCCGGCATGTTGCCCGGATTCCACATCCATATACGGTCAGAATAAATCTTGATTTGGATAGGAGTCGTTTCAGTGTAATCCTTATGGACAACAGCGTTCAACAACAATTCCCTGAAAGCGTCGGGCGGGAAAAAGAACCGCTCCTGGCGATTGATTCCCTCGTAACTCACCAACGCCTTCATGTATTTCGTGAAAATCAAGTCCATCGCCCGCTCGACCTGAATCAAAAGCGGTCCATGGATTTCGTCTTGGTACAAAATATCCGCTTCGGTCGCGAAAAAGCCAATCTTTATATACGCTCCCGTAACCCAGCTTTCCGGGTCAGGATGGAAACACATCATGGCCGCCCGTGTCAAATGGCTACCTTCGGTGCAGCGGAGATTCTGGAGAAGATTCTGCACCGAGACTCCGGCAGCCTTTTTATCGAGACGTTGCGATTCGACCGCCTTTTCCCTGAACAACTTTAGCGCTCCGTGATCCAACTCCTTCGCCGAAATTCCAGGGACAGGAACGGAATCCCAAGTGCGCCCCTGCATGAACAAAGTCAACCTGTTTATCTCGACACCGCTCAATTCTTGCACCGTGGAGCCAGAACGCTTGTAATAGCGGCCCCTGTAGCTAATCGGGACCGGATACTTGTCCACCTTGATTTCAAAGTAATCCAACCCACCTGCATTGAGCAGTCGCATCTCGCAAATGACGCCCATCGTGTTGCGAATCTTATTCGGAATATCTTCACTCAACTTATGAGCATTCTTAACACCACAAACATAGCCTTTATCGTCAACGCCGACAAAAAGCGACCCGCCTTCGGTATTTGCGAATGCGCAAATCCATTTCAGGTATTCATCTTGCCAAGACTGTTTAAATTCAGCGTATTGACATTCTTTAACCAAAACTTTCGTAGCCATGCAGCCTCCATTTGCCGCATGTTGCGGCTTGTTGATGTTAGAGGCGTCCCCTTTATCCCGAAAATCGAAATAAAAAAAAGACGCATTTCTCCATTAGACGGAGAAACACGTCGGGCATTAATGTACCTAATATTCAGAATCTTGGCTAGGGGCTTAAGAAAATTTTACAGGGCGTTCCCCGGCTCGCCTGCATACATGTCATCCCCGCCCATTCGGCATGCTCAGGGCAGGCTCCGGCGGGGATCTCCAATGAGCGACCTCGCCGAGTCGGGCTATATTTTAACGCGCTCCGGTCGGCCCCGGCGGCACGCCCGCAGCGCTGTTAAAACGGAGCCGCGCAAGTGCGTCTCCGCCCCAAGGGGTCACAATCCCTAACGCGAATTGCTATAATACAACATAACAATATATATTTAGGGCTATGGAAGAAAAAACTAAAATCAAATACATCTCTGAGATGCTTAATAAGCGTACAAAAGGGAAAGATTACGAAAATTTTGTAATCAACCAAATATACGCAAGGATAGATAATCCAGAATTAGAAATTGTTACACAAAAATGTGTAAGACCCACCAAGAGCATTGATACAAAGAACCTTACTAAAGTCGGTAAGAATCATTACCTTATTGACCTGTATTTTCCTCAAATAAATTTTGCCATTGAAGTTGATGAAGGCCATCATGAAAATGTCGAGAATCAATTTAATGACAAACAAAGAGAAAATCTCATAAAAGGGTCGGTTTCTTGCGATATAAAAAGGATAAAAATATGCAAGCTAGGAACAAAAATACCTCAAAATTATGACGACATTATTCAACAAATAAAAGAAATGGTTGTTGAAATAAAAGGCAAAATTTCCGAATGGGAAAAGAAGAACAATCAAAAGCTAAAGTGGATTACAAACGATGAAAAGATCAAAGGAGTAAAAAATTGCAAAGTCTTTGATGCTTGCGAAGCCATTCACTTTGGTGGCATAACAAAAGTTTTAAATCTTTTGCCAGGTATAAAACACAGTAAACTATATCAAAGATGTGTAAAAAACTTTGATATCTATTCTATTTGGATACCTGTATTAAGTGTAAGACTAGATGATGGAACTGTGAAAACAGCAAATGGATGGGAAAACTTTATTAATGAGGACAAAGACAAAATTATAGAATACCCCTCTGATGAAAAATACAACAAAAAACTTGATACATATAATGCACCAACAGGAAGCAGCCCTCCAAAATGAGGTTCAAGAAAAAGAGTTGTTTTTATGAAAATGAAGGATGATTTTGGAAATAATTGTTGCCGTTTTTTGGGAGTATTTAAACCCGATCATATAGAATACGAGAACGGAAAACAGAAAAGAATTTATAATCGAATTGCTACGACGGTAACGTTTGCTGAGATTGTCAGAAAAAGTTAGGTCTTTTCAGTGAAAAAACATGAAAGAATCCTTGTTTGAGAAGGTCTCCGCCTCAAGGGGTCTCTATCCCTAACGCGAATAGCTTAGCGACACTGTTACCTCTCATTATCTTTTTTTGTTGGATACAAAATTTCATAATGTGCACTATATGGCGTGGCTAAATGCTGCGCTATTTATATGTTTTCTGGGAACCCATCACAAGCGTTTATTATATGTCCCTACAGCAGAACATCGGCGTGGCCCTCAGGGCGTTGCGTGCGCAAAAAGGCGTCTCGCAAGAAAGACTGGCACTCGAAACCGGCATCGGCCGGCGCTACATGAGTGACATCGAGAACGGACGCAGGAATGTCTCTCTCGAAATCATCGAGAAGATTGCCACATACTTTGAGATGAGCGCGAGCGAACTCGTTGGGAGAATCGAGACTGCCGATTGCCCGCCCCTCACGCTGAACGGACTCAAGGATTACCTCTGCGAGCGCGGCTACGAAGATGCCGTGGTACTCGAAAGCCCCGACTACCTTGGCGCAATTGTTGGCGTAAGTGAAGATGGTCGCGTCATCTACGACTACGAGAAAATGGCGCAGTGCCTGATGGAAACCGACGGCATGGACTACGAAGAAGCGACTGAATTCATCGACTTCAACACCCTCGGGGCGCTGCCCTGCATGGGCGAGAAAAGACCGATAATTTTGAATAAGATTGAGGGGTGATTTGTGAGATACTTGTATTCAGATGTATTTGGCAATTTCCTCCGCAAGGATTCCGAATCTATTTTTGGTGAACTCGTTGATAACTATCATGGCGAGATTATAGGCACAACGAAAGAAGCCTGGAAAGGCGAGATTGCGTTATTAAAGAAAGTGCTTGTGCCGTGGTCTAACGAAAATGCGCAAATCATCTTTGAATACAACATTCCGCGTCTTGGCAAGCGAATCGACGTTGTTCTACTGTTGCAGGGTTTGATATTTTGCCTTGAATTTAAAGTCGGGCAAAAAGTCGCATTGCAGGCGGATGTCGAACAGGTAATGGATTATGCGCTGGACCTCAAAAATTTCCATCTATTCAGCCACGACAAGAAAATAATCCCTATCCTTATCCCGACTCAGCATCAATCTTCGACAACGGAATTTAAGCCTTCTGTCTATGACGATGGTATTTACAATCCGCTCATTACAGGTGAAGAAGGCCTTCAAGAACTTATCGAAAAAGTCTTGGAACATGCTGGTGTTTCATCGCAAGATGAAAATACCGAGAACTGGCTCATCAGCCCTTATTCTCCGACTCCAACAATCATTGAAGCCGCACGGACGCTTTACGAAAATCACTCTGTCGAAGATATAACAAGACATGAAGCGGACAAGGTTTCAACGGATCAAACCATCGACTACATCCTAAACGTCATTGAAAACAGCAAAAACAACCGCGAGAAAAGTATTTGCTTTGTGACCGGCGTTCCTGGCGCAGGGAAAACGCTAGTCGGCCTTGACATAGCCGTAAAACAAACATATAAAGACGGCGTAAAGGATAAAGAAAACGGAGCCGTTTATCTCTCTGGCAATGGGCCGTTGGTCGCTGTTTTGAAAGAGGCGTTGGCACGTGACAACTGGCGCAAATGTAAGGAAAAAGGTGAAAGGAAAAAACTGAGCGATTCACAGCGCGAAGTGGGTGAATTCATCCAGGTAATTCACAATTACCGAGACAACATGCTGGCAAAAATCAAGAATCCGGTCGAAAATGGAATAGTAGAAATAGACCCAACAAAAGCAGTTAAGCCAGACGAAGAAACGGGTTTTGGCGAAGTAGAGCACGTTGCCATTTTTGACGAAGCACAGCGCAGTTGGACGCAAAAACGCATTGCCGATTATCTCAAGCGTGGCGGAACATACGGAAACAAACTCAAGGTTCCAAATTTCCCTATGTCGGAGGCCGAATTTCTGATTTGGTCCCTTGATCAACGCGAAGACTGGGCTACAATAATTTGCCTTGTCGGTGGCGGTCAAGAAATCAATACCGGTGAAGCCGGCATTGCTGAATGGATTGAGGCGTTGAACAATAAGTTCAAGAAATGGAAAGTCTATATTTCTGATAAACTTACTGAACCCGAATACGCCGAAGGGCAAGTCACGGAAAAACTGAAAGGCAACCCGAATGTCAATTTCTCTGACAAACTGCATTTGGCAGTTAGCCTGCGTTCATTCCGAGCAGAAACTCTTTCCAATTTTATTCATTCACTGCTGTCATTCAATGCTAATGCGGCAGATTTGTATCAAGAGATAAAGACGAAAAAATATCCGATTCTGCTCACGCGTGACATGGACAAGGCTCGCCAATGGCTCAGGGAACATGCTCGAGGTAATGAACATACCGGAATTCTTGTAACCAAAGTGGCTGCGCGGTTCAAGCCCCTTGCCGTCAACGTACTTGCGCAAGGCGACGAAAACGCAATCCACTGGTTCCTTGAAGACAAAACCGATATCCGCTCGTCAAACTATCTTGAAGATGCAGCAACTGAAATTCAAGTACAGGGTCTCGAACTTGATTACGCTTGTGTATTGTGGGATGCCGACATGAGATGCGAAAATGGCGTCTGGACATACCACAAGTTCAATGGCAAGGACAAATGGAATCACGAAAACAATGATGAAAACAAGAAATATATGCTGAATGCGTACCGAGTCCTTCTCACACGCGCAAGGCAAGGCATGGTCATCTGCGTTCCCGAAGGCAATTCCAATAAAACGCCAGAAGGCTTCCCTGAAGACCCGACAAGATTGCCGGAGTTTTATGATGGGACTTATGAATACCTGAAATCGCTAGGATTGGACGAAATTTAAAATCGTATTTATTGGGCCGTTTAAATAACAGCCTTCTTTATATACACACGCCCAGAATGTGCTCTATATGGCGTGGCATTTTTTCTTGTGGATTATACGTTTCAAAAAGAACGTTGTACGAAAACAACGTAAAAGCAAATTTAAACCGCAAGAGATTATTATGAAATTATCCTTCAAAGAAGGCGATTGGGTTGATTTCGATACTTGGACAACTGAATTTGGCGTAAGCGGACAAAGCGGAATAAACACTTCTAAAAAAAATCGTTTAATCGTCTGCACTACAGACATCCCACCTTATGAAGATGATTGGTACAGTAATGACCAATGGGATGGCGTTCGATTCACAGGACAAGGACTTGAAGGCAATCAAAAACTAGAAAAAGCAAACAGATCTTTAAAAGAGGCTGCAGACACAAACACAACCATCCACGTTTTAAGAAAATCTCTCAACGAAAACGGCAAGTATCGTTATCTTTATTGTGGTATTTTCGTCTTAAAAACACTCCCGAGAAAAGCAGAACAAAAAGATATTAACGGGAACAAAAGGAATGTTTTTGTATTTAATTTAGCAGCAAAAAATGGCCGCCTCCATGACGATGTGAAGAATGCAATGAAACAAGCAGGATTGAAAATTCGTTTAATCTAATAATTTTTTACCATGTCGCTTTTTTAGCTATCGACAATCCCTCATGTCGTTTAACGACTTTGTCATAATCCAAAAAATTCACTCGTTCCTTTATGGAATTAAAAATAGAAGCATCCAATTTGTCATCAAATTCATTTTTTCTCGTTGCAGCGGCAACAATAAAGAACTCTGCCGAAAAATCTTGCAATTCATAAAATTTGGAAAGAGAGTTCTTTATATCAGTTGTATGTTCTACTTCATAAAAAAACGACGGCATGTTTCTTTCATTGAACCATATGACGTCAACCGTTTTGGCTTTTCTTAGAATAGAATCATAAGTAAAATGCGGAATCTCAGTAGTATCAGTAATTTCTGCTAGCTTTTTCCCAAGAAACTTGCGATTTTTATCCTGTGCAGGAACATATGTGGTCAGTTTCTTAAACTTTCCTATTTCAACCAACAATCCCTGATAATATCCATGGTCAAATGATTGTTCACTGTTTTCATCACCGATTTTCAAATCAAGGCGTTGCAAAACTTCTTTTCGGTATTTTTCCAGAGCCCACAATCCAGGTCTAATCTTGAAAATTTGGTCGCTGTCTTGAACAATCCTTCGAACACTAGCTTCCGGAGTTTTCGTTTTCCATTTAGAAAAATCAACAATTTCATTCAACCGTTTAAAAGTCGCAAACCCGCCTTCTTTTTCCATCGCCGCAATAACTTGCTCGGTCTGAGAAATTGTTTTCATATACGAACCTTTTTTATCTGTTTTTTAATTCATGTTGTTGCATGCCAGAACACCTCTCTGAAGAATGGGTTGCCAGCAAGCCTATCCCTAATTTTAACAACATTTCGATGAGCTAGTTCTATCAAGATACAATTTCGCTTCAAATTCAGCGCGGCTTCCCCCACGACGCCGCTGCCGGCGAAGGTGTCGAGCACGGTTTCGCCCTGCCTTGTCACGAACTGAAGGATTTTTTCGCACAGGGTCAGCGGGAGTTCGCTCTGGTGTATCTTGTTCTTCCTTGCGACGGGCGGGATGTCGAACATGGCGGGGAGCATCTGCGCGGTGCCGCTCATGTACTGGGGCGTCCCGGTGTCTTTTGTCTTTTTGGCATCGATGCGCAGGCAGCGCGCCTTGCCTTTCGAGAATATCATCACGTCTTGGGTGTTCTTGGACTTGCGCCCGGTATTGCTGACAAAGTTCCCCTTTTTCCAGGTGACTTTCGAGTAGTAGAGCAGCCCGCACTGTTCGGCGTATTTCTTGATTTGGTAGAGGTAGTCGTAGTTATTCTCGTTTTCGGCGGGGAGGATTTCGACGAGGAAGCAGCCGTCCTTGAGCACGCGGGCTTTTTCTTTGAAGTCGTCGAGGGTGTACCTGAAGCAGTCGTATGTGGCGAAGTTGCGGTCGCCGCCCTTGTTCGACTTTTTGTCTAGCCACGGGTGGTCGGTCAGGATACAGTCGATGGAGGCGTCTTCGAGCATGGAGAGGTCGCGGCCGTCGCCTTCTATCACGACGCAGCTTTCGTCGCCCTCGATTGTCTTGTACAGGCCCTTGGCGACCCGCTCGAATTTTACGCCGAGGTTGTCGTAGATGCGCGCGCGGACGGTTTCCTTCGGCTTGTCGGAGTTTTCGGAATAGGCGTCCTTGAGCGAGAATTCGCCCTTGTCCTTGAAACAGGAGTAGATGGTATTTGCGAGTGATTTCATGCGCAGAAATATAGATCCTGCGGAGTGACAATTTGTGACATTTTAGTGTTCAAAAAATTTTGTATATTGTCTTAAACACCAGAAAGGGTGGTATTACGGATCATTCCCGCGCAAGCGGAGAGGTCCGTTTTTGTTTATAACGAGGTGAAAATGGCGACGGATTTCACATGTGCAAATTTTGCACATGTGGGTGCTGACGCTGATCAAACTTACAAGTTGCCAATGAAAGGACGATAAGGAATGAAAAAATGTTGCTTTTACACGTTGTTTATATTATATTTTGTAGTTGTATCAACTGCGAGGCGCATATGGCGATGTCAATTCTACAAATCCGTGTAGACGATAATCT
>Ga0247611_10006843_pt1 | contig 14511 bp, 11 predicted proteins | sample 177DNAGHGhighgp2_FD_192422 | JGI IMG/M metagenome (GOLD analysis project Ga0247611, IMG submission 192422) | Sheep rumen microbial communities from Palmerston North, Manawatu-Wanganui, New Zealand - 1770 DNA GHGhigh gp2 | ecosystem: Host-associated > Mammals > Digestive system > Stomach > Rumen...
CTCTACGCCCAGCTGGAGCACGAGGTGTCCGTGCAGCGGCTGCGCTACCACCTGACACGCGACGAGGAGCACGCTCTGATGGAGCACAACCTGCGCTACCAGCGCCTGTCGCAGCTCGGCGAACAGCTGCTGATGCTCTTTGAGAAGCCCGAGGGCACGCCGACGACGAATCCCGACGGTGGCTGCTGGCTGTCGCTGAAGGACATCTCCACCCGCCTGAAGGCCACCTTCCGTGGTGCCTATCAGGAGGACGACGGCTCCTTTGTCCGCATCGGCAATTTCCTCAACCGTCCTGAGTATAAGTTTGAGAGCGCCCGCAAGTCCTCTGGCATGGTCTATTGGGTAAAAAGCCTCTCTCCCAGCCCCTCCCCAAGTAGGGAGGGGGGCTTGCTACCGACGGGACGCAAGAAGTAGCAAGGAGGGGGCAAAAGCCAATAAAAAGCGCCTCAGGGGAGGAAACCCTTGAGGCGCTTATGTTATTTGTGAAAGAATTAAAAAGCGACGACGGCGCGAATACGGGGATCCCAGACATAGGTCTTACTACTGACGCTTGCAGAGCAGTTGCCATCAACATCCACAAAGAAAGTCCAAACAGATTCTTTGCTATGCTCTGAACTCGTCCAGTACCAAGCGCAAGAGCGATCAAAACAATTCGCACCCGCCCGGCTCAGGATGGAGTTAAACTTCGCTACATTCATATCACTATTAGCGACATCTGTCAAAAGCGTTGAATAAGTCTCGCCGTTAGCCTTCGACGTCAAGCCCCAGGCAATCAGCTGCCACTGGCCTAAACTGGGCAAGAACCAATTGCTGACACCATTGGGAACTGACAATCTATACTCAGTGCTACCGCTAAAATAGCGGTCGCTATTTCTTTGGAATTGGTAGTTTGCTGCATTATAGTTGCGTGCAATCTTTGCGGCCCAGTGCGTATGGGAGGTATGAGCGACGAGTTCGTCAGTCATATTAATGCCATTCTTCCACTGACGAGCAACAGAGGCATCCTCGCTGGCCAGACTGCTGCATGCTTCATTTTTCTGCCCGCACCATATAGTACCGGAATAGTTGTCAGTACCAGCCCAGTTGATTTTTGAATCAATAGTGTTATACTTTGAGCTCTCCTCCATGGCTAAAGCGAGACCACGGAAGCCGGTTTGGGAGTCTGTACTACTGTCATCTACGGTACCATGTTCGCCTACATAAGCAATCATGGCCACAGGTCTCTTGAGCTTGTAAAGAGTAATCCTCTGACTGTAGAGTTTACCTCTTTCCAGCGTGATGCCGCTGAAGCTATTGATTCTGCTGAGACCGGAACCATAGTTAACACCATAAACAGTACCATCCGAATCGAACACGTCACCAACATTCTCGGCCGTACAGTTAGCCAGCGTCACACCAATCCGCTTCGTATAGATGTAACCTGGACCGCTCTCGTTAGTGACAGTCGAGAACGTAAAATCGGCATTTTCTGTGGGCAGCAGAGCCACGGTGAAGACGTTGTTGGCTTCGGCAGCGTTGATGGAATAGGTGTGCGTGCCGTCATTGATCTCCAAATGGTTGATGGGATCCAAGTCATTATAATAATCTTGTCTCAGTTGGAACCTATAGATGCACACCTCGGGCTGCATCTGGACATCGCTGGTCAGCGTGGCGGTGTTACCCGATACGTTCATGGTCGTGGCGGCAGTCTCGATGTCGAGGCCATTCTCGTTGATATAGTCCAACGTACCTTCCTGATTCATCAGGGCATCGGTCTTGAAGCCACCCTGACCGTCGTGTGCAGTGGCGGGATAGACCAGCGATACATTGTTACTGCCTTTCTTGGGAGCACCGAGCGTGGCGGTGAAGTTGGCAGAACCATTATCGTTGATGCTTGACACCGTAGCAATGGCTGAAGCGTGGCCACTGTATGTTTCATAGTAGATGGCAAACTGGTCGCCTACCTCCCAGCTGCCAACACCATCTTCAGCGACGGTGCGCGTCTGGTCGCCCTTGCTGCCAAGGGTACCCTTCAGCACGACGAGGTTGCCTTTTGCGGGAGTCTGTGTTTCGCTTAGAATATCTTCATCGCCTGAGCAGGCTGCCATCACGACGCCAGCCAGCATCAGGACTGCTATATATAATATGTTCTTTTTCATTGTCGTTGTCGTTAAGGTTATTGATTAAAAACACCATCAGCGGTTCCATAGGAGCCATGATTAAGGTCGGGTTGCGGAGCAGAAGGAGTGGGAGTGGGAAGATTACGATAGGCAGCCTTGTACCAGTAGGTATCATACCAACGGGCACCTTCCTCCTCTGTAAACACATCGGGGGCGTCCGGATAAGCCTCACCACTTATATAATGAGAGAACAGGGGATACCAAGTCTCCATGTGAACGCGCTCTTCCAGCCAGCTGTAGTCGGTATCCATACACATCTTCTCTGCGGGCTCGCCTCTCTGTGCCGTCAGCGGCAGGGAGTTGCCATCAACATAAACGGGGAGATCAAGCAGCGTAGGCTGGCTGCCATTCATCTTGACCTTGACAATCTTCACAACGGGGTTCATGTCACCGGTCCAGTAGGCACCGGTGTCTATGGGCCTGTCCTTTCCAACGGTGTTGACAAACACCTTGGAAGTTACGCCGAAGGCGGCGTGAACCTCGTAGGCACCAGTATTGTTATCCTTGTAGTTGCCAACGTAGATGAGCTTGTGGGCACCCTCGGCACGCAGAATGGTGTAGAACGTTGCGTAGCCGCCATTGCCGGCGGTGGCCTCCTCCATGCGCTTGGCATCGAACACGGCATCGTTATAGTCGAAGTCGCTGCTGCTGACGTTCAGGTCCTCACAGATGATACGCTTGAAACCGAAGGCATCCAGCTGACGGATGTCAAGGGCAAGACCGATGTTCACGTCGGCCTCAACAAGCTGACGCAGATAGGTGCGCTTGTCTGCTTCGCTCAGATTCTCAATGTCACTCACACTCAACGCACAGATTTCCTCGTTGGTCATCTCGCCTGCTCTGGTGACCTCGCCACGTGTTGCGACGGCCTCGTCATCAGCGTTAAAGCCCCAGCTCACGTTGGGATCAACCTTGCCAAAGGTCTTCTCGAAGACTTCAGCAAACTTGTTGTGTTCTGCCTTGTAAGTGGCAGACTCATCGTAGTAGTCTGTCCCGCTACTACAGCTGCTTGTAAGCGCAACGGCACCGAACATCAGCGTCAGTGCATAGCAAATACTTTTCTTCATTTTTGATTTTTACTGGTTAATGTGATAAATCATTAGTCGGCTGCAAAGGTAATAATAAATAGGTAAAGAGATTGTTTCTATGGTGTTAAAAATACACAAATACTTCTCAAAAGTACCAATTTGTCGATGTTAAAAATCTGTTTGTCGTGCTTTTTCTTAGTAAAAATAACAACAACATTTTTGACTGAAGAAAGCCGCAGGCAGTCCTTGGCCTTACTGCGCAGCCAAGAAAAACGTTGAAAAAATCCGTTTTGCTTGCATATTCAAGGCATTTTTACTACTTTTGCGCCATCAACCAAAACATTGTGTCACAAATGAAGAAACTATTCTTATCACTCGTAGCTATGACAGCAGTCATGACAGCCTCAGCACAGAAGATGCTGGTACTTTATTATTCAGAGACGGGAACGACGAAGGCCGTTGCCCAGGAGTTACAGAAACAGACGGGCGCCGACATCGAGGCCATCGAAGCCGCAGAGCCCTACTCAGGCAAGTTCCAGGAGACCATGCAACGCGGTCAGCGCGAGATGCAGAACGGTCAGTGGCCAGCCCTGAAGCCGCTGACGAAGAAGATTGCCGACTACGACATTGTCTTCCTTGGCTACCCCATCTGGTTCGGCACCTACGCTAACCCCATCGCCTCACTGGTGAAGGCTCAGGACTTTGCAGGCAAGAAGCTCGTGCCCTTCTGCACCTTCGGCAGTGGTGGTCTGAACACCTCATCCGACGCCCTTAAGAAGGCGCTGCCCAAGGCCCAGGTTCTGGAAGGCTATGGTGTCCGCACGGCCCGTGTGGCTTCTGCCGCCAAGGAGCTCGACCGTTTCCTGAAGGAGAACGGCTATAAGAAGGGACAGGTCCAGAAATTGCCCGAATACTCAGCCCAGCAGCCCGTGACTGAGGCCGAGAAGGCCATCTTTGATGCCGCCTGCTCCAGCTATCAGTTCCCCCTCGGCACCCCCTCAACCGTAGGCAAGCGCCAGACGCCCGACGGCACCGACTATAAGTACACCGTCAAGAGCAGCGGCATGGGTGGCGCTGGCGAGTCCACCTCTATTATATATGTGACCGTTGGCAAAGAGGCTGATGCTAAACCCGAGTTCACACAGGTTGTGCGATAACCCAAGAAAAAGCAAGAACCGCACATGTATTTTACTGGCATTACCATTGCCATCATGACCTTTCTCACGATTGGCATTTGGCATCCCATCGTCATTAAGGCAGAGTACCACTGGGGCACCCGCCCCTGGGTACTCTTCCTCTTCGTTGGCCTCTGCTGTTGCGTCGGAGCCTTGTTCATCGCCAACGTCTACATATCTTCTTTCCTCGGCGTCTTCGGAGCCTCCTCTCTTTGGGCCATCGGCGAGCTTTTCTCTCAGAAGAAGCGTGTTCAGCGAGGCTGGTTCCCCATGAACCCCAAGCGCAAGCAGGAGTACGAGTAACGTCCAAGCCTATAATAACCACTGCTACAACATCTTCGCGACATTCAAATTGCATAACAATTGTTAAATTCCTCGATTCTCATGCAAGGTTTTCGTGTTTCTGAGTTTATATTTGCAGAAACATTTAACTATTAAGAGATGAGACGAATAAAAGAAATCTTCTTGTGCATGATGGCCGCATGCCTCTTTACGTCCTGTAGCAGCGACGAGGACGGCAACGTGAGTGGTAGCGACGTAAACAACGGCTTGTTAAGCAACAGTGCGACAGAACTTTACGCCATTGTCAAGGCCGAGGGGGCTGAAGTGAAGAACATCACGCCCAGCGACTATGTGCTGACGCTTGACAACATCATTGCCGTTAATCCGGAGACTGGCGAGTTCAAGATGAAGAACACGGAAGGGATCGACACGGTTGCCTTCCCCATACCGACGCAGTATGTCATCCGTTTCTATTCCAAGGACAGTTTCCTCTTTGAAGCCAATCTCAACTCCGTGATTTCCAGCATGATACAGACTGGTCTGACCTTCTGTCATTTCATTACCGACAGGAACGGGCTGTCGAGATACGACCTTGTCAAAACCCATATTGTCAGCGAGAACGGCGAGACGATAGAGGGCTATCCCACCAAGGAACAGCAGCAGGGCATGCAGCGCATGTACCAGATACTGCAGGAGGCCGGAAAGGTCAGCAGCAACATTGATTACGACTTCCAGTTTGGCGACACCAACATTCAGACCTCAGGACTGGTCGGAAGCTGGGATTTGGTGGAAGTCCTGAACGGCCCCGATGGGCGTTGCAAGGAGGGATTCACAACGAAGTACTCGTCTGGCACGGTTATCATCGAAATCAAGCAAAGTGGAGAGATTGTCTTCAACTACAAAGACGGAAAAACAGAGACCTGTGACCTCTCATTCCCTGCAGACCAGAAACTTTACAACTATCCCGTTCTCAACATCGGCGAAACACCGTTCAATTATATCGTCGAAGACAACAATCTAAAACTCCACTACCTCGGGCCCTATTCCTGTGACCACATCCCCGCTACTTTTGTGTTCAAGCGCAAAAAATAAAACGGGAAACGAAAAACCCCTCACCATACTCCACGAGTTTTGCGAAATACTCCATGAGAATTTTTCAAAACTCATTGAGTATTGCCTGAATTCTCTCGAGAATTCAACGGATAATCATGGAGTTTTGGGCAAAAATGATAGTGATAACAACAAAAAGCCTAAAACAATCAACGATACGAAGGCGACAATACTGAAAAGAAGCAGCGTGAGGCCCTTTCCATGCCTTCGCCAAGGATTTTCCATGGGACATAGCGCGCAGTTTTTTGTAATTATTTGATTTATAAGAGTTTCTGTTTTTATTTCGTTTGTATATTTTCCATAGGTAACTGATACAACTTACGAAATAATATCGTAACTTTGCAACCGGGAAATGATAAAGAATCGGTAACAATGCTTGCGAGATTATTGTGCGTGTTCATTATCGGCATTCTGATGGTTGCATGTAGTCGGCAACAGCAGGAGTCAGACCAACAGACGGCAGCACGCTGTCTGGAGGAGGCTGAGGCTGCTTTGGCCAACGATAGCATCAGTCAGGGTGAGACTCTGCTGAGAAAGGCCATACAACTGGCTGAGGCGCAGGAGGATTGGCACACCAATTATATTGCGTACCAGCGACTGGCGGAAGCATTGTCGCAGAGTAATCCTGAAGAGGCATTGCGACTGATGAAGACGGCCTTGACAGTCTATGAACAGCATCCCGATGACGAGCACGGCTCGGCGACGCAAGGAGACGCCTGTCAGGGAAAGAACTATGTCATACTGCTCGACTATGCAGGCACTTATGCCGCACAAGTGGCTTACACCACAGAGGGCTCCTTTGACGAGGCACTCGATTTCGTCAACCGCGCATACGATATAGCAAGGAAAGGACAGATGACTGACCTGATGTGTCAGACACTCACCAGTCTCGCAAACATCGCCTGGGCCAAGGAAGACTATCGCCAGGCACTCGACTATGCCCGTCAGGCAGAATCTGTGGCAACAAACGACCTGAAGCCTGGCACGCTGCAAGTGCTGGCTCGCAGTTATCTCTGTCTTGACATGCTCGATTCTGCTGAAACGGTTTATCGGCAGATTAATCCTCGTGACGATGTCCATCTGGCCTATATCGTGCAGAGCAACCTTGCAAAGATTGCACTGCGACGGTTGGGCGCCACACAGGTGGAGGACAGCGTGGATGAAGCCTTCGGGCAGATAGAGGACATTTATTACAAGGCGCTTGAGCAGAAAGACCAGTACTATCAGGCGGCGTTGCGACAGGAAATGGAGAACCAACAGCTGGAATACCGTTCAAAGATGTATGGTCGCACACTCCTTGTTGTCATCATTGCAGCTGTTGTCATCCTTCTTGCAGTAGTGTTGGCACTCCGCTATCGCATCCGTATGCTTCGTCAGCAACGGGTGTACGAACAGTCGAAACTGGAAAACGAACTGCTCGTGCAGGAACAGGAGAAACGTCAGCTCCAACAGGAGACTGAGCATCAGAAGGCCTTGCTGCACCAGGCAGACGAAGTGGTGACATTCCTGCAGAACTTCATTCTCGAACGGACGGAAGTGCTGAAGAAACTCAATCAGGGCGGTGACTCGCTCATCACCCTCAGTCCGCACGAATGGAGCGAGATAGAACGTACGCTTAATGCCATCGACGGTAACCGCTTTGCCAAGATACGCGAACATTATCCCTCGATGCAGGAGGACGACATCCGCCTGTGTATTCTCACTCGACTTGGGCTCAGCAACCGCACCATCGGTAACATCTACTGCATCACCGTCTCTGCCGTCCAGCATCGCAAACTCAAGCTGAAGAAGGACGTGTTCGGAGAGAGCAGTCAGGATGTCACGCTGGAACAGATACTTAACAGAAGATAAATTGCACAATAAAAACAGACAGATATGAAAAAGATTGCATTACTTTTTACCGTTATGTTACTACCGATTGTGGCAATTACAGCCGATAACGTTGACTACATTCCATTTGTGGAGTTAGGCAAGCAGTTGCATGTGGTTAGTGCTGACGCTAACCCGAACTATGTCTGTCATTTTGAAAGATATGAGATGCATGCGAATGTGGAGCGTAACGGTAATACGTATGTCCAAACGTTTTGTTTAGAAGACATACTATGTACTTATTACGAGGTGGGATTGTTCCGTGAGGAAAACCGTCGGGTGTATAAATATGATGAGACGGCCGGCAGAGACATCCTGTTGTATGACTTCTCGCTCAAAGAAGGCGATACATTCACATACGAATTTGGTTTAGACCAACCGACAAACTGCAAGGTGTTGAAGCAGGGATGGTTGAACGATGGTCCACAAGTAGTATCCTCTTTTTCTCTCACTCCAGCCGATACACTGGACATTAAGTACCGTCGACTACGCACATGGACCATTGGTCGTGATAACGGGACGGGTGGATATGATGAGGTCGCAACTTGGGTGGAAGGTGTCGGATCGTTAGAAAACATATTCAGTCCATTTAATTCAGGAGTGAAGTCTTGTCTGGCTTACGTAGAAAGAAAAGATAACGAAACAAACTATAATCAAAACGAATATCTGCCTTTCTCGTTTTATAACATTCATGATGTGCGGAAACACGTTCATGGTAGTAACCTGCCTACTGGTGCAGAAAACCTTTGGGAAGATGACAGACATCACAAGCTGATTTACGAATTAGAAGGCGACCGCCTACATGTCTACGGAGAAGCATTCACCCAATGTGGACCAAACAACTATGCCTATTTCTACGAGAGTAAAACTGACGACCCGTTGGTCAACAAGATTAAATTCGTAATACAGGAAGTGGAGCCTGTTGCAGATTGTATGGCCCTCCATGCTACTAACTTCTATGTTCCTGGCTTCGACCCTAATATGAATTACATTGTAGTAGACAATCAAGGCGGAGAGCATCCTGTCATCAACAAGACGCCACAGCTGACCTACCGTCCGTTTGTCGAAGATGGTAAGGTGTGGAAAGTGGGAATTGTTTCAGGTAATCCTGTGCAGGTGGTTGACTATTACTATTTCGATGGCGATACGATTATCAACGGAAAGGCCTGTAAGCAGATGATGTGCCAACGTTTTGTTAGTCCAGATTTCTCAGATGAAGGGATGGCGGAACCTTTCTTGAACAAAGTGGGAGCTTGGTACGAAGAGAATAGACGAGTGTACTTCTATGACGAGCAGAAACAGACGATGGTGATGAAGTATGACTTCTCTGTCGGTGCCTATGATACACTGAAGATATACAATGATTTGCCATCTTATGTAATAGGGCCAAAGCAGACTGGAGGTATAAAAGGCTTTAAGGGCGTTTACAGGGACGTCATGATGTGTGGAGATGAAAGCCAAAGTTTCCATAGTACCTTTTGGCTAGAAGGTGTCGGAAATATTGATGGGCCGACAAGAAATCCATGTGATCCGATATTAGGGGATCCTGTCCCGGAGTTCTTGATGTCATGTACTGTTGGTGACGAGGTCATCTATCTCAACGACGAATATGAGGATGGAGCAACTCCTGCAGAAGCCCGGAAGAAACGCTTCGACTTCACCCATACCATCAAAATACAGCCAAAAGCACCGATGAAGAGAGAAAAAGCTTCGGGGAGGAGTGCAGAAGAACATTCGCTATATGGTGAATACAACGATTTACAGTTAGATATTCATCTTAATCCACTCGACGAGGCCTATCTGGTACGCATCGATAACGAATCAGGTCAAGTTGTCTATGAGAAAACCGTCAACGCAAGCAACATCGTGGCCCTTAATATCGATATTTCTGCCTACGCAAAAGGTCGTTACATCGTAACCGTGGAGAATAATCACGAGTCCTTTGCTGGTGGATTCGAAGCGCAGACGACAGGAATTGAAGAAAATGTAATAATTGAAAAATTAAAGAATGTAAGTATTTACAACCTTCACGGCCAACGAATCAGTTCCTTGCGGAAGGGGTTGAATATAGTTAATGGTCAAAAGATATATGTAAAATAAAACCGTGAAACACCGGACAGAGATATGAGGAAAATCATTGTGGCCATAGACTCGTTCAAGGGCTGTCTCACGTCAGTGGAGGCCAACGATGCGGCAGCAGAGGGAATCCGGTCGGAATGGCCTGATGCTGAGGTTGTTCAGGTGCCTGTCAGCGACGGTGGCGAGGGCTTCTTGACCGCTTTCCAGCAGGCGCTGGGTGGCGAGGTGGTGGAGGTGGCTGTGCGCGACCCGTTGATGCGTCGAATCACGGCACGCTACTTGGTAAACGGGCCGACGGCTGTCATTGAGATGGCGCAGGCCAGCGGACTGACGCTGCTCTCGCCTGAAGAGCGCAACCCGATGGTGGCCACCACCTATGGCACAGGCCAGATGGTGGTCGATGCTGTGCGTCGTGGCTGCAAGCATGTCATCGTGGGACTGGGCGGCAGTGCCACCAGCGATTGCGGCATTGGCATGATTCGCGCCATCATCGACAGCTTTGCGAAGGGTGGGGCATGGGACGATGTCAGCCAACTCAAGGGTGTTCGCTTCACCATTGCCACCGATGTCACTAATCCCCTTTGTGGCGAGCGTGGCGCAGCCCATGTGTTTGCGCCCCAGAAGTTTGCGATTCAGCGAGAGCAGTCGGAGCTTGATTCGACAGTCGGGCGTGAGCAGGCTCAAATGCAGGTCAAAGGGGCAACAGCTAAAGCGGTTTTGGAACTCGATACCCGTGCCAAACGCTTTGCCGAGGTCTCAGCCCGTCACTTCGGCTTCGACCGTCAGGACTGGCCTGGCGCTGGTGCTGCTGGCGGACTCGGTTATGCCTTCCTGCAATATCTGGATGCCGACAGCCGTTCGGGTATTGACCTGCTGCTCGACACCATTGGCTTCGACGAGCAGTTGAAGGACGCCACTCTCGTCATTACTGGTGAGGGCTCTGCCGACCGTCAGACGCTGATGGGCAAGCTCCCGTTCGGCATCCTCCAGCGAGCCAGACGTCATCATGTACCCGTTGCCCTCATTGCAGGCCGCATTGCTGACAGCCAAAAGCTCCTCGATGCCGGCTTCTCCCAAGTGGCGTGCATCAACGAGCGGAGTAACCCGGCCCTTGAGAACGTCATGAATCCCGACGTCGCCAAGCGCAACATCAGCCACACCGTTGTCACGCTATAGAAGAAGTGGTCTGCATTATTTCTTTTCTGCTAATAATGGCACTTTCTTTAAGATAGTTCAAAACAAATCTTCTATTTTGAAGAAAAAGAAGACGTTTCCGGATTTTTTTTACTATCTTTGCATCATAAAGAATGCAAGTAACGGCAAGTTGTAGTAAAAAATAAACAATCATGGTAAAGAATCTTTTGATGCTCGCCACCATCCTCGTTTGTGGCACTGTGAACGCTCATGCAGATAATGAGTACACGGTAAAGAGGATATCGAATCCTGACAGAACAGAGAGGCAGATAGATGGTCTGATTCCTGGCGGGGACCGCGAAAACAGCTACGCATGGCGTATGGCGATGCGTGGTGACTATATTTACATCGCTACTACACGTAACATAGCCAGCGCGCTGGTCAATATGTATGCTCCTAATTTCACAGCCAGCGGCATGAGCCTTGATGACTTCTGGAAGATTATTGATGCCATCGACAATGGTGATATTCCTCGCAACGACAATAACGACGGTGCCAATATCATTGAGTACAACCGTAAGACGGGCGAGTTCCGTGTGGTCTATACTGGAGAGACCGGCATCTATTACCGCATGGCTGTCACTTATGGTGACAATGTCTATTTCGGCTCCTATAGTGCCAACCCGTCTGCGAAGCAGTATATTCTGAAACTGGACACCGAAGGGAATTTTACTAAAGTGTTCGAGACCCAAGGGGCTGTCTCGCTGCGTGCCAACTGTGAGTACGACGGCCATCTCTTCTTCGCTGGTGTCGACGACCTCACGGAAATAGACCAGATGGAACTGCTGATGGCCATGCTCTCGGGAAAGGTTCCTGGTAGTCCGACCAAAATGGCTGTGATGCGCAAAAGCAATGACGACGACACGGTGTGGGATCGCGTGGCCGACTACAAGGACTTCGGCATGGTTCCCTACGACAAGATTATGAGCAATTGGGCCGGTTGTCCCGTTTGGGAACTGGCCACGCACAACGGCTACATCTATGCCACAGCACCCAGCACCGAGGGCTTCGTCATCTTCCGTGGACATCCTGCAGCCAACGGGGAGACGGCTAATGAGTATGGTTGGTATTGGGAAGAGGTAGCTGGTCTGAACAATGGTGTCAACAATCCAGGCTTGAGCAGCGTGAAGGGTGGGGAACCTGGCACCATGCGCTCGCTGATAGGATCGGTCTATGAGTTTAACGGACAGTTGTATGCCTACAACTTCGACCATTCGTTTGGGAGCGAAGCTGCCGCCTTTGCCGGTGTGATGAAGAAGATGGCTGGTAACGATTCGAAAGCCAAGGACTATCTGGAATATATGTACAACACGCTGCAGAACCCCCAGAAGATATGGCGACTCAACGACGAGACGGGCAAGTTTGAGGAACTGAAGAACTTCACCAAGCTGATGGAGGGCACCACTAACGAATATATATGGAGAATGGGCGAGTATGACGGCCAACTGTATATCTCCACCATGGATGCCGGTATTTTCTACGGCTACATGACGCAGCTTACCAACGGATCATTATTAACGATGGCCCCCGAGGAAATAGAAACGAAAGTAAAATACATCTCCGATGCAGTGAAAATGTTGGCACAGATAAAGGCTGACAAGCAGGTCGAGGACTTGAAAAAGAAAATCGAGATGTTGTCACTCCTTTTGTCTGCCTATCTGACATACGATAATTCAGACGGAGAAGTCAAGTTCGACTTTAGATACAAGGAATTGTTCGAAACAATCGAAATGCTCTTAAAAATAAAGATTGATTCGATGGACGGAGATAGCCTGACAGACAAGATTGTTCTCGAAATGTTGAAAAAGGCCAAAGGTGAACTTCAGAAACTGACAGACAATATTGATGTGGAAGGAGCCAAGAAATACCTCTACATTAACAATCTTGTTCATAACAACGAATGGGGCTTCGACCTCTTCCGCACTTCCGACGGAGAGGACTTTGAGACAATTACTCGCAACGGGTTCAATGACAAATATAACTATGGTTGTCCATCACTTTTGGCCACCGACGAGGGTCTGTATATAGGTACCTGCAACCCGTTCTACGGTGGACAACTCTATTTGCTGACCAACAACAAGCATGTTGAAACAGCAAAAGCCGGGGTCGTGGGTATTGAAGATGTAAAAGACCAGCAGGTGGAAGGTGCCAGATGTGATTGGTACGACTTGCATGGGCGCAAAATCGATGGTACGCCAGCACGTGCAGGTGTGTATCTGCATAACGGTAAAAAAGTCGTGATGAAATGAGTGAAGAATAGTTCCCTGCCTGGGAACATCCCACCAATAAAAAATCCGTGTAAACCAAGTGCTTACACGGATTTTCTTGTTGTCTGTTTATATGTTCTTACTTAACCTCCTCGAAAACGACTTTAACTGACTATCAATGCGTTAGCACCGGATGTTGCACACATGTCGCAAAAACGGAAATAACCATTGATAATCAACATGTTACAAAATCACTGCAAAGATACAGATTTCTCCCCAAACAACCAAAAGAAAACACAGAAAAAACACAAGATGATGCAAAATTTAACATGCCCAAAGGCATTCTATGCATTTTTTACGATTATACTTGTACTTCAACCAATTTCCCGCTTTTATGGTCGAGCCTCATTGGGATATTGTCAATAATATATTCAAATCTTCCATCTATATTCTCTGCACCGATAGCTGGCCGAAGTCCTATTTTTATATTTTCAAGTCGGAGGTCTGTTGAGAATATTGCTTCACACTTAGACGTATCAAATATTGTCAAATTGTAACCACCTCTATGTAATGAACTACTATACCTGATTCCATCATATCCCAGATGTCTAAAGTATTCCGCAATAATTTGAGTAGGTATATAGTCGTCAGGATTATTGGTAGGAGAAGAGAATGCAGATTGTATAAAGCATAAAAGCCATTCATCTAAACTTTTTTCGATTTCTGGATTCATGTCTATATCAACGGCTATGTTGGAAATGCGTAACAGTTCTTTTACTTCTATTCCTGAAACATTTACTGCATTATATAATAAAGGGCGAACCTCAAATACTGCTGTAGTAGGACTTTCTGCCACATATAAGTATCGGATGAACCTAGGATTGGAACGTCCATCTCTTATAACATCTGGATTTGGCGGAACATAAGAACCTTCTTTAGACAATCCTCTAAACTTGTTTGCTTTATTTCTATACCATTTACGAGTTTCTTCGGTTGAGTTCTCTCCGAAGCATTTGGCAACCATATGTTCATTACTGGCAGCCTTGTCGTCTATTATTCGTGCACGATAATATACGCTCCCTGGACTTAGTGTCAATTCGCATTTCTCTGCAATTGCTTTCAGTTTATCCAGAATAGGATGAGATATAAAATACCGTTGATGGTACATAACGTCCTGATAAAAAGAGTGCCACAATTCTTGGGCTTTTTCATAATTCGCAGATGCCATTACATTATTTTTCAGTTTTGCGTTGATTATACTTGCTTAATGATTAACCATTTTAGCGTTCTTCTGCAACAAATCAATCAATTTGTAGATGCCTGTTGATGGATTCTGGAATTCACACAAATCTTTTGCTCTCGCAACAGCAACATCTGTGTTGTCGTTCAGAAATGCTTTTTGAGTATC
>Ga0247611_10006844_pt1 | contig 14510 bp, 9 predicted proteins | sample 177DNAGHGhighgp2_FD_192422 | JGI IMG/M metagenome (GOLD analysis project Ga0247611, IMG submission 192422) | Sheep rumen microbial communities from Palmerston North, Manawatu-Wanganui, New Zealand - 1770 DNA GHGhigh gp2 | ecosystem: Host-associated > Mammals > Digestive system > Stomach > Rumen ...
GGCGGCGCGCGTGGAGTGTGACGAGTCTAAAGCCACTGCCGTGGTCACCAGCAGCGGCGAGCGCTTTGCCGCCGACCTGGTGGTCAGCGCCATCCATCCGGCCAGCACCATGCGGCTCATACCCAGCCACCTGCTGCGTCCGGCCTACCGCCGCCGCCTGGAGAACGCACGCAACACCATATCGGCCTTCACCGTCTACCTGAAATTCCGGAAGAACAGGGTAAAATACATGGACAGCAACCTCTATCTCTATCGCGGCAACTCCGTCTGGGGATGCGAGCAATACGACGAGAAGACCTGGCCCAAATACCTGCTCTACATGCATTTCTGCCATCAGGAGCAGCCGGAATATGCCGAAGCCGGCGAAGTGATTACCTATATGACCTTCGACGAGACCAGGCAGTGGCTCGGAACCACGGTGGGCCGCCGCGGCGAAGACTACGAAGCCTTCAAGAAGAGAAAGGCAGAAGCCGTCATCGACGCCTTGGAGGAAGAAATACCGGGCATCCGTGACCAGATAGAACAATACTACACATCCACGCCGCTGACCTATCTGGACTATACCGGCATACCCGACGGGGCCATGTATGGCGTGGTCAGGGACGTGGAGGCCGTGGCCGCAGGAAGCGTATCGTGCCGCACGAGCATCCCCAACCTGCTGCTCACCGGACAGAACATCACCTCGCACGGCATGCTGGGCGTGCTGGCGGGCAGTCTGCTGACCTGCTCGGAGGTGCTCACGGTAGACGAATTGTTCCATCAGCTGAAGAAAGACGACTAAGGTTCATAACGATGAAAGTAGCCGTATTCTACTATACACAAAGCGGACAGGCTTACAACGTGGCAAGGAACATCTGCCACCCCATGGAGCAGCCATCGCCGGGCAGTGACTGGCAGGTGGTCTACAAGCAAATCATTCCCAAGGAGCACTATCCCTTCCCGTGGAACAAGTACGAGTTCTTCGATACCTTCCCCGAAACCCGTCTGGGATTGCCGCCTTCCGGAATCGAGCCCATAGACTTCAGCGACATAGCCGATGCCGGACTGGTGCTGATTGTGGGGCAGTCGTGGTATCTTTCGCCTTCGCTGCCCCTGCAGTCGTTCTTCACCGATGAACAGGTGAAGAGCTACCTGAACGGACGGGAAGTCATATTCGTGAATGCCTGCCGCAATATGTGGCTGATGACCGCTCGCAAAGTGAAGCAGTATGTCAGTGAGGCGAAAGCCCATTTGGCCGGACACATCGTGCTACAGGACCATGCCCCCAATCTGGTGAGTGTGCTCACCATCATCCGCTGGCTGATGTACGGCAAGCAGGAGGCTTCGGGCCTGCTGCCCCACGCAGGCGTCAGCGAGGCCGACCTGACAGGGGCAGCGCACTTTGGCGAGATTATCAGGCACGCATGGACAGCGCATGACTGGAAGCATTTGCAAGACAGGCTGCTCGAGGCGGGAGCCATCAACTACAAGCCATCGATTCTGTTCATGGAGAAAGCCGGCCACCGCATGTTCGGCCTTTGGGCGCGGTTTGTGCGCCGCAAAGGAGGCTTCAGGGACCAGCGCCGCCGCCGCCGCGTGTGGCTTTTCTACGCCTACCTGCTGGCCGTGGTGTTCCTGGTATCGCCTTTCGGGCAACTGCTCTTCTACCTGACCTATCCGTTGCGCCCTATAAGCCGGCAACGATGCGAGGACTGCGGGGTGGGAGTATAAGACCTATAGGACACCTCAGACCTAATAGGACAAATGGCAATTTGACAAACAACAAAAAACGAAATAGAAAAAATGGATGTATTCATTACAAAGGCAGGGAAATTCTTTCCGAACGACCCTGTGGAAAATGATGACATGGAAAGCTTTCTCGGCATGGTCGACGGAAAACCGTCGAAGGCCAGAAGGATTGTGCTGAAGCGCAACGGCATCAAGCAGCGATACTACGCACTCGACAAGGATGGCAACGCGACGCACACCAATCCGCAGATGGCTGCCAACGCCATCCGCACCCTGCTCGACGACCATCTGACGATTGACGATATTGACCTGCTGGCCTGCGGCACCTCGTCGCCCGAGCAGATCCTGCCCTCGCACGGCTCCATGGTACATGGCGAGCTGGGAGGCAGCCATAATATCGAGGTGGTGAGCTTTGCCGGTTCGTGCTGCACGGGTGTGGATGCCTTGAAATATGCCTATATGGCCGTTGGTGCAGGCCTGGCTACGAATGCCGTTGCATCGGCCTCCGAGCGGTTGTCGCCATGGATGAAGGCATCGTATTTCCAGGAAGAAACCGACAAGTTGTCGCAACTGGAAGCCCATCCTATGCTGGCCTTCGAAAAGGAGTTCCTCCGCTGGATGCTGTCCGATGGTGCCATGGCCCTGCTGCTACAGGGGAAACCCGCCGAGAGCGGCCTGTCGCTGAAGATCGACTGGATAGAGATTACGTCGTTTGCCAACAGCAAGGAGACCTGCATGTATGCCGGAGCCAGCAAGGAGGCCGACGGCCGACTCAGGGGCTGGGCCGACTTCCCGCAGCAGCAATGGCTCAGCGAGACGCTGTTTGCACTGAAGCAGGACACGCGCATGCTGGCCGAGAACATTGTGACGCTGGGTATCACCTTCCTGCTGCAACTCAGCGAGAAGCACCATTTCAAGCCCGAGGACGTAGACTGGTTCCTGCCTCATCTGTCGTCGATGTTCTTCAAGGACAAGATCCTGGAAGAGTCCAAGGAGCGCGGTTTCTTCATTCCCGAGAGCAAGTGGTTCCTCAACCTGCCCCGCGTGGGCAACATCGGTTCGGCCTCGGCCTTTGCCATGATCGAGGAGCTGTTCAATGGCGGCCGACTGGAGAAGGGACAAAAAATGCTGCTCATGATTCCTGAGAGTGCCCGCTTCTCCTACTGCTACATGATGCTCACCGTGTGCTAACCCCCACCGCCGACGACGATGAAGACCGAAGATGTGCCCCAAGACCTGAAGTACTTCCGGGGCAGCGTTGTGCGCGACCAGAACTATGCCGTAGACAGCGAAGGGCGCTACCACATGGTGACAAGCGACGGCTGGGCTCCGAAGAACGATGCACTCGACCTGGCCTTGGAGGACGACAAGGACAAGGAAGCGCGCAGCAGCATGGAGATGCATGCCACGACCGCATTTTCCGGCTTTGAGCTCGACATAGCGCATCAGGCGGCAGCCCACTGCGAGAACGGGGCCATCTCGACCCTGCTCAGCTACTACGGCATCCGGCTTTCCGAGCCGATGATTTTCGGTCTGGCCAGCGGCCTGTTCTTCGTCCATCTGCCCTTCATCAAGATGTCGGGCATGCCCGTCACCGCCTTCCGCACCTTTCCCGGCGTGCTCTTCAGGCGCATTACGAAGCTGCTGGGCATCAAGGCCGAGACCCACCGCTACTGGAGCAAGGAGCGTGCCATGCGTGCCCTCGACAAGGTGCTGCTCGGACAGCATAAGCCCGTGGGCTGCGTCGTGGGCATGTTCGACCTGCCCTACATGCCGCCCGAATACCGGTTCCGTTTCAACGGCCACAACATCTGCGTCATCGGCAAGGACGAGCAGACAGGACAGTACAGCGTCCTGGATTCGAATGCCACGCAGAAGGTGACCATCAGCCATGACGATCTGGCCCAGGTGCGCTTTCCCGCTGGCGGCGTCTATCCGCTAATGGGCCAGATGTACTGGATCCGATCCGTTCCACAGCAGTTGCCCGATATGCGGCAGCTAATCCTGAAGGCCATCCATAAGACCTGCTGGTACATGGTGAGCCAGCCCAGTTTCATTCCATACGCCGGTGCCAACGGCATCGTTTATCTGTCGGACAGAATCAGGCACTGGGAGGAGAAGATGGGCAAGCGAAGGGCTCGCCAGAACCTGGCTCAGGTCATCCGCATGCTCGAGGAGATAGGAACGGGCGGCGCCGGTTTCCGTTTCGTCTATGGCGCCTTTCTTCAGGAGGCAGCCGAGCATACCGGCATCGACGAACTGAACGACTATTCCCGCCGTATCACGGACATAGGTGATATGTGGCGGGATTTTGCTTATAAGGCTTCGCGCATCTTCAAGAAGCGTGAAGGCGAACAATACACCTACGACGACTTGGGCGACCTGCTCCGCAAGATTGGCGAGCAGGAAAGGGCATTCTTCCGTGAACTGGACCAAGTTGTATCCCACAACCAATAGTTCTACAAGTGGAATTCAGACTATTCCTGCATCTTTTTGATTTCCTGCAAGCCAGGCGCTCCCTTTGCATGGGGCTGCTGGCTGCAGTGACCGTCGTGCTGATTGTCATGATGTCTTCGCTGAAGTACAACGAGAACATCTACGACTTCCTTCCCGTGAGCGGCAACGACCAGAAGGCCATCACCCTGTATCAGGACATCACGGGCGGGCAGCGCATCATTGCCATGTTCAGCAAGACCGACGGCGACACCACAGCCACCGACCGGCTGGCCGAGGCCGTCGACGCTTTTGCCGACAGCATACAGGCAGGCACAGGCCGACAACATGTGAGCGAGGTGACCACGCAGGTGGACTTCGAGAAGCTCTCGGGCATCACCGACTTCATCTACCAGAACATGCCGCTGATGCTCACCGACTCCGACTATGTGCGCATGGAGCGCATCGTCGCCTCGCCGGAACAGATAGGCGAGCAGCTGGCCAATGACGTACAGATGATCATGATGCCGGCTACGGGGCTGTTCACGTCGAGCATCAGCAACGACCCCCTGGGACTTTTCGCCCCGGTGATGCAGCGGCTGCAGGCCCGGCAGGCATCCATGCCGATGGAGATTGACAACGGCTACATCTACACCGCCGGCAGGAAGTATGCCATCGCCATGCTCACGTCGCCCTACGGCTCGATGGAGTCGGCTCGCAACAGCCAGCTCGTGGGCTATGTGGACAGCGTGGCACAGCAGACGATGCAGGCCATGCCCGATGTCGATGTATCGATTACCGGCTCGCCAGTGATCGCCGTGGGCAATGCAGAGCAGATCAAGAACGACAGCCAGTGGGCCATCTCCATCTCGGTCACGCTCATCCTGCTGCTGCTGGTCTTCGCCTTCCGTAGGGTGAAGAACCTGCTGCTCATCGGTGTGTCCATCGTCTTCGGGTGGCTCTTCGCCATGGCGTTCATAGCCGTCATGCGCAGCGATGTGTCGCTCATTGTCCTGGGCATCGGCTCCATCATCATCGGCATTGCGGTGAACTATCCGCTTCACTTCATAGCACATACCGACCACGGGGGCACCGTTCGCGAGGTACTGAAGGAGATGGTGTCGCCGCTGCTCATAGGCAACATCACCACCGTCGGCGCCTTCGCCAGCCTGATGCCGCTCGACGCCCCCGCCCTGCGCGACCTGGGCTTCTTTGCCGCCTTCATGCTGGTGGGCACCATCCTCTTCGTCCTGATCTTCCTGCCCCATCTGGTCAGGCAGCGCGTGAAGGCCAGCAAGGAGCGACTGCCCTTCGGCCGTATTTCCTCCATGTCGCCCGAACGCCACCGCTGGCTGCTGTGGGTCATCTTCATCCTGACCGTGGTGTTCGGCTATTTCAGCCTCGACACCTCGTTCGACACCAACATGCACCACATCAACTACATGACCGACAAGCAGCAGGCACTGCTGTCCGAGCTGCATGCCTCGGCAGGTGTGAGCGACACGGCCAACGTCTATGTGGTGAGCGAGGGCAGCACCTGGGACGAAGCCCTGCAGCACAGGCAGCAGATGGCCCCGCTACTCGACAGCCTACAGCGGGCAGGCCTGGCCAACGGCTACTCCGACGTCACGTCGTTTGTCTGTTCGGCTGATGAACAGCAACGCCGAATAGATCTTTGGAACGATTTCTGGAGCCGTCATCGCGAGGCGGTCATGTCTGCCCTGAAAGAACAGGCTCCCCGCTATGGCTTCAGCATGGATGCCTTCAGCGGCTTTGAAGGCATTGTCGGTGCCACCTATACGCCGCAGCCGTTCGAGCATTTCGAGCCCGTCAGCTCCGTTCTCTTCACCAGTTCCTTCAGCACCAGCACAGGCAGCTGCTCCGTCGTCGACGTCATCGACGCTTCGGGCAAGGACCTGCAGCAGATTGAGTTGCTGCTGAACCAGCAGGCGGGTGCCAGCGGCTATGCCTTCGACTTCGTGGGCATGAACAGCGCCATAGCGAAGTCGCTGTCCGACGATTTCAACTACATTGGCTTTGCCTGCGGTTTCATCGTGTTCCTCTTCCTGTGGCTCTCCTTCGGCAGGCTGGAGCTGAGCCTGCTGGCGTTCCTCCCCATGGCCATGGGCTGGCTCTGGATTCTGGGCATGATGCAGCTGTTCGGCATGCAGTTCAACATTGTCAACGTGATCCTGGCCACCTTCATCTTCGGCCAGGGCGACGACTATACCATCTTCATCACCGACGGCCTCATCAACGAGTATGCCTACCGCAAGAAGATCCTGCCCTCGTACAAGAACAGTATCGTCATCTCTGCGCTCATCATGTTCATTGGCATGGGCTCGCTGATTGTGGCCAAGCATCCGGCCCTGCACTCCCTGGCCGAGGTAACCATCGTCGGCATGTTCACCGTGGTGCTGATGGCATGGATTGTTCCACCGCTCATCTTCAACTGGATGGTGATGACGGAAGGCCGCATGCGCCATGTGCCCGTGACCATCGACCAGCTGGTGCGTACCGGCTACAGCACCGTTGTCTATATTTTTGAGCTGTCATACGGCTGCGTGCTTGGCTTCCTGATGCAGGTGCTGCCCAAGAGCGAGCGCCGCGAGGCCTGGTTCCACCGGGTCATCTGCAAGTCCATGCGCACCGACATCAACCACATCTGGGGCGTGGCCCATGCCGTGCGCAACGACCACGGCGAGGACTTCTCGCGCGGCAGTGTGGCCATCTGCAACCACCAGTCCATGCTCGACCCCGTCTACCTGCTTGCGCTCAGCCCGCGCGTGCTGGTCATGGTGGGCGGCAAGGTATGGCGCAACCCCATCGTCCACACCATGTTCCGGCTCTCACGCTTCATCAATGCCAACCAGCCCGTAGAGGTACTGAGGGAGCAGATAGGCAAGGCCGTGGCCGACGGCTATACGGTGGTCATCTTCCCCGAAGGCCGCAGGAACGACGAACACATCACGCGTTTCCACAAAGGGGCGTTCGTGCTGGCCGAGGAGATTGGAGCCGACATTCTGCCCCTTTACATCCACGGCACTGGCAACGTCATGCCCAAGGACAGCGGCCTGGCCGCCAGGGGCTCAGTCCACGTAGAGATTGGCAAGCGCATTCCCGCCAGCGAGCTGCACAGCTTCGGCGAGAGCCAGCAGGCCGTGTCCCACGGCTTCCGGCAGATGTACCTGGACCACTTCCAGCAGATGAAGAGCGAGCTCGAGGACTCGCACTACTTCCATCACTATGTCATCTACAAGCACACCTATAAGGGCTATGGCGTTGAGAAGGAGACGCGCCGCTTGCTGAGGCGCTACGACGATTTCAGCAAGTGGATCGACGGCTATCGCCCCGACGCCAATCAGTCGGGCGTAGTGTCGGTCATCAATGCGGGGCGCGGACAGTTCTCGCTGCTCTTTGCGCTCGTCCATCCTGACGTCAGGGTCTGCTCCTATACCTTCAATGCCGACGATGCGGCACTGGCCGACAGCTGCACACCCAAGCCCGCCAACCTCACGGTGGTCTGCTGCAAGGACGAGGCCGAAGCTTTGCAACAGGCTGCGGGCACCTATCTGTTGAACCTCTCCGACATGCTGGCATGCACAGAGCCGTCATAGTCATCGCGTCGCTGGTCTGCTGCATGGCAGCCCTTGGCCAGGTCAACATCTGGGAGGATACTGCCTGCCGGAAAAACGTGCAGCTCACGCCCTATACCGTGGACTCGCCGGGCAGCATGGCCGTGGTGGTGTGTCCCGGCGGGAGCTATTACTGGCACGACATCAAGACCGAAGGCCATGAGGTGGCTGTCTGGCTACAGTCGAATGGCATTGCCGCCTTCGTGCTGAACTATCGCACGGCCTACGTCCCCGCCTTTCTGTTTCCTTATCGACTGGTGCTCCGCGGCAACCGCTACCCCGACCCGCAGGATGACCTGCGCCAGGCCCTGCGCTATCTGCGCAAGCATGCCGATGACTACGGCATCGACTCCACCCGCATCGGCGCCATGGGCTTCTCGGCCGGCGGCCATCTGGTCATGTCGTCGGTCGAACAGTTCGACCGGCAGGACTGGCCCCGCTTCATCGTGCCCGTCTATCCTGTTGTCACCATGACCGAAGCCTGCGTACACAAGCGTTCGCGGAAGGCCCTGCTGGGCGAGTCGCACCTGTCCAATGCCGCACTGCGCGACCAGTTGTCGCTGGAGCGCCATGTTCCCGCCGACTGTCCTCCCGTGTTCTTGGTCAACTGCAAGGACGACCCCGTCGTGGACTACCGCAACTCCGTCCTGCTCGACTCTGCCCTCACCGCAAAAGGTGTGCGGCACCAGTATATCCAATACCAGACTGGCGGCCATGGTTTCGGCGTAAATGACAGCAAGGGCACCCCGGAATCCCGCCACTGGAAAAGCGCCTTCCTGGAATGGCTTTCGACAATTTGATAACATCATGATAAAAAATCCCATCTTCGACGACATCCGTCCGTATTATCAGGAGGAAATCCCCGCCGCCATGCAGCGCATAGCCAGCTCCGACGCTTTCCCCTTGTTGGCATCGTATGTCTATCCCGACGAGCCCCTGGAGGCCGTCAGGAAGAAAATTGCCTCGTTCACGACCATCGAGCAGTTCCAGCTCGACACCATGCGCCATGTGAACGAACAGATCATTGCGCGCAGCATCGACAAGTTTTCCGGTTCCGGACTGGAGCGTCTCGACCCCAAGAAGCACTATCTCTATGTGTCGAACCATCGCGACATCATGCTCGATGCGTGCCTGCTGCAGTACTATTTCGTCATCAATGGTTTCGACACGACCGAGATTACCTTCGGCGCCAACCTAATGATGCATCCCGTCGTCATCGACGTAGGCAAGAGCAACAAGATGTTCCGCGTAGAGCGGCCCGGTGGCGACATCAAGCAGTTCTACAAGGCTTCGCTCCATCTCTCGGAGTACATACGCTATGCCATCAAGGAGAAAGGACAGTCCGTATGGATTGCACAGCGCAACGGCCGTACGAAGAACGGCATCGACGCCACCGACCAGGGCATCATCAAGATGTTCTGCATGAGCGAGTCCAAGGACCGCGTCAAGGCCCTGGCCGACCTGAACATCGTGCCGGTGTCCGTGTCCTACGAGTGGGAGTCGTGCGACGTGCTGAAGGCACTGGAACTCTACGAATCGCAATACACCCGCTACACCAAGAAGCCCGGCGAAGATCTGAACAGCATTCTCACGGGCATCCTGCAGCCCAAGGGCAGGGTGCATTTCGAGGTGTGCGAGCCCATCTCGGTGGCCGAGCTCAATGCCCTGGAGCATCTGACCAACAACGAGTATCACAAGCGCGTGGCCGCACTCATCGACAGCAGGATCAACACGGCCTACAGGCTCTATCCCAACAACTACATTGCCCACGACCTGCTCTACGGCAACACCCGCTACCGCACCATGTATACCGACTCGCAGTTCAATGCCTTCATGAACCGCCTGGCGGGGCTCGAGAAGTACGACACCTGCGACGTGGAGCGGCTCAAGGAAATCTTCATTGGCATTTATGCCAACCCCGTAGACAACAAATAACGTGACGTTTTTCAGCTTTGGCAAGCCCTTTTTTGAAGCATTCATGTGTTTCAATTCGTTAATTTGATAGCAAAAAACACCACAATTAGTAAAAAATACGTCATCTTTGATTGCAATTTCGCGCTTTTTTTGTACTTTTGCACCGTAAACCATATATTTTAACTATTTACCTTCGGTAAAAAAGAGGTATTAGCCACAAAAAAAGAACGATTATGAAGAAGGTTGTTTTTTATTTGCACTGCTGACACTTGTTCAGTCGTGTATTAATCGCGAAAAAGATCTTTATGATCCAGATGCAAAGGAGGCAGCATTGAAGAATGCCAATTCCTTTGATTTCTCTACCATACAGGAAGTGAGCCTGACTATCGACTATTCGCGCTGCAATCCTGTAGTACCCGTTTTCTTCAGCATCTACAACGAGAACCCGCTTGAAAACGACACACTCAATGAGGACCTTGTGCCCATCTTTGAAGGCTATACCAATGCCCTGGGTGTGTTCAGTGAAACCGTACTGCTGCCGGCTTATGTCGGACAGCTGTATGTCTACACGGGCAATTTCTTCATCTCCGAGGAGCTGATGGTTACGAAGGTCACCGACGGCAAAGCATACGCAATGGCAGCCGGCGAACCGGCAGCAGCACGTGGCACAAGAGCCATGCGCAGGGCCGGTGCGCAGACGAATAGTCTGGAAACGCTCTACCAGCTCTCGTATGTGGTAGACTGGCGTACGGGCGACAAGACCGATACGCAGGTGTACAAGGAGTGGAAGACTCCATTAGGCACATGGGACAGCGAGAGCGGACGACCCAACTACCTGCTCACTTCGTCGGATCCTAACTACAACCAACTCATCTTCAGCGACGAGGAGCTCAAGGGTGTCTATCAGTCCATCACGGGTGCCCTGGAGGACAAGAAGACGTGCAACGCGACCTATCGTTCCCCCGGCGACTTGACGCTGACTGAGGATGCCGAGGTTGCCGTCACGTTCTTGGGCTCGAACACCTGCTGGAACAGCTCCATAGGCTATTACTACTACATGGAGGGGCAGGAACCGCAGACCACCATGGACATCGACATCATCATGCTCTTTCCCAATGCCCAGGACGGAAAATCGAAGTTCATAGCCAAGAAAGGCAACAACTACTACGGTAACATTGCCTTGGAGCGTGGCGACGTGGTCAAGCTCATGTATTATCCGCATATTGCCGACGGCGACCTGTCAGAGGCTACCAGCGTGTTCCCCAAGGGCATGAAGGTGGGCTTCATCCTGAAGAGCAATGCCTGGGGCATGCAGAAGCCTGTGGGCGATAAAGTCTATTACAACAGTTACAGAGGCGAGAACAACTCTTCACCGATTGGCCGCCAGTATAACTCCTGGGCCTCTTCTACCGAGGGCTTGTCCTATTGCCTGAAGGATGCGGAGCAGAACGCTGCCGATCCGGGAGCCGTGTCGAACGGCAACCCCAGCGGACAGTGCCGTACGGCCAAGTTTGCCTACGAGAACACAAGCGGCAAGCAGTATGCCATCGTGACGTTCGAGGATGCCTGCAACGACCAGGACTACGACGACATCGTCTTTGCCCTGAAACCCGTGGGCGTGTTCAAGCCGCTGCCCAGTGTGGAGCCACGTGTCACGACCACCACGGGCGCCTATGCCTTTGAGGACCTTTGGCCCAGCAAGGGCGACTACGACCTGAACGATGCCGTGATCGACTTCAAGCACAACTGCGAACTCTCCGTGCTGCAGGTGGGCGGTGACTATATGGTGACCAAGGAAACGTTCAGCCTGACCACCTATATTAATTATGTCACCCTGCAGAGCGGACTGGCCCTGACGCTGAACACCAAGAAGACACCCAACAGCATTGTCATGAAGAAGATTGACAAGAACGGCAATGTGCAGACGGCCAATTTCACCAAGGATGGTAATGTCTATCTGCTGACGGGAAACATCAGCGGCGAGGTAAATACCACCTACCTGCTGGAGCTGAACTACAACGATGGCATTACTGTGGGCAACACGGCCAGCGTGCAGCCCTTCATCTACCGCAACGACACGGACAACAAGCGTTGGGAGGTGCATATTCCCTACGAGGCACCCACGTCGAGGATGAACTACCTCTACTTCGGAACGTATGACGACTGCTCTAACCCCGATGCCGGTCTCTACTATGTTCGCGACAGCGACTATCCGTTTGCTTTCTTCCTTTCGGGTGTCACGGTGGCAAACTTCACCAACACCATCCTACTGCGCGAGAACGAACAGCAGCCCATCAGCGACATCTATCCGCAGTTCTTGCAGTGGTCCATATCTAAGGGTACCCAGAACAAGGACTGGTACAAGCATCCGCGCAAGAACTAAGCAGCGGCGGAAACTGGTTCTGTGCCTTGCAGAGCAAGCACAGTCCGCTGCCCGTAATCATCAATCCACCGACAATAAGCAGTTCGGCCATCAGCACAACGCTGATGGCCGAACTGCTTATTTGTACCGTGTCATAGAGGGCTACACGCGTTTCATCCTGACGTGCAGCTGGTAGAGGGCGGGCAGCAGGATGAGCAGCGAGAAGGCAATGGCCGCGGCCACCGAGCGCTGCTGGCCGCCGAGAATGTCGATGAGGCGCAGCGAGGGGTCGGGATAGGCCCGGAAGAGCAGGTAGGCCACGGTGTTGTTGGCCCAGTGGAACGCAATACCGGGGGCTATGCTGCCCGTGCGCCAGTACAGCCAGCCGAGCAGCAGGCCGATGACGAAGGCATGGGGCATCTGTGCGGGATTGAAGTGGGCCAGCGCGAAGAGCACTGCCGAGATGGCTATCATGCCCCAGGCCCGCTGCGGCTTCCAGGCCAGCAGCGCACGGAGCACCGCTCCGCGAAACACCAGCTCCTCGGCAACGGGCGCCAGGAGGCATATAACGAAATAGCCGCCACGATGACTCATGATGTCGGAGAGCTGCTGTTCTACCACGTTGGGCAGCTCGGGCATCTGCTCCTGCAGGAACACGGAGGGCACGATGCAGCCAAGGGCCGCTATGACGCACCAGAAGAACACGTCCCACGGATGCGACAGCAGATAGGAGCGCGTGGGTTCAGCCCATCGCAGTCCGCAGAACAGCATTACGGTGATGAGCGTCTGCAGCACCATGGCAATGATTTGCATGCCGGTGGTCATGACGGTCTGCTTCCCCTCAAAGAGCATGTCAATGCCCCGCACGGTGGTCGAGGCAATGAGCTGCACCACGAGGAAGGCGAGTGTATAGATGATGGCTTTCTTCATGTCAGTCTGTTTGGGGGAAGCGTTCAGTCGGCACCATGCCCGTAGGCCAGTGCGGCACCGATGGCCGTGCAGAACTCGGAATACTTGGGAATGTGGAAGCGCACGCCATAGAGTGTCTCCAACGGGGGGAATATCTCCTTGCACTGCGGCAGCAGCGACAGGTTGCCTATGAGCACCATGTCGCGGCAGCCAGAACCCTGGGCGGCGAGCACGGCAGCCGAGCCGATGGACTGCAGCACCATCGAGATGAGTCCGCAGGCAATGTCCTCCTTGGGCGCGTCGCTCTTGGCCCGGGCAAAGATGGAGGCGGTGGCCTCCATGGGCAGTCCGGGCAGTGGCTGGGCCGAGATGTCGCCAATGAGCAGGTTGATGTGGCGTATGTCGCCCTGCATGGCCAGTGCCGACACCTGCTTGATGTCGGACGTTCCGAGACAGATGCGCGACAGTCCCTGCAGGGTTCCGCCGCCAATGCCGATGCCACCGATGTGGCGAATCTCGCCGGCATTGCACATAACGAACGAGGTGCCCGTGCCCATGGACACGACGATGGCGTGGTCGAGCTTCGACTCGTAGCGTGCTCCCAGCGCATCGGCAATGAACTCGTCGCAGCGGCTGGTCTTCACGCCGTAGACGTCGTTCTTGACATATGCGGCACCCACGCCGGTGAGCATGACGTGCTCCACATCCTCAAGCCTGATGTTGTTGTCGTGAAGATACTTGCCAAAGGCTCCATAGAGCGAGGTGATGGGGTCGGCAGCGGTGATGCGGATAGGTGCCAGCACCTTTCCGGCCGATAGTCCCACAATTTTCGTGGTTGAGATGCCCACGTCTATTCCAATAATGATTCCCATGTGATGTGGTTATGTTGATGTTGTTCTTATTTCGCTGTCAGTCATAGATGAGCGTGGTGAGCCTTTCCTGCCCGAAGATGAGGGCAGCAGTCTGCTGCAGCTCCTCGGCAGTGAGGGCGTTGATATGGGCCATGATGTCGTTGAGGTCGCGCTCAGTGCCATGGTGCAGGTAGTTGCGGGCAAAGTCCAGCGCAAACTGCTCGCGGCTGTCGGCGGCAATGGCCAGCTGCCCTTCTATCTGCTGCTTCGCAGCGCGCAGCTGTGAGGCCGTCAGCGGCTTTCTGGCCAGCCGAGCCAGTTCGCTGCGCACCAGCCGCAGGCAGCGGCGCACGTCGGTCTGGTCGCAGCCAAAGTACACGCACCACATACCCGTGTCGCTATAGCTCTGCAGGGTGCTCTCGACGGTGTAGACCAGCCCCCGGCGTTCGCGCAAGGAGAGGCAGAGCCTGGAGTTCATGCCCGGCCCGCCCAAGATGTTGTTCAGCAGATAGAGTGCCCAGCGGCGGTCGTCGGTGGCAGCAAAAGCCTGCGTGCCCAGCATGACGTGCGCCTGATGGGTGGAGCGGTGGCGGGTGATGGTGGCGGCCGCCGCAGGGGCTATCGGTTCGGTGGCGACTATCGGCTCGCCGGGGAGCGTCGTGCCAGCGGGGACTTCCA
>Ga0247611_10006845_pt1 | contig 14509 bp, 11 predicted proteins | sample 177DNAGHGhighgp2_FD_192422 | JGI IMG/M metagenome (GOLD analysis project Ga0247611, IMG submission 192422) | Sheep rumen microbial communities from Palmerston North, Manawatu-Wanganui, New Zealand - 1770 DNA GHGhigh gp2 | ecosystem: Host-associated > Mammals > Digestive system > Stomach > Rumen...
TTTTTGCATTGTAAATTGGAAATTGTAAATTGTAAATTAATAATGGCACAAAAACCCAGTATACCAAAAGGCACGCGGGATTTCGGACAAGTGGAGATGGCTCGCCGCAATTATATCTTTGATACCGTCAAAGGGGTATTTCAGTTGTACGGCTTCCAGCAGATAGAGACGCCGGCGATGGAGAACCTCTCTACGCTGATGGGCAAATACGGCGAGGAAGGCGATAAGTTATTGTTCCGCATTCAGAACAGCGGCGAGAAAGCGGCATTGGCGCCGGAGAAAGGACTGCGGTATGACATGACCGTTCCTTTTGCCCGTTACGTGGTGCAGCACCGCGAGGAGTTGAGTTTTCCGTTCAAGCGCTACCAGATACAACCCGTATGGCGTGCCGACCGTCCGCAGAAAGGCCGTTACCGCGAGTTCTACCAATGTGACGTCGATGTGATCGGTTCGGACAGCCTGATAGGCGAACTCGAACTGATACAGATCGTGGAGGAAGTATATCGCCGCTTGGGTATCCGCGTGTGCCTGCATATCAACAACCGTAAAATCCTTGCCGGTATTGCCGAAGTGATTGGTGCGCCGGACAAGATCATCGATATCACGGTCGCCATCGATAAACTGGATAAGATAGGCATCGATGCCGTGAATGCGGAGTTGAAAGAACGCGGACTCTCGGATGACCAAGTCGCAAAACTCCAGCCTATCCTGACACAAGACAAAGGACAAAAGACAAAAGACAAATTAGAATCTCTTCGCACGCTGTTTGCTAACTGCGAAATAGGATTGAAAGGCGTTGATGAGTTGGAAGAAGTATTCAATCTATTGTCCATTGTAAATTGTCAATTGTCCATTGAGTTAGACCTCTGCCTGGCGCGCGGACTGAATTATTACACGGGTGCCATCTTCGAAGTGAAGGCGCTTGATGCCCAAATCGGTTCTATCACAGGTGGCGGTCGATACGATAACCTGACCGGTATCTTCGGTCTTCCGGGCGTATCCGGCGTAGGCATCTCGTTCGGTGCGGATCGTATCTATGACGTACTGACGGAGTTGGATTTGTTCCCGAAGGAATTGCAATCCGCCACGCAGGTACTCTTCGCCACGTTTGGTGCAGACGAATTACATTATGCGTTGCGTTGGGCGAAAGAACTGCGGGCACAAGGAATAGCCGTAGAAGTGTATCCCGAACCGACCAAAATGAAGAAGCAGATGGGCTATGCGGACGACAAGCAGATACCTTTCGTGGCCATCGTGGGCGGGAACGAGATGGAGACCAACACCGTCATGCTCAAAGAGATGAGTTCCGGAGAACAGAAACAAGTAACGCTCGACGAACTCGTTAAACGCTTAAAATAGCAAACTGTTATGGCAGATACAAATAAAGAATTTGATTATGTAACGGCTAAATGCCGGCAGATCTTCGTCGATAAGATGCAGGACTACGGAGCTTCGTGGCGTATCTTCCGTCTGCACGGCATCACAGACCAACTCTATATCAAGGCCTGTAACATTCGTCAGCGTCAAGAGACAGGCGTGAGTCTGGTGGGTGACGACATACCCGGTAACTTGCGGGCAATCGTCAACTACGGCATCACCGCCATCATCCAGGAACGCAAAGGATTTGCAGATGCCGTGGACATCACCAACGACGAAGCCATCAAACTGTACGACGGCGTGCTGAATGAAGCCAAAGAACTGATGGTTCGCAAGAACCATGACTACGGCGAGGCATGGCGCGAGATGAGCAAAGAAGGTATCGTCGATATGATTCTTGCCAAGATCATCCGCATCAAGACCATCCTGGAGCACGAAGGAAGAACCATCGCGTCCGAAGGGGTGGAAGGCAATTATTTCGATATCATCAATTACGCGATATTTGATTTGATTCATTATAATGAATGAAAGAATGAAAGGGCAAAAGACACAACATATCATCGGCTCGACGGCACGGACGTTGTTGGCGTTGACGTTCATCTTCTCGGGCTTTGTCAAAGCCGTGGACCCGTTAGGCACGGTATATAAGATAGAGGACTATCTCAAGGCTTTCGGCGGTTGGCTTACGGACCTTCTGCCTTTGGCTGGTACGGCGGCAGTATGTCTGATTCTCGTCGAGTGGCTGCTCGGTTGGGCGATGTTACTCAACGTGCGCACGCGTTGGACCTCTTGGATCTCGCTGCTTTTCTATCTCGTCATGACGCCGCTCACGCTGTGGATTGCCCTCACGAACCCTGTCTCCGACTGCGGTTGTTTCGGCGATGCGGTCGTACTGACGAACTGGCAGACCTTCTGGAAAAACATCATCCTGCTCTGTCTCGTCATCGTGCTGCTGTTTTGCCGTAAGGCCATCCCGCAACTCTTCTCGTGGTGGGCTGAACTGCTTATTGCTCTGTTGGCACTTGTCTCCGGCGGTATCATCATGGGCTACAGTTATACCCATCTTCCGCCGCTTGATTTCCGTCCCTATAAAGTAGGCAACCACATCCCTACTCTCATGGAGATACCGGATGACGCCGAACCTGATGTCTATGAGACCACGCTCATCTATGAGAAAGACGGCGTGCAGCAGAGTTTTACGCTGGAGAACTATCCGAAAGAAGACCCGGAATGGACCTTTGTGGACCAGAAATCCAAACTGATCAAGAAAGGATACGAGGCTCCGATACATGACTTCGAGATCCTGACCATGGATTTTGAGGACATCACGTACGACATTCTCGAATCCGAAGAACCCGTGACGCTCATCACCATGTATGACCTCAACAAGTCCGACCGCAAGCAGATAGACAAAGTGAAAGCACTGGTGGAACAGGACGGCACATGCTATATCCTTACCGGTTCAGGCGAAGCGGATATCGAGGAGTTCTGCATGGAGTACGGCATCGACGAGGGTGTATTCTGCACCATCGATCCCGTGACACTCAAGACCATCGTCCGGGCAAATCCGGGCATGTTCGTCGTGCAAAACGGATATATAATCGAGAAACATAATTTAAAACAATTGTAATATATGGCAAGAATTAAAATGGTTGCAGGTAACTGGAAAATGAACAAGAACCTGCAGGAAGGTGTAGCGCTGGCTACCGAATTGAAAGAAGCAGTAAAAGCCCCAAAATGTGCAGTCGTTATCGGCACGCCGTTTATCCACTTGGCAACAGTGGCTGAGTTGCTCAAAGGTTCGCCCATCAAGGTTGCGGCAGAGAACTGCGCAGACCACGAGAAAGGTGCATATACCGGCGAAGTGAGTGCCGAGATGGTAAAGTCCACCGGTGCTGAATACGTTATCCTGGGCCACTCGGAGCGCCGTCAATACTATGCAGAGAGCTATGAGATGCTGGCAGAGAAAGTACGTCTGGCGTTGGCAAACGGTCTGAAGGTTATCTTCTGTATCGGCGAAGTTAAAGAGGAGCGCGAAGCAGGCAAGCAGAACGAGGTGGTAAAAGCACAACTCGAGGGTTCCGTATTCGGTCTGAGCGCAGACGAATGGAAAAACATCACGCTGGCTTACGAACCCGTATGGGCGATCGGTACCGGTCTGACAGCTACGCCCGCTCAGGCACAGGAGATTCATGCCTATATCCGTGGTTTGGTAGCAGACAAATACGGCAAAGAGGCGGCAGAGAACACGACTATTCTCTATGGCGGCAGTTGCAACGAGAAGAACGCAGCCGAACTGTTCGCTTGCCCGGATATCGACGGCGGACTCATCGGTGGTGCAGCCCTCGTAGCTGAGAAATTCTTGGCAATCATCGCTGCTCGATAGTATGGCATTAGTAAAAACCATCAATAGAAACGGCGAGATCCTTACCCCGCGCATCGCAGACGATGTCTTTATGGCAGAGAATGCCACGGTCGTAGGCGATGTGACGGTAGGCGAAGGAACAAGCCTGTGGTTCAACTCCGTGCTGCGGGGCGACGTCAACACGATCGTCATCGGCAAACATTGTAATATCCAGGACGGCGCGGTACTACATACACTCTATCAGAAATCAACCATCCGTCTGGGCGACTATGTGTCCGTAGGACACAACGTGACGATTCACGGAGCCGATGTGGACGATTATGCGTTGATAGGCATGGGTGCGACCCTGCTCGATGACGCGCATGTAGGCGAAGGAGCGATCGTGGCAGCCGGCGCACTCGTACTCAAAGGTACGCAGATAGGTCCGCACGAGATATGGGGCGGCGTGCCGGCGAAATTTATCAAGAAAGCCGATCCCGCCCAAACCGCAGAGATAAATAAAAAAATAGCAAATAACTACGCAATGTATGCAAGTTGGTATGTATAAACGAATACTCCTTAAACTCTCCGGTGAGAGTCTTGCCGGGGAAAGCAAGCAGGGCATCGACACCGAGCGCTTGAACCAATACGCCGAACAAGTGAAGAATATCGCGCAGAAAGGTGTGCAGATTGGTATCGTCATCGGCGGCGGGAATATCTTCCGTGGTCTGAGTGGCGCACAACGTGGTTTTGATCGCGTCAAAGGTGACCAAATGGGCATGTTAGCTACCGTCATTAACGCTCTAGCGTTACAGTCTGCATTAGAGGCTATCGGTCAGCCGGTACGTGTCCTGACATCCATCCGCATGGAGCCCGTAGGCGATTTCTACAGTCCCGCCAAAGCGCAACGTTTGTTGGAACGCGGTAATGTGGTTATTCTCGCCGGAGGAACAGGTGCACCCTATTTCACGACCGATACCGGTTCGAGTTTGCGGGCGCTGGAGATCAAAGCCGACGTCATGCTCAAAGGTACGCGTGTAGATGGCATCTACACGGCCGACCCGGAACGCGATCCGAAAGCCACCAAGTTCGATGAGATAACCTATGATGAAGTGATTCGTCGAGGCCTCAAAGTGATGGACCAAACAGCTACTGTCATGGCGAAAGAGAACGGACTGCCGATCTATGTATTCAACATGGATAAGTACGGCAATCTGGAAAAAGTCATCAACGGAGAGAAAATAGGTACGCTTGTCACTCCGTGACCCGCTAACCGCTAACCACTAACCCATTTATATATTATGGAAGACGAATTAAATTTGTATGAATCTACGGCTGAAGAGCAAATGGAAAATGCTGTCGCTCACTTAGACGACACCCTTCAGCACATCCGTGCCGGCAAAGCTAATCCGCGCATTCTGGATCCTATCAAAATCGATTACTACGGTACGTTATCGCCCTTGAGTAGTTGTGCCACGATCATCACTCCCGATGCCCGCACGATTGCGATCACGCCATGGGAGAAAAAATTGATTGGTGACATCGAGCGCGCCATCATCAATTCGAACATAGGCCTCGCTCCGTCCAATAACGGAGAGACGATACGTCTTATTCTCCCGCCGCTGACCGAAGAGCGTCGTCGCGACCTCTGCAAACAATGCAAAGGCGAATTGGAGGAGGCGAAAATGTCCATCCGAAATGCCCGCCGTGAAGCGATTGAAGAGTTCAAGAAACTCGTCAAGAACGGTCTGAGTGAGGATATCGAGAAAGACGCCGAAGAGGACATGCAGAAGACCCACGACAAATATATCGCTAAGGTCGAAGCCCTCTACGCCGCAAAGGAAAAAGAGATCATGACGGTTTAGAACCGGGCAAGTTAGCCATTCGGGTCAGTGCGCGGTTTAGTCATCAAATCCACGGGTAGTAGTTACATCGTTCGCATGGACGATGGTTTGAATGCGGAGTGCCGAATAAAAGGTAATTTCCGCATTCGCGGTATCCGTAGTACCAATCCTGTGGCCGTGGGTGATTTTGTAGAGATTCAGACGCTGGCAGACGGCACGAATTGGATCAAAGAGATCGAGGACCGCAAGAATTATATCATCCGTCGCGCCACGAACCTGAGCAAGGAGAGTCATATCTTAGCGGCTAACGTCGACCAGGCCGCACTCATCGTGACTATCAATCATCCCGTTACCTCCACCACATTCATAGATCGTTTCCTCGCTACATGCGAGGCCTACCGCGTGCGTGCCGTGCTCATTTTCAACAAGATAGACCTGCTGACAGAAGAAGAACTCGCGCAACTCGCGGATCTCCGCGCGCTCTATGAGTCTATCGGCTATTCCACACTCGCGCTAAGTGCGATACATCTCAAGAATACAGAATACAGCGCACAGAAAACAGATCTTTTTTCTTTACTGCAAGGCAAAACAACGTTGCTCTCCGGTAACTCCGGTGTTGGTAAATCAACCCTACTCAACGCGCTCTTTGGCAAAGAGATGACGCGGACGGGCAAGATTTCCGATGCGCATGACAAAGGCATGCACACCACCACTTTTTCTGAGATGTACTTCCTTGCGGACGGCGCCATCATCGATACTCCGGGCATCAAGGGATTCGGCTCGGTCGATTTTGCGCGCGAGGAAGTGAGCCATTATTTCCCTGAGATCTTCTCCGCTGCCAAAGAATGCCGCTTCGGCAATTGCACCCATACCAACGAACCCGGATGCGCCGTTCAGGACGCATTAATAAAAGGATCCATAGCTATCTCGCGCTATGAATCCTATCTCTCGCTTTTAGGGGATTGTACGGAAAGCAAATACCGCTAACCTCTACCCCCAAACCTCTAACCGTTTATTCCAGGAAATAATCCACGGTCGTTACAACGCGAACGTGTTTAATCCACGGCTGGTACTGGTCGTCCTCAATGGAGAACTGTCCTTGACTGGCTCGACGGATACCGCCCAAGCGACTCTGCGAGTCATCGGCGAACTTCTGTGCCACGGCACGTGCGTTCTGCGTGGCCTCTTCGATCATCGAAGGCTTGAGTTCCGACAGACCGTTGAACTGATAATCCACGCTCCATTCGCCACCTTCCACGATGATACCTTCTTTGAGCAACGCCGACTCTTTGCCGATGCTCTTCGCCACTAATTTCACTTTGTCCGTTGAAACGATAAGCGACGTACGCAGCGTGTAGTGGTACTCGGGACGATGGTCGCTGTAATAAGACCAGTTGTCGTTCACGCTGATCTGACCTTTGCGGATATCGCTCTCTTCGAAACCGAGATCCAAAAGGTGCTGCTTCACGCGTTGCGTCACTTCCTCCAGCTTGTCATACAGCCAAGGCAGATCCTGGCCTTTCCATCCGAACGAGAGCGGCCAAACGGCATAGTCGCACTCTACTTCGCGCGTGCTCAGACCCTTAACGGTTACCGCACGGTCTTTGTTAGAGAACTTGCTGATTCCCAAATAGATGAACATGCCTCCGAGGCATAGTCCCAAGGCGATTAATGCGCCTGCAAAAATGTTGTTTTTCATAAGCAATAGTTATTTATCATGTTTATGTTCAAAAACGGCCTCATCTACGTTGATGATATAGTCACCCATCTTCTCGAGTTCGAGGATGATATCCATATAGTTGACGCCTACGGAATAGTCATACTCATGCTCGGTGATTGACTGCATGTTCTGGTTCTTGAGCTCATCGCGGAAGACGTTGATCTCATTCTCCATATTCGTCATCTCGTTGAACTCGTCCTGAGTAATATTCACCCGATCGAGCGCATCCACCATCTTATCCTGTGCAACGGAAACGAGTTGTATCATCATATGCACATTCTGCGTCTGCATCTCGGTAAACTTAATCTTGCCTTCATGCTTATGACGGATATACCGGGAGAGATTGAAGTTAGCGTCACCAACGGACTCAAGTTCGCTCACGATACGCAGCATCTTATGTACCTCACGCTTGGACTGGTCGGACAGACGACCGTCAGCTACCTGGTTCAGGTACTGCGCTATTTCATACTCCATACGGTCGCATATGCTTTCGTATTTCTCGATACGGCTATATATCTTCGTGAACTGCGTATTATCTTCTTCCATGAATAGGTCTTTGACCATACCGATCATCCTTTGGGCGCGTAGAGCAAACACATGTACCTCTTTCCATGCCTGCAGGATAGAGAGCTCGGAAGTGGACATAAGACCACCGGAGATGAACTTGAGTTGGCTGTCCGTATCTTTCTGTTCGGATTTGGGCGAAAGGAGTCTCGTCACTAATTTCTCTATAACGGGCACGAACCAGATCAAAAGGAAGGTATTGGATACGTTGAAGCCTGTATGGAAAGTAGCCAATATACCATTCAGTTTATCCGGCGATACATCACTCGGGATGCCGGGAACAAACTCAACGCCCCACATTTTACAGATCAAGCCCACGAACGGCCGGAGAATGCAGAGCACCCAACATACACCGAAGAAGTTCGTTACCAAGTGCGCCAAAGCAGCACGGCGCGCCATGATAGAGGCCGAGAGGGCTGCTACGTTCGCTGTGATAGTCGTTCCGAGGTTCTCACCCAAGATCAAGGCAATACCCATGTCGACAGGTAATACGTGACTCGAACAGAGCGTCATCGTGATGGCCATGATTGCCGCCGAGGACTGCACAGAGAAAGTCAGCACAGCGCCTATCGCCAGATACAGGAAGTAACTGCCGTACCCCCAACTGGATGTGGCGATGAAGAAGTTCTTCACAGGCTCCATTTGATCCGGATGCATCTCAGTAGCGTTGATCTTCAAGGTCGTCAGACCCAAGAACAACAACGCCAGACCCATCAGGAAATCACCCGCCGTAGCATTCTTCTTCGAGTAAATCAAAGCGACGGCCACTACGATCATCGTGTAGATAATAAGGCGCATATCGAATGAACTGCCGCCAAGCACCATAATCCATGCCGTGAATGTCGTTCCGATGTGGGCACCCATGATGACGGAGATCGCCTGCGCCAGACTCAGAATACCCGCCGACACGAAGCTGACCGTCATAACCGAGGTCGCGGTAGACGACTGTACGGCAGCGGTGATAAACGCACCGGTCAACACGCCCGTAAAGCGATTCGTCGTCGCCGTACGCAACACGTTACTCAATTTACTACCTGCCATCTTCTGCAGGCCTTCACTCATCACTTTCAGTCCGTATATCAACATTGCTACGGAACCGATGAGCGTAATAATCTGTAAAGCTAATTGCATATATGCTTACAATTTACAAAGGGCTTTGCCGTTAAAGCCATCCACATACATCTCAAGCGGCTTATCGAGTTGTATATGTCGTACCAAGTCCGTCTCTTCCACGGCCGGCATCTTATCCAACGCCTCTATATCCAACAAGTCGTTCGGCCGCGCCCATGAGTCGATATTCATATAACCCACGTTGAACGACGTCATGTTCTGGAAGAAATGGCTGCCTTGCGATGGCTCAATACGGAAGTTCTCCAGCGAGCACTCGGCTATCACTTTCGCTTCGCTGATATCGCCCCATAGTACCGGCACACCGAGCGTCGGGATCTGCGATCCCCAACGGCCGTAACCGATCAGCAGGTACTGCCGTCCTTCTTTGCGCATACGGCTGTTCCATTGTCGCAAAGTCTCTGCCATCTCGCGCGTGCGCAATATATCAAAGGTGTCGCGACGCAAATAGATGATATCGCGGACATCCTCTATCTGTCCCACTCCGAGCGCATTTCCGGAACGCAGGATGGCACCCTGCTCGTCTATCTTTTCCCACTCCACTTTGGCTTTCAAGCTATCGGCAGAAATAGGCCGTATCTGCAGCACATGGAAGATCTGCGGGTTATGTTCAAGGTTCACCGCGAACTCAATCTCCACCGGTGTCTTTATCTCCTGCTGTGCGATATCGAGCAGCGCCTGAATGATAGCCGTCAGCGGGAACGTGTTGAACTTCAACTGCGGAGCAAAAGTCACGATACGCGGCCCGTCGGGATAACAGGAGTCTACGATACGCATGTTCTCGCGGTCGTAGGTTGACGCGATCATCTTCAGGCTCTCAAACTGTCCGCACTCGTGTATCGGGAAGCGCGCCAGGTTCACGGCATCATCGACGGATGTCTTGAAGCGTTCGGGGTTAAGGCTCAGCGCCAACATACTCTGCTGCGTCTCCCGCATCGCCAAATCGACCGTGGACGTTTGCAGCACGTTCTTCGGATACTTAGGGCTGAAACGGAGCACCTGTTCGCCATCCACAACGGCCTTACCTAAACCATACGCAATCTTGACGATACCGTCTTCCGGTTTCTCCTTGCCCACCGGGTAAAAATTGATACTACGCGCCACGCCGGAGATGACGGGGAAGTAATAATCTCCCTCCTGTTCGCCGCATACTTCCTGCAGCACAATCGCCATTTTCTCCTCGCTCGGCACATTACCCGTGGATACTATGTATCCACGCGAGGCGGAATAATAAACGCTCGCATACACGGATTTGATGGCTTTGCTCAACAGTCTCAACTGCTGGTCCTCGTTCTCCGTATGCGGGATCATATATGTGCTATAAACGCCTGCAAAAGGCTGATAATAAGAATCTTCGAGTTTGGAGGACGAACGCACAGCTATTGGACGATGGGTCACTTGGATGAAATGACGCAAAGCGTCCCTTAGGTCGAAAGGCAACGCCGCGGATACAAACTCGGACAGCAGTTCTTCGTCCGTCAAATCGGCATTGATGACGTATTGCAGGCCGTTGTCGTGAATGAAACGGTCAAAGAAATCGGTAGTAAGCACCATCGTTCGCGGCACAAGCACCCGCACTTCCGGCCATTTATCGTACAACTCATGTTTCTGCAGCATATGGTTCAGGAATGCGAGTCCTCTACCCTTTCCGCCCATCGCTCCGTCTCCGCAGCGGCAGAACCAGATTGTGTCGTTATAGCTCTCCGGCGAGTATTTGGCAACCACGCCCAGTGCCTGGTTGATACGATAGTCATGGATGAGCCGTATGTTCATCTGCCGCACGTTCTCTATGTCCGCCTCGTCCTTGATCTTGAGCGCACTCACCGGACGTCCCACGGCAAACAGACCACGGGCAAAGAGCCATTTACTGAGGTAGTTATTATCACTCAGACGCCGGAAGGCGGCAGGAGAGATCGTGGAGATGATACGCTCGAAGCCCTCGAGGTCACTCGCACGCGCAATCTCTTTGTCCGTACGCGGGTCGCGCGCTATGAAATCGCCGAAACCGAACTCACGCTCGATATATTCGCTCACTTCCTGCGTCAGCGTCTTGGAGGTCTTGATGACAAAACCCACTTTGAGGCGGTTGGCCACATTACGCATCGACTCTTGCGAACTCTGCATCAGGAAAGGCATCGTCGGGTTGTCCTCGCGAATGAGTTTGCAGAGGTCCACACCCGCATCCAATTTCTCCGTCGAAGACGGGTCGCCTTTATGAATGATGAAGCCTATATCAGAGATGACACCGATAAAATTGCGGCTGTATCGTTGGTATAGTTCAATGGCTTCGTCGTAGCAGGTGGCCATCAGCACTTTGGGCCGCGCGCGTTTGCGTAGCAACTGCTGTTTCTCGTTGAGCGCATCGCGGATGGCTATCGTGTTCTGGTGCAGCACGAGTTTGTATAGCAACGGCAGATAGGTCGAGTAATAACGCACGCTGTCCTCCACCAACAATATCGCTCTCACGCCCTCTTCCAATATATCATGCTCGGCGTTCAGACGGTCCTCGATCAACTTGATGATGGCGATGATCAGGTCGGTGGAGTTATTCCAGTTGAAGAAATAGTCGATGTGACTTTTGTCCTGCTTCTCGATGCGGCGGTGAACCTCTTTGCTGAACGATGAGAGGAGCACGATCGGACAATCGGGCAAAAGCCCTTTGGCCTCTTGCGCAAAATCCCACACCTCACTACCGCCGGCACTATAGACAATCAGAATCAAGTCGAACGATTCCTGATTTCTGGCTCCTGAATCCTGAATCCGCTGAAGTGCATCTGCGGGTGACTCGGCACGCACGATAGACGGAGGATTGCTCAGATTCAACTCCGCATATTCCTGCGCTATCTGTACATCGATACGACCATCCTCCTCGAGTGCAAAACTGTCATAGTTATTGCAAACGAGCAAAATGCGCCTCACGCGCTTCGCCATCAACGATGTATAATTGCTCTCCACGATTTAACGTTTTTACCAAGTAAAAACCATTTTAACTATTTAACGTCACTTAGTGACCATTTTAACCGTTTAACGTGCGAAGTACCTATACCAAGCCTTGCTCGACCATCGCGTTCGCCACTTTCATGAAGCCTGCGATGTTAGCGCCTTTGACGTAATTGATATATCCGTCTTCCTCCGTCCCGTATTTGAGACATGCGGCGTGGATATCGGCCATGATCGTGCGCAGACGTTGATCTACCTCTTCTGCCGTCCATTTGAGACGCATACTGTTCTGCGTCATCTCCAATCCGGAGGTGGCTACACCGCCGGCATTGGATGCTTTACCCGGGCTATAGAGGATCTTCGCGCCCTGGAAGATAGCAATCGCATCCGGTGTAGAAGGCATGTTTGCACCTTCCGTCACGCAGAAACAGCCGTTCTTGATCAGGTTCTCTGCATCGTTTTTCTCTATCTCGTTCTGCGTAGCACACGGCATAGCGATGTCACAGGGGATACGCCATGGACGTTCGCCGGCGAAATACTGTGCCTGCGGGAACTTAGCCGCGTACTCTTTGATACGTCCGCGGCGCACGTTCTTCAGTTCGAATACAAACGCCATCTTCTCCTCGTTCAGGCCTTCAGGGTCATAGATGAATCCGTCCGAGTCGCTGAGCGTCAGCACTTTAGCACCTAAGCGCATGGCTTTTTGTGCGGCGTATTGCGCTACGTTACCGGCTCCCGAGATGCACACGCGCTTGCCTTCGAACGACTCACCACGTGTAGCTAACATCGCCTCGGCGAAATAACAAGCGCCGTATCCCGTTGCCTCGGGACGCATGAGACTACCGCCCCAGAGTTGACCCTTTCCGGTCAATGTGCCCGTGAACTCATCGCGCAACCGTTTGTACTGACCGAATAGATAACCTATCTCGCGACCGCCCACACCGATATCGCCGGCAGGCACGTCCGTGTCAGCTCCTATATGACGCTGTAACTCGGTCATGAAACTCTGGCAGAAACGCATCACCTCGGCGTCGCTCTTGCCACGCGGCATGAAGTCCGAACCGCCCTTTGCACCACCCATCGGCAACGTCGTCAGCGCGTTCTTGAAGGTTTGCTCAAAAGCCAGGAACTTCATGATACTCAGGTTCACACTCGCGTGGAAACGGATACCGCCTTTGTACGGACCGATGGCACTGTTCATCTGCACGCGGAAACCGCGGTTGATCTGCACCTCGCCCTGATCGTCCATCCATGGCACACGGAACATGATCACACGTTCCGGCTCTACGATGCGTTCCATCACTTTTTGTTCACGCAGATACGGGTACGCCATAATCATCGGAGCCACCGACTCTACCACTTCGCGAACCGCTTGAAGAAACTCACTCTCACCCGGGTTCTTTCTAATGAGCTCGGCCATGAAGCCATCCACCCATGCTTGTGTTTGCTTATCCATAACGATTTAACGATTTAACAATTTAATGGTTTAACAACTTTCAAATTGTTTGAGGAACCGCACATCGTTCTCCGAGAACAACCGCAGGTCCTTCACGCGGTATTTAAGATTCGTGATACGCTCTACGCCCATACCGAATGCGTAACCGCTGTACTCTTTGCTGTCGATGCCGCATGCCTCCAGCACGTTCGGATCCACCATACCGCATCCTAATATCTCGACCCAGCCGGTTCCTTTGCAGAACGAGCAGCCTACGCCGCTGCAGATATTACAGCTGATATCCATCTCGGCACTCGGCTCAGTGAACGGGAAATAACTCGGACGCAGACGTATCTTCGTCTCCGCGCCGAACATCTCCTTGCTGAAATACAGCAGCGCCTCGCGCAGGTCTGCAAACGACACGTTCTTGTCGATATACAATCCCTCTACCTGGTGGAAGAAACAGTGCGCGCGAGCCGATATCGCTTCGTTACGATACACGCGCCCCGGACAAAGCACACGGATTGGCGGTTTCTGACTCGTCATCACACGCGTCTGTACCGAACTGGTATGCGAGCGCAGCAACACATCCGTCGGTTTCTGCACTCCGATTTCTTTTTCAATGAAGAACGTGTCCTGCATGTCGCGGGCCGGATGCTCGGGCGCGAAGTTCAGCATGCCATATACGTGCTTGTCATCCTCCACTTCGGGACCCTGCGCGATTGTGAAACCGATACGGGAGAAAATATCCTCTATCTCCTCGCGCACCAACGACAGCGGATGACGCGTGCCCAACGCGATCGGATCCGGAGTACGCGTCAGATCCAGATTACTTTCCTCTTTCAACTTTCCACACTCAACCGCTTCACGGAGTGAAGCAATACGTTCCTCCGTCTGCTGACGCAACTGGTTGAGCAACTGACCCAACTCGCGTTTCTGCTCGTTCGGCACGTTCCGGAACTCATTGAAGAGCGCCGTTATCTCGCCTTTCTTACTCAGATACTTGATGCGCAACGCTTCCAACTCCTCCGCATTCGATGCCTGCAGGTTACTAACCTGCTCCAATAATGATTGTATATTCTCTTTTAATGCCATATTGCGGTATTTTATAAATCGGCCACAAAAGTACAAAAAAAAAATTACATACGCAAGAGCGT
>Ga0247611_10006846_pt1 | contig 14507 bp, 21 predicted proteins | sample 177DNAGHGhighgp2_FD_192422 | JGI IMG/M metagenome (GOLD analysis project Ga0247611, IMG submission 192422) | Sheep rumen microbial communities from Palmerston North, Manawatu-Wanganui, New Zealand - 1770 DNA GHGhigh gp2 | ecosystem: Host-associated > Mammals > Digestive system > Stomach > Rumen...
AATAGTTGTTGGTGTAGCATTGGGAAGTACACATCTCGCCGCGTCAATTGTACTCTTCTGAAAGCCTGGGTCAGACTCATCAGTCATATCTTTATAGGCATTAAGCATAACATCACAAGCATGACGAGCAAAATCACCATCAATTCCATAATCAGGAATTACCCAGTCAAGATTATCATACTTAACATAGCGCTGGCTTTGCTGTGAATAAGATGCAATACGATGGCGCACAATCTGATGCGAACAGCTACGAGAAATTCCCTCTACCCTAAAAGTAAATGAGCAGTGTTCAAGAACAGACTAATGTCCTGAACGGATACAACCCTTTATAATTTTAAGGTCAGGTTCACTATCATAACAAACCGCTGCCGCCTCAGCACAAACATATAGCGGATTAGGTGTATAACCTACAAGTGTTACTTTCATTCGTCTTCATCCTCCTGTGAATGCTGAAGATAAGCATAAAATTTTTTGAGTTCATCGAACTCTTCATTTGTTAAGCCGAAAACTTCAAAGTAAGACCAATAGTAACAAACGTCGATAGTAAGCCCATCTTCGTCATAAATTGTACTCATCGTGTCTCCGACCATGTTGCGGGTATTGAATAATCCGCAGTCATATAATGAGAAGTTTTCCTTTATAATCTCTTTAGCTTTAGCTAATCTTTCGCTCTCTCCCATTATTTTTCTCCTTTCATTGAAGCAAATACTTCATCCATATTTTTTGCAATTTTAAATTCGTCTTCCTCGTCTTCATACCAAGCAGGAAAAGCCATTGCTACCATTGTATCGGGCCAAAAGTCTGCCAAAGAAAAATCATTATAAGAATAAGCATCCATGAAGAAATCTTCATGAAGCTTGTTTGGATAATTTTTTATAAATTCTTCAAATTCTTCTTTTGTACACATCTCCATTTTTGGAGCGACAGTAAAATGAGGATTGGTTTCCATTATTCTTCTCCTTCTTCCTTAATTTCTGAACGAGTTTCTGTCTCTTCCATTGAGTCAAAAGCCTTCATGTTCTCATAAAGAGTCAATAATTTCTCAGTATTGAGAGGAGAATATCCCCACTTCGCCGCGTCAGCAGTGAGTTTAATTCCATCAATCATTCCTTCGATAGGATTTTCACTATCAACAACAAGCAAAGCATAGTCCTGCTCATAGGCGCTGATATTTACAATCGGATTAATGATATAAAGAACCTCTCTACCATCAGGTAAAGTATTAAACATACTAACGCCCCAAAAATGTTTGAAGCCAATTTCTCTCCATTCAGCTTTTGAAAACTTTTCATTCAAATGTTTAGATGTTGCAGTCTTTTCTCCATTTAATTGAGAAATTACTTCCTTCATCTGTTCAAGAGTTCCATCACCATTATCTCCCATGATAATAACACTATCCTCTGGTTTGACAGTTTTATTCCATGACTTGATTATGGCAGCGTTCATCTGTTCAAATGATGAATAGCCGAGATGTTCTCTCTATTTATCGTTGAACAGTTTTAAATCTGCAATTATATAAGTTGCCATTTAATTCACCTCAGTCTTTGCTCTTAGAAGGACTTGTAGAATGAGGAATAAGCAGACCAAGGAGAATGTCAAGTCCTGCCATCTGCCAGAAAGTAAGTGCAGGTAAACTAAAGACATTAACTGCAATTGCTCCCCAAAGAAGCCACTCAATCCACCATGCCAGGCAACAGAAGCCAAAAACAATAGCAAGTACGAGTAAGATAATTAAAATCAAGCCGCCGCAGCCCGTTGAGTCATCCCACTTATCTTCGATTGTGTCTTTAATAAAATCCAAATCCATTTGATTTTCCTCCTTAAATTTTTTCTATTATTATTATATCAAAAATTTTGAAAAAAGTCAAGATAATGAAAAAAGAGTAGTCATTGACTACTCCTTTCGTTTGCGTGTTCCCATTCGATATTTTCTGTTTTTGCCTTTTTACTTGTCTCGCTTACGCAATTGAGTTGCCAAGTCAATCACATATCTTTTCTAATGGGGTATTAGATAGTACGGAAACTGTTTGTTCGACCGTTACCGCACCATTGATTGCAAGTCCATCCTGCAAATACGTCTGGATTATTGAAATAATAATCCACAGCATCTGACATTGCTGAGTAATGAACTGAGCCTCCACAATAATATTCTGCATACTTGTTAAATCCCCAAGGTGCACAAGTCTGGTCCAGTACTCCTTCGACTGTGCCAGGCCAACGTGAGTCATTCACCATATTCATAACTGATGCAACTATTTTGGCTCTTTCATATGTATCTGCCATACCGCCGTATTCATTTGCAACAATCTTGCAAAGCAATGTATAATCATACTCGCTCACTCCAGAAGTAGTAACATTGCTTACGGGTTGTACATATTCATTAATAACGTCTAAATTTGGGTTACATTCACTACATTTTCTACATTCGATTTCCTTAGTATCTGTGATTTCATAACAAGTGTTGTCAACCCAGTGACAGGTTGACTTATGTATATAATGAGTGCTTGGTTTAAACACAACATATTCTCTTTGGGTTTCTGCTGGTTGTGTTGCCGCCTCAGTAGGTTCAGCAGGAGTTTCTACTGGAGCCGCGGAGTCTTCAGCTACTACGGTTGTTGTAGTTTCTGAAGTTGTTGTGGATGTGCTTGTGATTGTAGAAGTTGTGGACGTGCTTGTGAATGAAGTTGTGGTAGTAGTTCCTGTGGTTACAATAGCTGTTGTTTCTGGCAAAGTAGTAACAACGGCAGCCTGTACAGGAAGGTCTACCCCGTGTGCTGTTTTGCTATCAGACCCAGCGATATGGGGCGTAGCAAAACAAATTACGACAGCAGACGCGAGGACTACTGTCGCAATCTTAATTGATGTTTTAAGTTTCTTATTCATTTATAATTCCTCCTTTTCGCTCTATACGAGCTATAGGGGAACACGCATTTTTGTAGCAAAATGCTACAATTTTATGTAATAAAACTCAATAAAGACTCTAAGTTTCTCCACTTTCGTTTAATATAAAAGGTAATATAAGAATATTATCTTGTAGTTCTAAAGCTATAAAACCTGAAACCCCATTGGTTTTTACATCGTAAAAATGTGCTACACACTTTTGTTCGCTTTGCATTTTATAATAGAGCTTAATCAAAATCTCCATATCAACTTTCCAGTCGTGTGTAACTTCCTTTTCGGTAAGGTCAAACGCTTCGCTCACCATTAAAATTGCATCGTTTAACGGGTCATAGATATTTGTAATCGCTGCCATCTTGCCGCGATTAAATATCATCGCTTTTGATGTTGATACGACACGTTTGCCTTTTAAATCAAATAGAGGTTCAACATATGTTAACACATCTTGTGTCATCATTTCAAACTCTAATTGAGATAATTGCTTTTGATTATTTGCTCTGAACGTAAGTTCATCAGCAATCAGTTTTGGCATCATTACTTTCTATTCTTCATTTTCATAGATAGTAACAAACTCCATTTACTCCACCCCTCAGAATTGAATAGTCTTCTTTTCTGTTTTGGAGAAAACGTTACCAGCAAGATGAGATTTGTTCTTTGCTTTGCCGCGATAGGTACGAATTGATGGACACCAGTAAAGAGATTGCATAGCACGGGTTGCGGCAACATAACAAATTCTTCTTTCCTCTTCATTGAAAGTTTTGCATCCCACTGCTACTACATTATCAAATTCAAGACCTTTTGCAGAATGGACTGTCATAATTTTAACAGCATTACGATTAAGTAAATCTCCCATTTGGTCAAGGTCGAGGTCTCCACGTTTAACAATAAGATTCTTTACATTTTTAGAATCAAGATATTCCTGTGCAGTTTCAACCTCTGAATTTGTTCTGCAAAGAACCGTCCATCCAGTCCAATCCTCTGTCCAAGTCATTTCTTCTGCCGCGTCCCTAAAGCTGCATTCATCAAGGAAACCTGACTTAATTTTTGCGGGCACAGCACAGGGAGAAATCTTTGGCATTGAATTAAGAAATTCGTCCGCGAATCTTAAAATGTTCGGAGGGTTACGGTAGTTATCTACAAGAGGATATTTCTTAAAGTTATCATCGGTTGCCAGCTCACGAATGAAGCGGTCTGTTGCTCCTCTGAAAGAGTAGATAAACTGTCTTTCATCTCCTACATAGAAACGATTCTCCGCAGGAATCTTTGTAATGAAACTATATTGGATTGGGTCCGTATCCTGAAACTCATCTACAAATAAGTATTTAACTGCTGGATATTTTTCCCACGGTACAGTCATAGCCTTTTCAATAATTTTATCGAAGCGTTCTGTTCTGATATAATCATATGTATCAATATTACCAATACTACAAATCTTATTTGCATAAGAATGAATAGTACCAATAAACATATCTCCACACTTATCTCCCAAACGCTTTCTCATTTCCTCTGCCGCCTAATTAGTAAATGTAAAAGCGACAATGGAAGAGGGCGCAACACCCTCATCCAAAAGTCGTTCTATTCTACCGATAAGCGTGCGTGTTTTACCCGCTGCGGCGCACGCTAAACAGAGGATATTTTTATCATTTGCCGCAATAATATTTTTCTGTCGAACATTAAATTCCATTGCGTAGTTCCTCCTTTTCACTGAACTACTATTATTATATCAAAAATTTTGAAAAAAGTCAATTATTTAATTATATACCCATTCTCCCTCAGTAAGTCTAATCGCGCTATTGATAATTTCATTCTCTGTTTTACCAGACTAAATTGCCATGAAATTAGTAGGAGGAGTAATGAAACCAGTATTATTTGCATTCTTTGCAACGTTTGGTCTATCTTGAATCTTTATATTTCTGTCTGTACATTTAGCAATTTGTCCCCTTCCGATTATTTCTGGATTTTGACTATAGCCACTTGTATCGATTGTAACTGCTGGAGCATGAGCTACTTGCGCTCCAGCGTTAAAAACGTCATCTTTACTATTGGTCTGTGCCCAACGGTTATCAAAATAATTAATTTCTCCATAAAAAGTATTTGAGAATTTAACATCATAATAACTAAACTCGTCTTCGTCTCCTTCATTTATAGTAATTAAGTAACAATATTCAGAATCATCAGAGATTTGCGCTTTAATCTAAAATTGTCTCCAAGCAGGCTCAACATAAACATCTGTAATATTTGACATTTTCCAATCGTCACAGAAACTATCAAGCATATTGACCAAGTTGCAAGAAATAATTTTGCCTGCTGAATTGTCATCATTGGTACCATCAATGAAACCGCTTACGCCTTTATATGAATAAACTGGAGTTCCTTTGTAGGCGGTAGTATAAGAACCATCAGTACTTTTTTTATCTAAGCTGCGCTCAGCAGGGATATAATGATATAGATGGCAAATCGCACCAATATCCCAATAGTTATCGCCATTGCCGCCTTGCCAAGGAGTTAATCCTATTGCTGTGGCAATATAGCATGGGTTCTTTAAATTATTAGTTTTCTATAAATAAAGTTTAACTGCTTTAAGTCCTTCCAATCTCAAGAAAGATTCAGTTATTTCTGTGCAAGATTTTTTAGTAGGATTGTCACTAAAACATTTCTCAGGAGAAGTACTATTCAGAGTATCTTTTGAAGGGATATATGTTTCCCAATTATTTAAGTAAAAACTTAATGTAGTTCCAGTTGCTCCATTTCTCGTAATATTTCCTCTCATCAAGGTATGTTTTGTATCACTCATTCTTGCTGTAACGAAAGCTCCATTTTGAGAATTTGGAAGATAACTTCCTACCTTAATAACATGAGCAATGTTGTCAAACAAGTTTGTTGTTTCGCTTTTATTACTTGTACGTTGTCTATAAGAAGCAACCTCTCCTAAATAACATATTGATTTATCTGTTGTGTACATAACCCATTGCAATTTCTCCTGTTCAACATCAGGGATAACAGTTGGACGTGATTTATATTCAAAAACTATTTCATTAGAAGCTATTTCTTTTTTATTAAAATTGGCTAAAGTTCTTGGACTAATAGTTCCAAAATCTCCAAAAGCATCAGAGATTGCAAAAGTAATATTGTTAATAGCAATTTCTCCGTTGTCCATTGCGGCATCAGCTGTAACGATTGTTCTTAATGCTCCATACATTGAGAAACGTTTCTTATCAGAATAAGTGTGTGCAACGGAACTGTAAGGGTAATTATAAATTAACTTTCTTTCATCTTCGTTAAAACTAAAAATACGATTACGATATCTTGCTGTGATATCTGCGCCATCATATTTAACACTGATACATAAAGGACATTTTTGTTCTGACCTCTCTTCCCACAAGTCATACCATTTCCAAGTATCTTCTCCCTACATTGTTGTTAAGCAGCATGGATAGTACTCGATTGCATAATAATTGTGTTTATAGTTCTCTAAACGAATATAAGGAATGATAAGTAAATTGTTTTCACTATACTTATCTTTTAAGTATTTCAATCTTTCAATTACTTCATTTCTAAATTTTCGAGCCTAAGTAATTTTAACGAAATTATCTTCACCAACTTCATAGGAACAAATGTCACTAAAGTCAAGATTATCATACTTTCTATTGTGGTCTAAGGCTCTTGGTGAAAGAGGCATTACTATTACCTACACATCTTTATCTTTCTTTTGAGTTATGGCGGCAATGCCAAGCCAAAGATATAAGATATTCTCCCAAATTTCCGAAGTCTCACGAAGTAATCCTTCAATGGTTTTTGGAATTGGGGCATCTTCACCAAAGAGGTAATTACTAATTGCAGAAATTACCTGAGCAATTACCCAAAAGTTTCTATCCAAATCTTCTACTTCGACACGTCTACCGTATTGCGGCATCAGTAAACGAATCCAATTTGAAACCTGCAAAGTTTCGTCATCATTATTTGGAGCATGGGTGTATTGCAGCTTCTTGTCGTTTTCAAGAATAAATTTCACTTCATCACATTTTCTTACCTCGTCATAGCTTTGACCATCAATGTTATAGTATGGATGTACATACTCGTTCTCTTCTCTTAATGATGTAGGGAAATTATATCCTGCATCAGCTTCTCTTAAATCATTAACTGTAATGCTTTTGCCCTCTCCTTCAATTTTTAAAATAGGAGTGTCATCATTTATTTCTTCAATATGAGTTGTAAAGAAAGAAATAAGAGACATAAGAGAATCATTCCAAAAATCAGAATCGCCGATATTTTCTTTTAACTGATTATAAAGTTCACTAATATAGTTACCAGCTTCGCCGCCGTCCTTTAAGTCAGTATTTTCCTAAATGAAATCAAATAGGCTGCCTTCTGTCATATCTTCTTCTTCAACAGGTTCTGTTTCTGATTTAAGATATGTTAATAGTCTTTTCCAAAACTCTGCTTCTTTTTGAGGTGTTAGCCCGAGAGCTCGGACTAACACACTCATTTCAGTAAGAGTCTTTAAACTTTCTATCCAATTCTGTTCCATAAAATCACCTGCCTTAATCTGGGTCCCATGTAATCAAATCATCTTCCCAGTCAATATTATAAGTCTTTGTATTATCATCGTCAGGGAACTAACCATATATGTTGTGATAATAATAATTTCCATCACTACCAATTTTTCCAGTATGTAATGTCTTATATTTTTCAATGTTATAATTAACCTGAGAATTTGATACTACGATGTAATCCTCTCTAAGGATATCTACATTATTAAATTCATCATGCAGACCATTTTCATAGGTCAAATGATACTTTCCATTTTCAAAAACTTCTTTTCTGCAAATGGCTCTTCTGCCATATATTGCTCCAGTAGACAGCTAAGGTCCAAATACGTAGATGCCGATATTTGCTCCGACATATCCGGCTACAAATACTCTATCTGTATAAGTATGACCATATGGGTCAGGGATGCCTAAGCTATGATAATGAATAAGATTTAAATCAGGAGTTATGTTTTCTTTTATCTTATTAATTTTCGTTCTCCAATTGTTATTATTATCATAAAGATAACATTGTTCCTTATATAACTCAGAATATTTATCGTATAAAACAGCCTAAGCATAGAACCAATAATCTGGCATACGCACATCTGTATTTCTTTTTTGGAGAGAAACATAGTTAACAAAATCGTCAATATATTTCTTCATTGCGGCATCTCCATTAGTATAGTAAGTTGTTGAGAAAATTCCTGCATCAGTACCATCAGTTCCATAGAAATAAGATTTTATTCTATCACCAACTGACTTAATTGTTGCCGCGCCGCTATCTGCATATGTTGTTGCCCAGCCTTTAATTATTCCTTCATAAACGTCTCCAACACAGTTTTTCATTGAATAGAAATAATCTTCATATCCGGTTGGAATTGTAGTGCCATTTTTTTCGTAAGCAAAATGAGGAGTATTAACGTGTTGTCTAATTGAGCAAACCAGCCAATTATCTTCCGTTAAGTCATCATCAGTTTTTCTTCTCATTACTAAGTCCTAATTAAAACCGGTTCCACCGTGACCGTAATTTGAAATTACGTCTTTAATTAAATAATTGTCATTAACTACTGTTTCTATTGGAACCCAGTGCTTTTCTGAGTCTCCACTTCTTTTAACTTCCCAGCATATTTTATTATTATGATACTCGTCTGGAACAAATGGACCAGAAACTTCTGAAATTCCAGTTCCTTCATAATCACTAATTGAATGGTGCTAAGTATAGAAGCTGCTAACTTCTCTTCCTCCAATGAAGAACATAAGCGCTGCACCAGTATTTATCATTGACCTACCTCTATAAGGATTCATCATTGGAGCTGGGAAACCAAGCTTCTATGTCTATAAATCGCTATCGGTATAAGGATAATAGTTGTAGCAAGTTACTCCTGGTTGTGCAGAAGCACCGCCATCATTACTATAATCATAATCTCTTTCTCCCTCGACAAGAAGGATTGCTTCGTCATCAATTTTTTGTGATGAAGAGAGAGCTGATTCTGTTTGGCTCTTCCACTATTCGATTGCAGTTTTATTATGCTTACGACCTTCCTCTTCATAGTATTTCAATCCCTATCCATTATTATAGCTATAACGGGAATAAGGAGCGTTTTCACGAGTTGTCTTTCCCTACAAAGCAGTATGGTCATTATTATATCCACCAAAATAATATGTCAAAGAACTATTGCTAAATAAATCTTGAGGGTCATATGCAGTCCAAAAATCTTGTTTTCCTAATTTATTGAATTTGAAAGTATTAGAAAGGATTGCTTTTAAAACCATTGAATCCTCTTGTCTCATATTGGTATAGTATTCATCACTTGAGGAATAGTTTGCGAGTATATCTTGCATTGATTTAAATGAAGGTAATAAAGACCTCTTGCCAAGATTGATAATATGATAGTTAATTCTTCTTGCATCAAGACTTCCGCTCAAAAGTTCTCCTTGATAATAACCTTTCTTAATTGGTGTTGAAGTAAGTCCAGTTTCTTCGGGAGCAAGAGGGGTTACCTGATTCTCAGTTAATATTAACGTGTCTCCCTCTACAAAAGCCTTATCATAAGCAGTAGAAAGATTTTTGCTGTAAATAAGAGGTTTTGTCTCTAAATTATCAACAAGAGACCGACCAATATCATAGAATTTAATAGAAATCGAGTCTGTATCAAAAGTCCATTTCTGAGTTTCTACATCGTATTCTACGTCAAGGTTAATAACATCTCTTGCTAAGCCATAGAATCGAGTCTCATCCTTTACAGAAATTTTAGATGCTGAAGATAATGGAGCAATGTATTGGTAAGAATAATCAAGTTCATTGATACCATAGACATAATCCTCAAAATCATTCAAGCTTACCTTTTCGCCGCCGGAGAAAGGAAGAACTTTCCATTCAGGAGTGTCGTCATTTCTATCATATAACCAAATACCAGGAAGAACAACTTCACTATAATAATTCTACTCATAATTATTTTTTCTGATATAAGGCATAATGCAAAGGTTATAATCTGGATACATCTGAATTAAATAATTCAAAGCATTAGAAATTGATGCCTCAACATCTTCGTCGATATTATCAAAGTTATCATATTTCAAATAAGGATAAAGTTCATTGTATGATAAAACTACAACTTCTGTATGCACTTCTGCATAACTTCTTTTCTAATTAAGCAAATCAAATGCAGACCACAAATACAATGTATTCTCCCAAATCTGAGCTAATTCTTTAAGTAAACCTTTTAATGTTGCATTTAAAGGACCATTCTCGTCAAAAAGATAAATACTTATACCAGTTAATACCTAACCAATAACCCAGAAGTTTCTATCTAAATCTTCGACTTCAACCTTACGCTTATATTGCGGCATAAGAAGACGAATCCAGTGAGAATCTTTCCCGTCGTTTTTGGTTCTTGTAAAGCCCATTTTCTCTTCATTTGTTAAAGCACTGATTTTTTTATCTTCTCCTCTAACTCTTGAATAAGTATCTGCATCAATATTATACCAAGGAATTACCCACGGCTCTTTAACAATTTTAAAGGTATAAGATGTTCCTCTAAATCCTATTGAGCAGGTGTCATTAAAACTGGTAAGGTCTGGCGCAGGAAGTGTTCCGCTATAACAAAGTCCAAACGCTGTGATGATATCATCCTTGTTAATAGAAGCTCCTGCAAATGCTGGCTATAAAATTTTTGTACCATCTTCATTAAAAAGAATATTTTCAACTACAATGTCTAAAGAATGATTAGCTTCGTCCTTTATGGTAATAGTTCCATTTTCAAGGAATAAACCATACCAATAAGTATCATTTTCGCCCTTGAAACTGTTGCCCGCGTCAGCGTTCATTATATCAATAATACGGAGCGCAGCGAAGTGTTTAGTATCTGTATCTGAAGGAGCAAGTCCCCCTCTTAAATGTTCTGTGTCAATTTTTCCAAGACTATCCTCATCAGTTAATTCTATTAAAAGTCCAGAATTTTCATAAACCTTAATAGCAGATGGGTCTAATCTCTATGCTAAAATTTGTAACAGCTCTGCCATTGAATCGTTCCAAAAATGATTCTCCCAGCTATCAACTGTAATGTCTATTTTACGATAGTCATTTGACTGAATTCTTTTAGCAATATCTGCTTTTAATGTGGCATATAGTCCAACGCCTTCTTTATTAAAGAAAACGTCCTGACCATAATTATCTGCCGCCTCACTGTTTAATTCTTTCCAATCAATATTCTGATAGATACGTCTTAGGGTTGAATTATCATCCATGTCGCCAGGGGAAATTAATCCCCTTTGCGCGGCGTCATGAAGATTTTGGATAAGCTTGGCAATAAATTCTTCTCTGTTAATAGGAGAATTTACTGCGAGTTGCTCTATCTCTTCTTTTGTAAAAGCGGTGATATTTTCGTGCATTTTATTTCACCTCTTAATTTATAACATCTTTATATTGAGATATAAAGGTCATTAAAGTGCCTACATTACAATTCAATAAATCATAATGAGCTAAACGATAGTTAAGCGCAAGTTTTGAATTCGCATCATGTACATACCAATATTTAGCCTTATCTGATAAATCATCAGTAACACTATTTGCTACATATTTGTATTTATATAAATCATCTGAAACGTGAGTAAAAAGGCTCTCATTAGAAGAATGAGTAGGATACTCGATAGTTGCCGTAATAACTCCATAAGAATTTTCTCGACAGGGTGTTGTAATTGTACATTTATATATGTATGGATATATATTCTGTACATATCCTTCAGTATGTCCATCCGTGTCAATACCTGCACAAGCTCTATCATAAACTAATATTAAGAAATTACTTAATTGAATTTTTCCATTATTATATCGAACAGTAATACATGGTTTTGTTTGTATTCCTGTTCCAGTATTAACATCGTAATTTTCACAATATTCTATATTACCCATAGGAACATAACCTGATACATTAGTATCACGTGGTGCTATTACTTCTACAGCTTGTCCAAGATAAGAGTTTAAAGACTTTCCTTGCCATAAAAGTCGAGTACTTGCTACAGTAACTCCACTATAAGATGAACTTATATAAGGGTAATTTAAATTCGCGCCTGATGGATGTACTCTCGCTGCTGCGTCTACTATCTTAAATGAGAAATTATAATAAATAAATTCTCCATCTATGTTAGTTACCAAAGTAATATATGGACAAACCTCCAGCATAGATGCTATTGAACCAGTTGGTTCGTTGTAATAATGATAGATATATCTGCAACCATAAAGTTTTGCAGAATTAATAGGAAGCTCACTTTCTGCTTTATTTCTTATCATTGTCGCCCAATATCCTTTTTCTGTATCAGTATTCAATCCACTTAAGAAACTATTTAAATCTGGATAATGAGTATATCTGTCAGAAGGGAATCCACTTTCTGCGGGGCTTACCTATGCTCTTGAGTCATTACCATATGTTTTAGTTATAACTTCAACAGTTCCATCAAATGAAACGCCGTTCCACTGATTAACAAAATTAACTGCATTTTGTGGATACACAACATTCTAATCTGGAGTTGGCAGCCAAATGCCCTAATCAATTTGCTCTTTAATGGTATAAACAACTTTCTTATCATTTATATCATAGGCCGCCAGATTGTTAACTATCTGAGACTGGTCACCGTCTTGTGAATTAAAGGTTAATGTTTTAACAACCTTTTTATCAGAATCGACAATCCTAATCAATGCTTCATAAGGAGTATCGTCTGGAATATCTTTCCATTGCTTACGAACAGTAATATTAAAAGTAGGCTCATTAATTCTATGCCAAGAAGCAACTTCACCTCTGTAGAAGCCCTTTAATATTTTTGTTTTTGTTCTCGCAATTGTTGAAGGGCTAAGGAAAGTGGGATTAGCAGTAATTGAAGAGCCACTAATAGTTTTTTCAAAAGTGCAAGTAAGTAATTTACGACTCGTTCCACTTAACTCCGCCGCGACATCATAACAATCGGCTTTAATAGACAAGGAATAACTGCTTGGTGTGCTATCAAAACTTAATATCGCATTAGAGAAAACCGTTCTAATTGCTCCAACATAAATTCCTAAATCAACATCCTGTGCAGTAATAGTAGTATAGTCAGGAATGAAATAATAATTAGGAGATTTTTCATAAACACCCGTTATCTAATTCTTGTAACTATGACTGGCAATCTTCTCTTGCTCTACATCAACAATAAAGTCTTTTCCACCGATACTAAAAGGATAGTAGGCAATTTCATGTGTATCGACTGTGTTTATATTCATGAAATCATTTGAATCTGCATCAAGAGTTGAACGATATCTTCTATTTAAGATAATAGCTCCTGGATAATATGCTTTGTTATAATAATTCTTTTGGTATGATTCTGCCCTGACTTCAGGTATGATTACTAATGAACTTTTAGTATAAATTTTCTTTAAATGACTTAAATGTTCTCTCCAACACTCCTGTAATAAACTAACCTTATCTGCATCAGTTAAATTAACTTCATTTCCAAAATCATCGAACTTAACATATGGATAAAGTTTGTTTCTACTAAGTGGGACCACAATAGTCTCAACTTCTCTATATTGACTTAGCTGTGATGTAATTGCCAAAGCCAGCCATAAGTAGAGCATATTCTCCCAAAGTTGTGCAACTTCATCAAGCATTCCTCTTAATAAATCTTTTAAAGGTGAATCATCTTCAAAAAGATACGCACAGATTCCTGTTAGGACTTGACCGATAACCCAAAAGTTTCTATCCAAGTCTTCAACTTCAACTACTCTTTGATATTCAGGCATTAAAAGTCTTAAATACTTACTTTCCATTTCACGAGTGAACTAAAGGAATTTTTCATCATCTAAAACTCTTTTTATCTTATCGTTTCCTCGAACTTCTGCATAGGTCTTTTCATCTATATTAAACCAAGGACGAACCCAATTATTCCCATTAAAACTGTTACCAGCATCAGCCGAAACAATATCTGCAACAGTAATATGTGTGGAATCTATTTCGCCCTAATCAAGTATGAATTTGCGATATATACCAAATAGATAATTAAGACTTTCGTTCCAATGAGATTTAGGATTGTCTGCGGTTTTCTTTAAATAATTATCCAAGAAAGAATCTATTAAGTCCGCATTGTCATTAATAAATTCTACCACCGTTTCTATATCACTTGTATCAAAATCAGTATCTCTGATACCATAATGCTCAAGATAGCCACTCTTTCCTTCGTTCTGTAAGTAGTCTGCCAGCGCAGTCCAAAAAGCATCTGAATGCTAAGCATACTGCTCTAAGTCTGCACCAGAAAATTTCTCAACATCAGTAGAGTCTATTAGTTTTTTAATTATTTGCTTATAAGTCGCCATCGTTCTTCTCACCACCAGTAAAGCGATTTACGATTTCCTTGAATGAATCAAAGCCGAACATTGATATGAAGGAAACTACAAAGCCGCCAAAGATAGCAAGGATAATAGATGAAACAGTAATTGTTCCAAAGACGATTGTATATCCAAGTACTACTATGAAAGACACAATCATAGCAAGAGCTTTAGTTGGGAAAGATTTAGGAACAACTGCTTTAAGAACCTCAACAATAATAGCTGTT
>Ga0247611_10006847_pt1 | contig 14505 bp, 14 predicted proteins | sample 177DNAGHGhighgp2_FD_192422 | JGI IMG/M metagenome (GOLD analysis project Ga0247611, IMG submission 192422) | Sheep rumen microbial communities from Palmerston North, Manawatu-Wanganui, New Zealand - 1770 DNA GHGhigh gp2 | ecosystem: Host-associated > Mammals > Digestive system > Stomach > Rumen...
CTCGGTCGCGGTGTCCGTCAAGCTATGAATGAAATTTAGGACGAACTTAAAGATATTCCCGAGCGTGATTTTCTTGTCCGGGTCGCTACCGGTCTTGTGGACGAGGGGCATCATGTAGTCCGCGCTCGCGGCGGTCGCCTTTACCATCGTGTCAACCTCGCTCGTCACGTTGGTTGCGTCGAGCGAGATTTCCGCCGTGTCGTCCGCCGACACGCTCTTGATCCATCCGCTTCCAGCGACATCGTTCATGCCCTGGACAATGTTCGTCGCGTTCACGCTCGATCCGATGACCGCCACCTTGTCCACGGTGAGAACCGGGTCTTCCTGGGAGTGCTCGGCATCGTACACGCACACCTTGTATAGGTCGCCCTTCGACGCGATGACTTTCGTCATTGTGCGCCCGCTGTTGTCCAGCTCTATCGTCTCGGCGTTGAATGCGCCGTCGAAATTGCGGTACGTGAGCACCGGCGTTGATGTGCCAGCTCGGAAGATGCGGACGTAGCCGTTCGCGATGGTCTTGCCGCCCTGGTCGCAGAAGCTGAAAAACGGGTCGATTACGTAGCCGTAGGTGTTCGTGTTCAATGCCATGATTTCTTCTCCTTACTTGCCCGTGTAGGACTTGAGAATGGATTTGCGGAGGGCGTCGTTCGTGATGCCCCTAGAACGCAGGCCGCGCTTCTGTGCGAGAAGGCGCAAGTCCGCAGTGCTGACAGCGTTCAATGCGTTTGAATTGGTCGTAAGCCTCTTGCGCGCTCCGAAGTCCCTTCCAGTGTACACGCCATTGGATGCGGGCGAAGTCGTGAGCGTGAAGATGCACTTGCAGTTCGGGTGGTGTCCTACCGTCCCGTCGGACATGATGATGTCCGCTCCACGGAACACGCGCCCGTTGCAGCGCAGGCAATAGTCACACGTGCCGCTCTTGGACGCGCCAGGGTTGATTGCCTGCTTGTATGTAGACTTGTAGAGGGCCTTCGGGTCGACGTCCGCTGCGGATTCTCCTCCCATGAGGGTAACGGGTCCCATGTTGCGCTCGGTAGCTTCCGAGGCAACCTCGAAGGCGGCGCGCATCGCCGGATTAGCGCCGAGCATGTTCATGTATGGAGCCCTTCTTGCCATCGTCAACCTCTACATTAATATAATTTATTCTTCATCTTTCTGTCCGAGATTTTCGGTAATTCTCGGTCCAGCGTACCGGGAAAGCGATTGCACAGCCTTCTTGCCTCCGAACGGGGCGACTCCCTTGCCCGTCACCTTCTCGTAGGCGACGGGAGCGTCAGCGACAAAACGGAAAATCCCGCGCAGCTTCGGGTCCGCCTGCGTGCCGTAGCGTTCCATGACACGCTTCTCTGCTTCGGATCGTGCCGCCATGTTGCGGGCCGTCTTGTTCTGGTTGAGCCACTTGGCGACGACCTCGGATTCTCGGATGGCGTGGGCCGCGTCGCTGGCTTCCTTGCCCTGGACGCCGAAGAACACCTTCGCTCCGTTCTCGTCGCGCAGCCCTTCGGATTCCAGCTTCTTCAAAAGGTTGGCCGCGTCGTCGTCCGATAGGTTCTTCGCTATGTCGTCGAACGAGAGCTTGCCGCCCATCGTGGAGGAGGTCATCTCGCGACCGATTTCCTTCGCCTCGGCGCGCACTTCCTTGTCGAAATCCTTGCCGAGTCGCTTCGTCTGCATGGCCCCTTCGGCCTGCTTCTCGATTTCGCCAGTAGTGGTCTGCGTGTACTTCTTCGAGAGTGGGTTCTTCGTTCCCTCGATGTACTTGTTGAGCGGTCCTAGAGCGCGCTTCTTCTGCGCCGTGGTGAGGTCTGCATCCGCGACGACTTTCGCGGCCTGCTCCGCATACGGGTTCGTGGGGCCTGCCGTCTTGCCTTCCAGGGCAGCAGCGGTGGCTTCCGCTACCTGACGGCGCGAGCCCTTTCCCTCGCCCTTGATGAGCTCTCCGAGCGCCTTCTCTCCCATGCGCTGACCGCCTACGAACTTGCGGAGCGGACCACGGAAAAGGCGCATTCCCTGCCCGATTCCACGTCCTGCGACTCCGCCGCCTGCGTAAGTCATCATGTCAGTAGCAATGTCTCCCGCCACTTCGCGCGGGCTCTTGTCGTTGGCGTAGCCTTCCAGGATGTTGCGCCCGACGATCGCCGGACCAGCAACGACGGGAGGCGCAGCTTCGGCGATTCGCATCACGTCAGCAGCTACGTCCACGCCTCGGACGGGTTCACCCGCTTCCATGCGAGCCTGGCTCGAAGGAGTGGCCCATCCGCTTGCGCCTTCCTTCTTGGCTTCCTCGCGGAGTGATTCGCGCGTCTGTTCTCTCGCAGCAGCCTCCGCGGCGCGTTGGCGGTCTTCCTTGTTGTCGAAGTCAAGCCCGGCCTTTCGGAAGTTCTCGCGCGTCAAAGCGATCCATTCGCGGTTGCTCATCTCGCCCTTCTGCGGGAAAAGGTTCGCGGGAATCCCGAACTGCACCTCGGCCTTTTCGCTCTCGATGTCGGCGAAGGTCTCCGGGTCAACCTCGACGAGCTCCTCGTCGGTGGCTCCTTCATAGAGCGAATCCTCGCGCATCTTGTTCAGCGCTTCGATTTTCTTGTCGCGCTTTTGTTCGATTTCGATCGCTTCCACCGTGCGCTTGTTCAGCGGGTCGCGCATGAACTTCTTCAAGTCCTTGGAATTCTTGATGCCCTTGTATGCGTCGTAAACTTCCGGGAGCCCTTCGCGCTCGGTGTATTCCTTGATGATTTCGTCTGTAATCTTGATTGCCATAGGAGCCTCACTTGAGCAAGTTGTCGAGGGATTTCCAGCTCTTGAAATCCTTGTCCGAGCCTACGAACTTTTTCAGCCGTGCGATTGCGGCGCGCTTGACCGGGTCGTTTCTGTCTGCCGAGCGGTCGAATCCGTTCACGATTTTGGCGGCGTCCATGCCGGACTTCGCTCCGATCGTGGAGAGGTCTGCCTTTACGCCCTTGAGCTGTTCTTCCCTGCGGCGCTTGGCTTCCGCATCCTCGCGGAGCTTCTGCTGCGCCTTCGCCTGCATCGCGCGTTTTTCCTTGTTGGTCGTGTCGCGCTCCGCGAACTTGGCGCGCTCCGGTTCGGTGAGCGTCGCCTTTTCTTCCTCGGTGAGGACCACATCGACGGAAGCGGAAGGTTCTTCTCCGTCCGCGGCCTTGGAGTCCTTGTCTTCGGTCTGTTTAGCTCTAGTAGCGTATTCTTCCCACTTGATGCCGTAGTTCTTGAAGAACTGGTGCTTGAGCGTGTCCAGCTTGTTCTTCTTCGCAAGCACGTTCTTGTCGGTAGATGCCGCCTTCTCGTCGGTAGCCATTTTGGCTTCCTCGAAGGCTCGGGTGTATTCCGCGTCGGCATCGAAGATTGCCTGCACGTCGTTTGCCTTGTTCTGCTCGCGCATCGCATCGGCCTGCGCTTCCATGGCCTTCTTCTGCCCTTCGCTCACCGAGCGGGCGCTGCGCTGAGCGCGTGCCTGGAGCCACGAGTCAATGTCCGCGTCCTTGATGCCCTTCGCCTTCGCCAGTGCGACGACCTTGTCCTCGTCCATGTCGGCGATGCTGTTCTTCTCGATTTCGGAGCGGCGGTTCTTGAGCTCGTTGTTCTGGTTCTCGAGGTTTTGAATCTGTCGGAGAATCTGTTCGCGGCGGCCTCGGTTGGCCGCTGCCTTCTTCGCCTCGGCAAGCTGCGAGTCAACGTCCGCAAGCGTGTTCTGCGCCTGCGGTGCCGTCTCGGGCATCTTGTACTGAACGCCCTGCCGTATTTCTACGTAATCACTCAAAGCCATAATCACTCCCCGATAGTTTCAAGTTCTTTTTTCAGTTCAGCGATGCGGGCGTCGTTATCCGCAATCTGCTCGTCAATTTCCGCGATTTCCTCGGAGTCGTCGAACTGCGCGAAGAAGTCGCGGGCCTTCGCGTCGTAGATGTTCTTCCCGATGAGTCCGGCGACCGCCCCGATGCCCTCGGCGGTGCGCTGCTGGTTGATAGCCTGCTGCCTGATGCCGTTCAGCACGTCGAACTTGTATGCGGTCAACGGTGTAAAATTCAAAGCCATATACTACCCCGCGAATGCCTTGTAAATGTTCGCAACATCGCCGCCCATGCCGAGAAGCGTCTGCAAGTTGGTCGGCTGCGACGCCTTGTCGATGCCGAGCTGCGCCATGGCCTGCGCGAGCGAGAGGTTCGTTCCCATGCGAGCCATGAGCAAGTTAATGAGGTCCTCGTTCTTGCCCTGGAGATTTCCCACGTACATCCCGCCGAGGTTGCCGAGGTAGTCCATGCGGTTCTTCTCGCGGTCGGCCATCTGCTTCGCGATGTCCTGCTCGACCAATGCGATGTCGCGCTCCTTGCCGTATTCCTGCTCGGTGGCCTTCATCATGCGGTCGAAGGCGTCGCCGTAGAGCTCGCCCGCCTTCTGCGATGCCTCGGCCTGCAATGCTCGAGCGGCAGCTCCGCCCATCATGCCGCCCTGCCCGCTCATGGCTTGCTGTGCGGCCTTCACGCTCTGGTCGATGACGTAGTCGGCGTTGGGGTCGAGGAACTGCGACACGTCGCGGTTGAACGCGAACTCCTGCAAGTTGGTCGGCTCGCGCACGAAGTCGCCCGGGCGCATGTTCATGGCGATTTTACCGTACTTCTGCATGTATTCGGGACCGATAAGCTCGGCGATGGCGTCGCGTCCCTTCGCGGCCATTTCGGCTGCCTGGTTGTACCCAGCGTTGATGTTAATCATCTGCTGCTCGAGAGTGGATTCTGCCTCGTCGTAAGCGTCCTCCTTGTCGCCGCGACCAGTTAAAGGGTCGGTGATAACCTCGGCGATGTCAGAGCCGAGTCCTTCTCCTTCACCGGAGACAACTTCTTCGACGAAGTCCTTCGCGATTTCTTGAGGCATGATGTTTTCGATCCAATCCGCACCTTTTTTTACCAATCCGGTGAAATCGTCCCATCCGAAGCTCTTGATGTCCGTTGGAGCCTGGATGCCTGCAACTCCATACTTTTTCAAAGTGTTCGCCATTATTGGTTCTCCTTGATTATTAAATCCGCCTCGACAAAAATCTTCTTGCCTTCGCCGTATTGATACTCGTCAATTTCGACCTCTGTCCTTCCAGCTTCCATAAGGATAGCCTTATGCAATGTCATCCCGTTTTCTCCGTTCGAGAGTTGCCACAATTTAACAAGGAACGGAAAACGTGAATCGGGGAAAGAGAGCTTTTTTATCGTGTTGAAATCGAACATTCCGTCGGTAAACATACGAACGACTTGCCCGTTCTTGACGGCGACAAGCGGCCAAAAAGACTTCGTGTCCACGACGCCGTTGCCGAGTTCCGATATTTTAACCTGCGCGTCCATCGTTACACCCTATTCCCGCATGGCATATAGCTCAAGTATGCAGTAGCAATTTCAAAGTTGAACGGGTCGCTCATGGCTACACGGAATGCGAAACGCGCACCGCGTCCGAGCTGGTTCCATCGCACGCGCCACGAATACTCGCCCGTCTTGCCTGCGCTTGCCCATAGCTCGTCGCTCCAAGTGCGCCCGCCATCGACGGACACCTGGAGCATCACGCGCGGGTCTAATTCGATGTCGCCCGTCGTTCCGGCATTTATTATCAATTCCAAGGCCGTGACGACGATGTCGTTGATGCCGTCGTACTTTATGCCGGTCGTGCGTTCCTTGCGGATGTGGTATCCTTCAAGGTAATGGACGAACATGTCCGTGTGGCTCGTTGCGTCAAACCTTGCACAGCCCGAGCCTCCGTCCAGTCCTTCAATGTAGAAGAACGGCTCGCCGTCGATGGATACTGACGCGAGCGCGTTCCACGCGTATCTGTCCCCGTTGCGGTCGTAGCAGGCGCGGCTCGTCCATACGTTCTCCGTAATGTCGAACACGCGCGTCTCCTCGATTCCAGCCTTGATCGTGAAGATGAAGAACTGGTGACCCTTGTAGGAATAGGAGAAAGTGCGAATATCCTCGAGCGGATTGTCTATGTCTCCCGTGCGTGTTTTCGCGATTCGCGCGAGAAGCTGGTCCTCGGACGCGGTCGAAATCTTGCGGATTGCCCCGTTCTCGTCGACGGCGTATGCGCCGAGCATGCCCTGCGGACCCTTGCCGACGAAGAAGCACTCGTTTCCGATTATCGTCACGCAGTCCTTGCCGCACACCCCGGCAAGCGACGACTTGTGGACGATTGCGAACGGAGCGATGGTCGAGTTCTGCCAGCGGAGAATCTGCAAAGAGGAACGACCGAACACGAACAGCGAGGAATCCGAAGCGCGGAGCGCGACCACGTTGTCGGCCTTGAAATCCATCTTCATGCTGTTAAGAGAGGACGAGTACACCGTCTGCGTCGTTAGCGTGGCCGGGTCGTAAGTTCCGACCGCCGGAGCATAGAACACGTTGTCGTCGAAGGTGACGACGGTGCCGTCGTTCTTCGTGTACGCGTACTGCGTGAGGCTCTGCTCGAACGCGTGGGCGTCCGTAGCGTCCGTCGGTCTGTTGATTTCGGACCAGTAGATGTAGTCGTGGTCGCGGTCGTTGAGGATGACGCGGAAGTTGAGCTGCGCCATCTGCGTAGGGTCGATTCTGTTATTGTGGTCGAATGCTACCGGGAGCGTGAGATTGATTAGTTCGGAATGGTTTTCCGTCGTCGGGTCAGCTACCGTAATATTGCTTCTTTGTACGCCGCCGTTGTCGCGCAGAATCAAGAGAAGCCCGTTCGAAAGTTCTATGATCGAGCATTCTTCTTCTGTGAGCGGGTTAAAGTAACCGATGGCATCAACGCCGTCGTCGATGTTGTAGGAAAATACCTCGGACTTTAAGTTTTCGGAATCTTCTACGATTCCAGTCCACACCATCGCCACGCTGTCGCGGTTGTGCGACGGATTCACGGACGAGAAGCCGAAGCCGTTTATTTTTGCTTCGGGGATGTCGTTCGAAGGGTTGCCGATTGCGGAGAATCCTTCAACGGACTTCATCATCTTCGTGGTGTACGTGTCGGTGGCCGTCACCGTCTCGGGGTACATGTTGACCGTCTCCTCGAGGCCGAGGAATTCCGAGTCGGCGAGCTTCGATGTGCCGCCGCAAAAAGAATTTATCTGTACAACACGTGCCGCCATAATCTACCAGGGGAGCCTTCCCACGCCTCCGAAGAACTTCGCCTCCGTAGTCGCTATCGTCTGCGGGACGTCCAGCGTGGAGGTCTCTATTTCCTTGATGTACTGGAGCAGCCTATCGCGCTCCATGCGCTTGTCGCGCTTCAACTCGTCACTGATGGCGAGGTTGCTAATCCATCTGTACTGCACGTCCGCGATGAGCAGGTTCTCGAATTCCGGAGGGAGCGAGAACACGTCGTTCTCGTCGTAGGCCTTCATGTCGTTGGTGACGAACGCGGTGATGTTGTACTGGCTCTCGCAATCGAGCGAGAGGATGCCCACGACCGAGCCGTCGTTCACTTCCTTGCGGTAGCAGAACTTGGCCGGGACGCGCTGCACGCCTTCATATGCGAGAATGTTGTAATCCTGGACCGGGTCGAGCTTGTAGTAGCTCGGACCGCTCTTGTAGTAGACGGCGTTCACCGTGAGCGGAGCATCCGTATCGAACGAGAAGTCCTTGCCCTGACCGAGCTCGACCTTCCTATGCGTGAAGTGCAGAAAGCCCTGCACGTTGTACTCGCGCACGCACTTGTTGATGAGCCTGCAACAGCGGGCCGCGTCGGTGTCGCTTGCGGGTCTCCCGCCCACGAGCTGACCGATTTCGTCGAGGATGTCGTTGATGAGGTCGCGGATTTGCATTTGAAAATTCCTTAAAAAAAACTAGAGCCCTTGTCCTACGAGGTGGTGTAAGATGTCGGGCTCTAGCTTCTAACCTTTTAGGAGTTAAAAAGAACCTCCCGTGCGGATAAACTAGGCAATCCGCAGGGAGTTGGAGGACACGAAATTAGTCGAGCTGGATGAAGCCCACGGCGACGCGGCGGGAATCCACCATGCCAGCCAGGTAGGCGGCGTCGAAGCGGTACGTGCCGACGCGGTTCACGTCGCCATGCACCACGGCGCTCATGATGATCTTGCCGCTCGGGGAAGGAGCGGAGACTTCTTCGAGGCCGCTGTTGTTCAGCTTGACGGAGGACATTTCGATGTTGCCCTTCTGGAAAGCGAACACGACGGCGTAAGACTTGCCGGAAGTCTGCAACCAGGTCACGGTGGCGCTGGCAGCCGGGAGAGCGGACACGTTCTTGTGTGCGCCCTTGGCGTTGATTTCGCCGACCTTGAGCGAGATGGTGCCGGAGCCACCCGTGGCGTCCTGGAGGACCACGAAAGCCTTGGATTCGGCGGTTACGTGACCGAGCACGTCGCACTTCGAGACGTTGGCGACGGTGAATGCCGTGCCAGCCTTGATGGTCGTGGCGGTGGTGATGTTGGCGGAAGCGAGCACGATGGTGTCGCTGCCTTCGTCCGGCTGCGCGCTCACGGTGGTGGAAGCGGGCAGCGTGCCGACGGTAATCACCGGCATGGATGCGTACTTCCACATCACGTTGGAATACTTACCGATTTTGGCTTCGCGGTAGAGGTCGCCAGCGATGGCGTTCTCGTTGAACAGCTTGAGGCCGGTCTTCGCGATCTTAGAGTAGACGGATCCGGACATGTAGCCGACCTTTTCGGCACCGCAGCGGGAGTCCATGAGGGAGCCGCCCATCTTGGAGAGAAGGTCGTAGCCGTCGAAGGTGGCGCTCGTTCCGTCGGCAACGAACACGGAGTCGGTAACGAATGCGGAGGAGGAGATGATGTCTTCCTGGATGCCTGCGCCAAGCTCGGGAGCGCGAGGAGCTGCGATTTCCTTTTCGAAGGAGTCGACGTCGGTCGTTTCTTCGAGGGAGTCGAGGGCGCCTGCGTTGGTAGCGACGGCCACTTCGAATTCCTTCTCGAATTCAACGATGTCGGTATTGGTGATGTCGCCGCTTGCGCCGATGGTCGGGATGCCGCCCTTCTTGACGACGGTGCGACCCGGGTCGGGGATGACGACTTTCAGCTTGCCGCCCTGGCGACCCTTGAGGCCTTCCTGGGTGGTGCGGGTATCTTCGATGATGGGGCAGGCTTCTTCGATTTCGAGGGCGAAGATTTCAAGTCCCGGTACGGTTGCGATTGCGTTAGCCATGAGAATTTCTCCTTAATGAGAGTAACGCTCCGGCCTATTCTTGCGAAGCCAATCCTTCGCGTTGAAGGTCTGCGGAGCCTGGGTTTTTCCCACGCTGCCCGTCGAGGGGATTCCGCTCGTGGAGGGCTGCGGAGACGTTGTCTTTTTGGGCGCGTTCGGTTCCGTCTGTTGAGGTTGCGTCGTTTGTTTCTTGGCCTGCGATAGCAAACTTGTTTCAAATTGCGAGAGCTTGAGGAAAATCATATCCTTCGACCAGTGCTTCATCTGTGCGATGACATCGTCGTTCTTCGCGATAGCCATCGCCATCACGAGCCCGACCGGGCTCTGGTCGATGATTTCCTGGTAGAGCTGGCCTTCTTCGCTTTCGAGCCATTCGCTGTTGTCTTCGATGAAGTCGTTCACGGTCTCGCGGAATTCCTTCTGCGCTTCCGGCGTCTTGAAGGTGGATTCCACCTTCTTGTCGGCTTCCTCTTTTTGGCGTTGGGCCTCGGCGAGTTCTGCCTGCTTCTTTTCGTTCTCGGCGAGAATCTGCTTTTTCAGTTCCTCGTTCTTGAAACTTTCGTACGCTTCGTTGGTCGGGAAATCTTCGCGCTTTAGCTCGGGCTTGCTGCTCGCGAGCTGCTTCTTGAGCTCCGCGATTTCAGCTTCCAGCGCCGAGACCTGCTTGCGGTGGCTGCGTTCCTGACGGTTCAGCCTTTTCTCGAATTGCGCCTGCGTGTGGTGCCATCTGTCGTCGCCCTTCGTAGCGGCATCTTCCGCTCCGTTCTCGGCTCCTTGGCCGGAGGGCTCGCCATTGTGCGCCCCGCCGTCACCGTTTCCCGCTTCGCTGCCCGTCGGCTGCGTGTCGGTCTTCGGTTCGGTCGTCTCCGCGTTAGTTTGTTCGGGATTCGCGGGTGTTCCCTTGTCCGCCTTTTCCTCGGCGCGGTACTTTTCCAAAAGTTCCTGGCTTGGTAATGCCATGTCTCACCTCTTTTTTTGAATAAAATAATTTATGCGCGCCGGAAATGCAACACCCCCGACGCGCTTCTTGTGTCATTCTCTGACAATTACACCGCCTTCCTCGGTTAGCGTAGGTGTATTGTTTACCTTGTCGGTAATCCTCGCGACGATTTCGACGCGGTTCTTCTCCGCCTCGATGCGGAGGCGCTCGGCTTCCGCAAGCATCTTCGCGGCGTTGTTGCGTGCGACATCGTCGGCCTTGCGGCTGTCAAGGTAGAGCTTCTCCGCGTTTGTGCGCTGCTCTGCCGTAAGTTTCGCGAGTTCGATTTGGCGGTCCTTCTCGTTCTCCGCCGCCTTCGCCTCGATTTCTACGAGCTTGGAACGGAGCGCGGCCTCGTTGTTCATGCGGGCCATCACGAGCTGGTTCTGTCCCGCGATGATGTCCGCGTCGATGGTGCGGCGGTACTCGTCAATCTGTTGCGCCTGCTGTTGCGCCTGCTGCGTGAGAAGGGCGAGCTGCTGTTGCAGTGCCGTCACGTCAACGCCCACGCCGAGGTTGAGCGCCTGCTTGATTTCGGGAGAGAGCGTCGTGTAGATGGCGTTGGCGATGACCTCGGCGTTCTCGAAGTCTCCCGTCTTGATGGCCTCGGCGAGGAGTAGCGGCTTCACCGCGTCGGGCGCGAGGCTCTGGAACGCGAGAATCTGCTGGCGGCGCTGTTCGCGCTTGAGCGCATCCTCGGGGCCCTTGAGCAACTTCACGCTGTACTTGTTCTCGACGTCGTTGTAGATGCAGAGCAGCTCGACGATGATTTCCGCGACGTGCTGGATGGAGCGCTGTAAATGTCGGTAGTAGTGCGACACGTTCGTCACCAAGGCGCTCGAGCGCGTGAGAATTTCCGTCGCGGTCTTTTCGGTCGCGGTTGCTGAGAATCCGAGCCCTTCTTCCGGGACTCCGATCATGAGCGAAATCTTGCGGAGCGAGTCGTTGATGACGGGGAGCAGGTCTCCGGTGACGACAGTCGGGTCGACGCGCTTCGGCTCCGGTGCTGGAACCCATTGGTCGCCACGCTGCACATATGCGCGGTAACGCTTGTAACGCGCCATGTCGTTCTCGTAGTCCTTCGACACGTTCTCGATGGATTCCATCGACACCTGCGTGTAAGGCACGCTCGGCACGCTCACGCGTTCCCAGAGCGAAACGTAGCAGCCGTTCACGATCTTGCAGAGATGCTTCGTGTCGCGGACGACGCCCTTGTAGAACTTCTTGCCGTTGTCCTTGAAGCGCTGGCCGTAAATCGGAACGACCGGAAGGCATGACAGCGAGCGGAAAAGTACGCGCTTGATGACCTTGTCGCCGACTACCTGGATGAAGTACACGCCCTTGTCCACCTTCTTGAAGAAGTGGACGAGGTTAACTCCGTTGAGCGTGCTGTTGAAGTTCGCGAAGCACCACGTCTCCGTTCGCGGGAGTCGATCCTTGCTCGGGAGCGTCACCTTGTTGGCCTCGGCCATCTGCTTAACGCGCTCGTATGGGAGTTGCTCGACGAGCCCGAAGAATTGCGCGTCGCTTCCGTCCAGCTTGCGCGAGCACGGGTCGTAGATGCAGGCGCTCGGCTCGTAGGCCAGGTTAATCTCGATGCGGCCTTCGTCGGTCGTTAGGAACATGAAGCCTTCGCCCTCCTCGAGGATGTCCTGCAATCCCTCGGAGAACACGCTCACGTTCGCGTCGCTGTTGGCGAATGTCTGCTGGAGTTGCGTGTCGAGGAATTCTCGGAACGGGTCGTCGTTCTTCCCTTCGACCTGCGAGACGAACGGATTCGTGAGGAAAAGGTTCTTCGTCGCGTTGACGTAGAGCGGCAGCGGGTTCACGCTCGCGAGGGCTCGGTTGTTCGTCATTGCCTTGAGGTCCGTCTTGTTGAAGATTTCCACGTCTGCGTAGACGCGGGCGTCGTCCTTCTTTCGGTCCTTCTCGACGGAGAAGAAGTCGTTCGACTTTTCCGCGAGTTCGACGATGTCCTTGATGATTTCGCGCTCCTCCTCCTCGTTGGGGAGTTGCACGTCGGGGTTCTGTTCCTGCGCCGCGAACGCCGCCGCGGCCTGCTGGATAATCTGTTCTTCTGCCATTAGAAGCTCCTTGTGGATGCCGGGACCAGTTCGGCCTCGTTTGTTTCTGTTGTTAATGGTTGCGGGTTGCCCTTGTAGCAGGCGAGGCACATGGCGTCCGCCTGGTCTGGAGACTTGCCGATGATGCTCTTGATGTACTTCTTCGGCGTGAGCTGAATCTGCCCGCGATGGTTCATGAAGTACGTCTGCGGGACAAGCTCGTCCTCGAGCTCGTCGTCGCCGAGATAGAATCCGTTCTCGATGATCATGCGCCGAGCGTTGAAGTAGATGTACGCGCGCATGTTCGCGAACTTCTGGTCGGGCGAAGGCGCGCCGAAATTTACCTTGTTGACCGGGACCATGATTTTCTCCTGCTCCATTAGGATGATGAATCCGGCGTCGAATCCGCCGGTGTGGTCTAGCGACAAGCACTCGAAATTGTACTTTTGGTGCAGGCGCTTGAATTCCTCGAAGCACTTGCGACCGTTGTCCTTTCCGATGACCTTCTTCTCGACGATTCCGCAGTCGTCCACCACGTAGATGCAGGTCGTGTCGTTGCCCTCGTATGCGAAGTCGATGCCGCAACGCTTGCGACCGCCGGACACAATGCGGACGGTGGCGAAGCTGGACGGAGGGAAGACGAGGTTCAGTTCTTCCGCGTCCAGGTCTCCGAAAAGTTCCTGACGCAAGAAGGCGGGAGTGTCGAGAAGGGACTCGTAGACCGTGCGCTTGTACTGCGCCGTAGTGAACGGGTTGTCGAACGTGGACGCGGTGAGCACGAGATGGTCGGCAACGGGAGGATTTTTCGCCATCTTGTTGAAGTAAGAACCGGCGAGCCCCGTGCTCGTGTAGCATTGGGTCGTGGAAAGTCCCTTGTTCGAGCGGCAGGCGAGGAGGCCGTTCTTGATTGCCTTCTTCGGCACGTATGCAGCCTCGTCGCAGTAGAAGTCCTCGAGGTTGGTGTAACCTCGCGGGGAATCCGGTCGTGTGCCGGAGAGGAAGACGATTTTCCCGTAGCGCGTCTCGATCGTGTGCTCGGAAAGGTTCGCCTTGTATTTCACGTGGAACTTTTCGAACCACTCCTGCGTGGCAGGCATTATCGTTTCGCGGATAAGGCCGAAGGTCGGCGCAATGAGCATTGCGGAACGTCCAAAATCTACGTTACGCTTCGCGAGTCGGCAAGTGACGCCGGAAGTCTTGCCGGAAGCTCGACCGCAACATGCCAGGACGAATTCGTTCTCGGAGAAGATGAGCTTCTGCTGAAAAGGCGAGATGCGTAGCGCTTCGCTGTTACTTGCTCCCCATTGCATCGAGGACCTCCTGCGGGATGGCTTCGGGAACTTGCACCTCGAAGACCACCTTGCCGGACGTTGGCGCGTCGGGCTCCTCGATGTCGGACTTGAAGAAGTGCTCGAGGAACCATATCGTGTGTGTGCGCGTCTGCGAGTTCAGGAAGTACGCGTCGTTCTCGATGTACTTTCGGAGGTCTTTTTTAGTTTGTATGAAAATTTTTTCAAGTTCCTCGACGGCGCTCTTGAAATCCTCGCGCTTCGCCTCGTCGGTGTACTGCGTCTCGGCGTACTTTACGGCGTTGAACGTGTGCGGAATGTAGGGCAGCTCCTCGACCTCGGAGAAAAGCGAGAAGATGAAGGAGGAGATGGAGAAGTCGGAGATTGCGGAGTGCGTGATTAGCAGGCATTCGTACTCGTGCTGGTCCACGCATTCGGAGCGGTGCTTGAACACGATGGTGTACTTTTCGCGCATCCACTTTATGCCGTCGCGCAGTTTCTCGGCGAGCGGCCTCTTGTCGTCTCTATTCTTGAGTCCGAGATAGCCTATTTTTTCCTTGAATGTCTTCGTCTCCGGGAGGAACTGCTTCGCGAGCCTGGATGTGCCGTGAGCAGGGGCGCATTGCTTGTCGGTCTTTCGGACGTATGGTGGCGACTTTGTCGGCTTACGAATGACGACCTTCTTTTCGGGAGTCTTTTCCATGATCGCCTCTCATCGGAACTTGAGCCCCGTCTTTTGCGTTTGCGTGCGTTCTGTGGGCGCCAAATTGTCTATCCGTGCCTTCAATAGGGCGTAGTCGTTTTCGAGCGTCTGGACGCGTTTCTCGAGTTCTTTCGTAGTAGCCATGGTCTCACCTCTACTGTTGAATGTAGAAATTCGCAAGACCAAAAGCAAACGCGAGAATTCCGAAATGGTAGTTTGTACGTGGCGTTTCGGTTCGGTAGGTGTATTTAGAATAAAATAAAAAAAATTGTGCGTAAGCGCCCCTCAAGCTCCGCGCGCACGCGCGTAGATATTCTGTTGAGTA
>Ga0247611_10006848_pt1 | contig 14505 bp, 17 predicted proteins | sample 177DNAGHGhighgp2_FD_192422 | JGI IMG/M metagenome (GOLD analysis project Ga0247611, IMG submission 192422) | Sheep rumen microbial communities from Palmerston North, Manawatu-Wanganui, New Zealand - 1770 DNA GHGhigh gp2 | ecosystem: Host-associated > Mammals > Digestive system > Stomach > Rumen...
CTTTCATATCTATATCACTCAGTTTATCCAACATCTTATCAACCAACTTCTAAGGTGTCACAACCTCATTCTTATCTATCTAACCCAATTTATTAACTGCAACCTATACATTCTCTAACGGAGTTCTACTATCATCCGTCATCAATATCTATATATTATGAATCTCACTGTCTATCTCATTCACCTCTATCTCATTACTCAACTATCTTATCTTAACCAATATATTCTTACTTAAACCAAAATCCTTACTCATATCATTAATATCCTTATCATCACATAACTTTATCATATCATCCAATGTCCAACAATCACTTAAACACATTGAAAAATATAATATACTCTTCAATAAATTATTAACCTTACCAATTTTCTACTTCTACATCTAATCATATTCTTTAGTTCCTTTCTTATAATCTTTCTATACAGTATGACTTGATAAAGGTATATTAGATGGTAACTTTATCCTACCATCACCTTCATCGTTATTTAAACCAGTTTTCTTAGACTTATTAGCAAAATTAGGATCAAATAAATTTATAATTTCATCTAACTTATCACTTTCAACCCAATTATTAAAATATTTCATCTATATAGAATCTTCTATACTTCTTTCTCTGTTATACTATGTATAATACTACATGAAATCTTTAACATCCAATTCCTTCATCTAACCCAACTTATCACCAATACCATCTAAATATATTGGCATTTTCTCTATATTTTCCCTTATAGTTTTCTCAAACTATTTCAATCCTTTCTTATCCTATATTGTATTTTGACTTCTTGTTGAATCTATCATTATATTAAATAAACGTTCTATTTTGAAATCAATCAAATAAACATTTTCTTTTAAATTAGTCATAGATATAACATTTCCGTCTTTATCTACATCTTTATGAACATTTCTTGTACATAATCTGAATATATTTTGATCATATTCCTATGGGTTTTCAGTATCTTTAAAATATAACATACCATCCCATAAAGGTACACTGACTGCTGTCATTAATTTATCAACAGTTAAAGTAACAGTCTATATACCTTGACTTTCATATTTACTTAATTCTTGATTAAGTTTATTTGCATTTTCTGCTTCAGGACTTATATAACCAGGTTTTAAACCAGTTCCTAAATTTTGTAATTTTATAGTATTACTATTTTCAACTGCAATAATAACTTTACGTTCAGGATTATTTTTTGTAAATACATTTTCATTTAATAATTTAGCTAATGCATGACACTAAGTAACATATGGCAAACATATAACCAAATGTTTCATAACTTCTCCTTCTTTTATTTCAGGTCTGTTTAAGAAACCTACTAATTTATTATCACGTTTTCTCTAAGGATTACCAAATATAGAATACATTAATTCTTTTATTGCTTTCTAATGTTTAAATTTTAATGTTCCTGGTTTTACTGCAAATAATTTACTGAATGAATCTGAAACACCATCTTTTTTCAATTCTTTTAATTCATCCCTACATTCTTTTGTTAAATTTAAACCGAATCTTATAAGATTAGGAACACCGAAATAAGGTGATTCCCATTCAGGCTCATTAGGATGTTGGATTAACCATTCATCTCTTGCTTTTAACATATCAGTATAAGAATATCTTCCTATAACATCAGAATTTTCAGATGTAAATTCATCTGTTAACATGATATTATAAGGAGTTCCTGATAAATGTAATTGAATTTTTGTTTTTAATGGTTTTATTAATTCTCTTAATTCTATTGCATTTGTATTTTGATCTGTAAATTCTTTAATATCCTAACTTGTAGCATCAGATATTGCTTCATCAGGATCATTAGTATAACCTAATGTTTTTCCGTTTACATTACTTCTTGTTGCAAAATGAGTTTCATCTGCAATTAATAAATCCCATTCTATATTGAATAATTCTTTATGTCTGTCTTTTATTGTTCTGTCTTTAGTATCTTTATCTAATTTACCGCTTAAATCTTGTAATGTTGTAAAGACAATAACAGTATTATATTTTAATTTAGATATAAAATCTGTTTCATAAAAACATTCTTGACAATAAGTATTTTTATCAGATACTAAATACTTTCCACTAAATTTTTGTGTTCCATATTCTACAAAGCAAAAATCATTTATGAAATCTTTATGATAAATATCGTTTCTCCAAGATTCTCTTGTATCTGCGACTGCACTTACAACAATGACTTTTTTAAAATGTTTTTGTAAAACTATTTGATATGCGGTAAATGTTTTTCCGAATCTCATAACAGCACCTAATAATAAATGAGTTTTACTATGATCTATAGCATTTATACCATTTTTAATTGCTTCTTCTTGTAATGATGTTATAGGATATGTTTTAAGTGGTGGAGGTGTTCCGCATGAACGTTGTTTTTCAAAATTAGCAATATCATATGTTTGTATATTAGTAGTATCTCCAGATTTAATTTTATTTTTAATTGTTTGAACTATTTCTTCAACGACTTCTTTAGTTAACAATTCTTTTTTAAGATTTTCTTTTTTGAAAAATTCTTTTGAATAATGTCTTTTTAGAGATGTTAAATCAAATGAAAAATCTTCCTATGCGAGATTATCCATTTCTTTATTAAATTCATCTCTTGTTAAATTAGCAAAGCCTCTTTGAACTGTTGCATTATGAACTGGAAAATCTTGGAAAAATACTTTTGTTTTTGTATTTGTTTGAACATCTTCTATAAATTCTACAGAAGACCAATAACCTATTAACTATGCATCTGGAAAATATTTTTGCCATTGTTCAAGTCTTTTTTGTGGACCTTGTGTTGTGAAACCTATTTTGACAGCAGGTTTTATCATATTGGTTATAAAAGCATAAATAATAGGTGTATTTTGCTTTATAAAAGAACCTATAGTTGAACCAGTACCATCAAGTTCTTTATCAAGCTCGCTCTAATCAGTTTCCATATTTTCATCTAATATATAAGTTTCAGGATAATTATTGAAATATGATTTATCAAAACACATTTCAATAAGTGCTTTTAAATTATTATTTGTTATATGATAATTATTCTAATAAAAATAAAATTCTATTAATTCTTTGATATATTTGTTCATTTATATATAAAAACGATTTAAATATTTATTTTTAATTAAAACAATAGATAAAAAATTTATTATAATTAAAATAAAATATTAATAAATTTATATGGATGGAAATAAATTAAAATATCAAGTATTATATGATGATATTATGAAAGATGTTGCTAATATTGTTAAAAAACATTTAGATGAAACATTTGGAATAAAAGAATATGATAATTTGATATTTACTAATGAATTAAAAAATATATCAAACCAACTTTTAAATAAAATAATATCAAATAATATAACATATGATTATGCATTATATGAAAATGATATATATCTTGTAAATTTAGAAAGAAATAGATTTTTATTATCGTCTATAGATTGGTGTAATAATGTAGATATATATTTAACAGAAACACCGTTGACTAATGAGGATTTAGATATATTTATAATAGATGATAATTATACATATAATGAAAGAAATGATAAATTAATTTTATGTCATTATACATTTAAATTATTAAAAGATAATAATAAAATAGTAGAACCATTTATAGTTAAAAATAATAAATTAGTTCGAACTTCTATAATTATATCATATAATAAAAATATAAAATTAACAGTAGATGAATTAACATCAATTTTAAAACATGAGTTTTCACATATTTATGATTTATTAAGTAATAAATTAACTATAGCTGAATTAAATTCAGATTTGATTGACTTAAATTCTAATTATGGGAATGATTTAAATTTAAGTTTAAATTCTTTTATAACTTTAAATAATTTATTAACAGAAAATGATGAAAATAGGAAAAAAGAGTTAATAAAAAATAATATAAATTATCAAATAATACATTTATTATTTAAAGATAATATTTATTTATTAAATAAATCTGAATTAAAAGCAAGATTAAATAATTGCAGATATGATATTCAAACAAAAATAAAAAATATAGATATAAATAATTTATCTGATATTTTACAAGAAGAATTAAGAAAAATTTCTAAAGATTTTAATACATATTTTATTTTATTTAATGTTTTTAAATTATTAATTGATTATTTACCAGATAATATAAAAAAAGAATTTGCTGAAAAAGATATAAAAAATATATATGGCAAATTAAGACCAGAAATAGATAATAAATGGATTAAATATCCTTATAATAATAGTTTTAAAGATAAAAATAATACATATAGCGAATTATCATTTAATGCGTTTTTTAATTATCATAAAGAAAATATTTATAATATATTCTTAAAACATGCAATATCAATATTTGAAGATTATATAGGTTATGATGATATTTTTGATTATAAAAATGCATTAAAAGGATTTTCACATCAAACATTATAATTAAATTTAACTTATGAAAAAATTTGATATAGAACAATTTTTATCATTAGAAAATTATGCTACAGAAACAAGAACAGAAAGAAGAAAAGGACCTGGAGGAACTGCAGAATACTTTACACCTTATACTCTTGTTAAAAAAATGGCAGATAAAATACCAGAAGAAAAATGGAATGATTCAAATGCAGATTTTTTAGAACCTGGATTTGGATCAGGAAATTTTGTCATATATATAATTTATAATAAAATAAAACATGGTTCAACATGGGAACAAGCATTATCACATACATGGGGTGTTGAATTAATGGAAGATAATGTTCAAGAAACATATAATAGAATATTTGATTTATTAGATAATTTAAATATAGATTATGATAAAGATAAAGCTTTAAATATAATAAAACATAATTTAGTTTGTACAGATTTTTTCAAATGGGATTTTGATAACTGGTGTCCGATAAAAGAAAATAAAGCTATACCTTTATTTTAATAAATGTTAAAAAATACAAATTTAAGAATAATATTATTCCTAAATTTTTTTATATTATAAAAATTGTGTATTTTTGTAGTGTAAATAATTAAATATAAAAATTATGAGAACTATTTATTGTTATCATTTTGAATCAGTAAATCAAAATAGAGTATCTATGGGACAAAAACCAATTTTTAAAATTGGTGATACAACAATTATTGCTGATTCAACAGAAGAAGCTGCAGAAAAACGTGTAGCTCAACAAGATAGTACATCATGTTTTGAAAATTTAACGTTAGATTTCGCTCAAGAAATACCTAATACTTTTTTACCAAATATTGATCATGTTGATAAAGAATTTCATAAATGGCTTCAAAAAAATAAAGGTATTTATAAATTTCGTAAAGATGCAGATAGAGAATGGTTTGCATTTAATTCAGTCGATGAAATAAAAGAATATTTAAATGAATTTTTATTTGGAGCACATGCAAAAAATAAATTTCAAATGCGTCCTGCTCAGCAACAAGGTCATGATAAAATTGTAAAATATTTTTTAAATAATGGTTCTGAATTTCTTCTTGCTGCAAAAATGAGATTTGGAAAAAATTTTACATTTTTAAATGTTATTAAAACATTAGGTTATAAAAATATTTTAGTTTTAACATATAAACCATCAGTATTTGAGTCATTATCTGATGATATTATTAATCATATTAATTTTGTAAATGATTTTGTTTATATTTCATATAAAGAAAATAAGCAAAAATTAAAATTAACAAATAAAGTTAATATTGTGTCTTGTTCTGCACAAATGGCTGGTTATATATATAAGGATGAAGAAGATTCGTTTGAAGAAAAGAAAGTAAATCTTAGAAAAAATTTATCAGAATTGTCAAAACATAATTGGGATTTAATTGTAACAGATGAATGCCATTATGGAACAACTACAGATAATTTTAAAAATATATGTTCTATATTAAATTGTAAACGTATATTGTATATTTCTGGTACACCATTTAAAACCATAGGTAATTTTGAAGATGATGCATTGTATATGTATACATATTTGGATGAACAAAATGAACCAAATAATACTATGCCTAAACTGTATCAATATGGTATTAAAATGGATTCTAAATTAATTGCTGCATATAAACAATTAGCTGAGATTGTTGAATATCCTACAATGTGTAAAATATTTCAATGTAATAAAAATAATGAATTTGTATATCCTGAAATTGCTAAAGGAACTATTGATCATATTTTAAATTCTGGCATTCGTCAAAAAGGAATGAAAAATATTAAACATATGTTTATATTATTTGATCATGTAGATGCTTGTATTGCTGCAACAAATTATATAAATGAACAATATGGTAAATCATATATTGGTATTAATTGCGCTGGAAAAACAGGTTTAAATGATGTTCAAGATTTAAAAGAAATAATAGCTGAAGCAATTGAAAAAGATAAAGGAACAATTACTTGTTCTTGCGGAAGATTTATAGAAGGGGTTTCTATTAAAGAATGGAATGCTGTTATTTTTTGTAATGATATTTCATCTCCAGAACGATATTTTCAAGCAATGTTTAGAGGCCAAACTCCAGCAGATTGGAAAACAGAATTTTATGTTATTGATTATAATCCTGAAAGAATGCTAAGTTTAAATTTCCAACTTATATCTGAATTACCAACTGGTAAAAAATCAAGAACAGGAAATGATAGGAAAAAAAATATTAAAGATTGGTTACAAGCAACTAAAATTGTAGTTGTAGATAATGATACAGATCAAACTATTAAAGAAGTAAATTATGTAGATATTGAAAAAACATATTTTAATAGTGGTTCTGCTAATAATAATTTTGCTGATAGATATGTTATAAATAGAATACATGATATTAATTTAACTCAAGAAGACTGTAAAAATATATTAAATAATATAGAACATGTTAAATATTTTCTTAATAAAGATTGTTGTTTAAATAGTAATGGGTTAGAAGGTGGGAAAAATAAAGTAACAGAAATTAATGTTGATGAACAAACAGAAAAAATAAATAGTAAGAAAAAAAATAAAAAAGAAATCACTATTAGTGAAGTTATTGAATCTATTAAAAATATTATAAAATATATTCCAAAATTTTTGATTGTATATAATTGTTATACATTAGAAGATGTTGTAAATAAACTGATATTAAATAAAGATGATGAAATAGATTATTTTGAAAATATGATAAATGTTAATGCAAGTTTATTTATATCTATTGCAACAGAATATAATATTATAAATTCTGATGGATTTAAATGCGCTTGTGATTTATTTTGGGAGCAATATAATCAATTTGGAAATGAATTTGCAAGTGCAAGAGATAAACATAAATTTTATTTAACTTGGAATATATTTAAATAATTGTTAAATATATCTAAATTTAGGAATAAACATATTCCTAAATTTTTTTAATTAATAGAAATTGATTATATTTGCAATATAATTAAAAAGATATAATTATGAATAAAAAAACTGAAAAACTAGAGAATAATTCAATTCCTGTAAATATTGCAGATATGATTATTGATGAGATTCCTGTAGAGATGTGGAGTAATCCAAATAATAAATTTTGTTATGCATCTATTGTGGATTCTTATATAATTGATTCATTTATTAATAGACTAAATGTAGGTTTACAGAATATAATTATAGATGATGTTGAACGTATGAATCATATATTGAATAATATGATATATGGTATAGCTTTAGATAAATATTCTGCACGTTTAACAAAAGCAATAACAAAAATTAATAACATCTTTGTAAAAAATATTACACAAGATGATTTAACAGATATGCCAAAATTTGATTACATTATACAAAACCCACCATATAACAAAAGTTTACATTTAAAATTTTTTAAAAAAGGAATAAAATTGCTGTCAGAAGATGGTAAGATGACAATTATTGAACCAGCTACTTGGCTTATTAATGTCCGTAAAAATGGTAAAGCTAAATTATATGATGAAATAAAAAAGAAATTAAGTAAACATATTTATAAAGTAGTTATTGAGAATTATAATAAGGAATTTGAAATTGATAATTATATTCCTTTATCAGTTACTTATATTGATTTAAAGAATGAATATGAAACTATTGATTTTTGGTGTTGTGGAGAACATAAAATAGTTAACAATATTTATGATTGTAATATGATAGGATCTTATGATATGATTTGGAGTATCTTAAATAAAATCAAAACATATGGAGATACTATGAAAAACCATATATATAAATCTGAAAAACCCATTACAGATAATAATATTGAATTTATTAATTTTGCAGATATATTAGGACAAGGTGGTTGTGGTGGTCATGGTTATAAACAAATAGATAGAAATTATAATGAATCTGAATTTCAAAAAACAAATATAGGTGTATATCATAATCAATTTATTGATGTATTTATTAGACGAACAGAAACAAAAACATATCAATTATACGGTTCTAAGCAAGAATTAGAGAACTGGAAACATTTTATCTTTAACAACAAAATACCTCTCTTCACAAGCATTGTTTTGGTCATCGACCAACACAACACATGCAAAGATGTGTTGTGTTGGTTAACGGATAAACAATACAGTGATGATGAAATCTATAAACTTTTAAATATTACAAAAGAAGAACAAGATTTCATTGATAAAACATTAAAGAAATATGAAAGAAATTCACCTTGGTTTAAACGTTACTTATGTGGTAAAGATTCAGTTTCAGATGAAGAAGTTCAAAAATTTATAGATAGCTTATAACAAAAATAAAAATTTAATTATGGATTTTATATTTAATGAAATAAAAGATAAAGATCTTACAAATAATATAGATATAATTATCTATGATCCTATTAATAATTCTGAAGATAAACAATATATAAAAAATAATAAAACATTTATATATAATTTTTTCTTAGAAACGTATCGAGGAGATTTTAAAGGATGCACAAGTCGTTCAGATTTAGTAAAGAAAACATATATACTTAAAGTAACATTATATAATAATGATATTGTAGCTATGAGTATATATAATAATTATATGGGTGGAATAAAATGTGTTGGTATTGGTGCAACAAGAAAAACAGAATATTTACATAAAATAGGTATACTTGGAGTTCGTAAAATACTTAAACAAGATTTTAATATTCCAGATGATGGATATTGGATAGAAGCATCTGGAAAGATAGAAGAAATTTGTAATGAGACAAATGCCATATCTGTACCAGCTAAATTTGCTGATATTATAATACCAATGAAAAAACATAAAATTATAGATGAATATCATTATCAAGCATTATTTGGTAATGATTTACATATTAAAAAAATGTTTGGTGTAAAAGATAAAAAAACAAGTCAGATGATTCATAATTATTATAAAGAACGAGAAAAATTTTTAAATGAATTAATTAATAATGAACCTATTTCAGAATCATTTAAATATACTCGATTTAAAACATCAGAAGAAAAATATAAAGCTATTGTAGATTATTTTATAATGCTTGTTAACGAAGAACATTTATATGAATTTACTCCATATATGTTAAAACAATTTAAGAATGCATTATTAGAATTAAAGAAAATAGTTATTAATAAAAAATCGAATAATTTAAGAAATATTAGAATATCATATTCTGAAGGATGTAAACTATTAAAATATATTACAAAAACAAATATTATCAAATGAATATATTAATTTTCATGATAAATTAAGTAATATGTTTAAAAAATATGCAACAGGAGATACTACAATAACAACAGAAGAAATAAATATCTTTATAATTAATTATGTTAAAAGAAAATATATCAGATATTAGAAAAGAAAGACATAAAATCACCCAGGAGGATTTTACACCTCCTGAAATTGTCGATATACTATTACAAGAACAAAATGATTTATTCACAAACTTCAATAAAACATTTCTAGATCCTTGTATTGGTATTGGTTATATTTATATAGGTGTTTTAAATAAACGTTTAAATCATTGTAAAACAACCAAAGATATTTTAAATGCAATATCTACAATGTACGGAACAGAACTAATGGAAGATAATGTAGAAGAATGTAAGAAAAATATCATATATGAAATTATAAAATTTACATCTGCTAATAATCTTGATATTAATGAATCTGACGTTTTAAAAATTTTAAATCATAATATTATATGTACAGATACATTCAAATGGGATTATGAAAATTGGTGTCCAATAAAAGAAAATAAATCTATACCTTTATTTTAAATAGTTAAATATTATTAGATACTAAATTATTATATAATTTCTTAATTTAATAAAAAATTACTTTATGCAAAATTTTTCTATTAATTACAACGATAAAACTTATTGGATTTCCAGATCAGTCGCTGTTTCAGGATTTATCTTTAGTAAATTTTTTGGCCATTGGCATATACTTGCTAATAAACGTGGCAGAGGATGTATGGATTATCCTGGTTATTGGAATTGTCCATGTGGATATTTAGATTGGGATGAAAATCTTAATGAAGCTATGATTAGAGAAATTCATGAAGAAACCGGCATGGATTTTTCAAATGAAGATATATATCCAATTTATGTAAATAGTGATCCAAAAGAAAATAGACAAAATGTTACAGTAAGATATATAGGAATAATTAAAGATTTATTTTCATATAAGTTTTCAACTAAATATGCAGAAAAGGGTGAAATTGAAGATATAAAATGGATATGTATTGATAATATTGATAAATATAATTGGGCATTTAACCATAATCTTATCATTAGAGAACTATATAACAAATATATAAATATTCCATGGTATAAAAAATTTATTTTAAAATTATATAGAAAATATTTTATAAATGTATTATTGTAATTTTAGATAAATAATTAAAAGATTCTTTTAATTATTTATCTAATTTTAATTAATAATTTATTATATAAGTTTTTTCCATTGACTTTTAAATGATCATCATAACCTAATTAGTTTTATTTAAATAAAAATAAGGAATTAGATAAATTTCTAATTCCTTAAATAAAGATCGTTTTTTTACTTAATTTAACATAATAAGAAAAAGTCTTTTATTATGTTTGGTAGAACATCATTAAATTGTTCTAAATTTTTATTTACATTATAAATATTTTTATTACAAATTAATGAATAATCATATGCATCAAAAAATTTATCTCTTTCTAAATTTAATAATTTTTCATCAACATTTGATAATGACTTATCATCATCAAAATTAATTAGAAATGTATTAGATGTAGTATTTAATAAAATTAATACAATGTTATCTTTATATACATTTATTAATTTTTTTTCATAAATAAGATTTTGAACAGTTATATTCAATTCATTTCTATTTCTATAAATAGGACCATATACATATTCAGATAAATGACATCTGTCTAAAATTATATAATCATATAATGTATAAAAATGTGAATCTGTTAATTGTTCTATAATAGAATCATAATAATTATTCATATATGTTTCTATTTCTTCCTCTGGTATATCTTTGGGTGGTTTAGTTAAATGCATAATTTTAATTTTAGCATTTTCTGATTTTTCCAATACAGTATTTAATCTGCTTATTAAAGTAGATTTTCCTGTATTGTCCATACCTTCAACAATAATAAGTTTAGTTCTCATTTTCTTAAATTATTTTTTAATTTATTCAAATATTATTTTATTATCAATTAAATTTTTAAATTTGAAATCATTTTCATGTTTTAATTCATCGACATTTTCTTTGCATCTGATAATTAAATCTTCTGCTTCTTCATCATTATAGAATTTATCTAACACTATAATATATAAATCATAATCATCTTCATTATAACTATATATTAAATCATCAAAAATGTCTTCAAAATTATTATCAATATAAATGCATTTAATAACACTTGTATTATTAGTTTGAAAATCTTCTTTATCTTCAAGAGCCTATACAAATTTTTTAATATTTTCAATAGGCATATTTTTATTAATAAATATTGTTTTCATATATTTTATAAATATATTTTATTAACATATTTATTTCAAGAAATAGTAGAAATTAACTAAAATCTTGAAAAACCATTATGTTTTTCAACTTCAATTATCTCATCAAAATTTTCTAAATATAAATCTGTATGTGAAACTACAAAACAATTCAGTTTATTATCTTTTGCAAAATTTTTTAAAAAATCCAATACAGCACCTGAGTTTGAACTGTCTAATGTAGATATAACTTCATCTAATGCAAATGTATTTATAGATGGATAACGTCTCTTTAATAATTTAAATAAACTGCATAAAACTATAATATCAACTCTTGTCATTTCTCCATCACTTAATGTAGAAGGATCTAATTCTATTCCTAAATCTTTTAAATGCGGGTCAAATTTGCTGTCAAATTCTAACCCATATGGAACATTTAATAATATTAAATTATTTTCTATTTCTTTATTTAATAATGGTAAATAATTATTAATAACTTTTTGTTTAACACCATCTATAGAATAAACAACACAAAGATTTTGCAAATCCAACATTTGTTGGTTTTTATTATCGATATTGTTTTTAATTTCATTTAATTGTTCATTTGTTTTTTCTATAATATTTTCTACTGCTTGATATTCACTACTTGAATTTATTTTTTCTTGTATAACAAGGTTTTCAGATTTTAAAGCATTGATATCTGTATTAATTTGTTGAACCGCATATGTTATTTTATTTAAATATTCCTATATTGTATTATTTGTTGATGTTAAATCATTTATTTGTTTTTTTATATTTTCATCAATAACCAATTTATCATTTTTTAAAGTGTTTAAATGTTCTTTTAATTCATTAAATGATGATGAACTGAAAGATGTTCCGCATGTTGGACATTTTTCTTGATTGAATAAATTTATTTTTTCTGATATGGATTTTATTAATACATTATTTTCTATTTGTTGTTTTTTAATAATATTGAATTGTTCTTGTATTTCTTTTTGTTTGTTTATATATTGTTGATAGCCATCTGTCAATTTTTGTAATTTAATATTGTTTTCATCTATTAATTTATTATTTTCATTTATTTTGTCTTGATTTTCTGAACTTAATAATTTTTCCTATATTTTTTTAAGTTCATTATTTGCATTTTTAATTGTTTGAGTCAATGAGAATATTGTATTATTATCTGCATTAATAGATGAACCTAATTCTTTCATATCTTTTTTAAGATTTTCATAAACAGTATTTATAATTTCCAAATCAAAAACTCGGTCTATAATTTGTTTTCTGTCTGCAGGAGACATTTTTAAAAATGATTTAAATGATTTCATAGATATTGAAATCATATTGGAATATGTTGCTTGTGGTATATCTGTTATTTCAGTATCTATAAATGATTGTGCATCTTTAGAACCATAATTTTCTATATTTTCTCCGTCTTTCCAAACTGTTATAGAATTTGGTGAAAATTTTCTTTCTATAATATATTGATGTTGACCTTGTTTTATTGTTCCTCGTATCCAACCGTTTTTATTGATTCTGTTTGCTATTGCTGGTTTTGGAATTTTTTCTATTTTGCCATATAATAGTAAACAAGGTAATGATAATATAGCAGATTTTCCGGCACCACTCTAACCTTTTAACAAAACAAGTTTTCCTGTATCATCATAATTTATTGTCTAAACCTATTCTCCATATGAGAATATATTCTTAAATTCTATTTTTTCTATTTTCATTTAAGATATAATAATTTTTTATAAACTTATAAATTATAAGTAAAAATTAACATATAGTTTTATAAAAATTAAAAAATATTTTAACAATAAATAATTAAAATATATATTTAAATTATGATAAGAAATAATAAAAGACTTTATGAATCTATAATGAGAGATGTCTCTAAAATAATAAAGGAAAAATTATTAGATGTGACATTTAATGATTTAGATGATGATATTGTAGCTAAAGTAGATTCTGATAAACTTGGTTTATTATTTATAAAATTTGGAGAAGATGATGATAATTATGATGTATATAACAAAAATGGAAAATTAATATGTCATATATCGTCAAAAACAGAATTATATGATGAAGACATTATAATGAAAGCTATTTATAAATCATTAAAAAATAAATGATAATTAAATTATGATAAAATAAATATTTGTAATTAAAACAAAAATATTGTTTTATCATATAAAATTTTATGAGCAAATTAAATACTATATAGATAAAAACATCAAAAGCTGTATTTTTAGCAGATATTCATTTTGGTGTCAGATCATCATCGGAAGAATGGCAAGATAATATAAAAGATTATTTTTATAATTGGTTCATACCATATTTAAAAAATATATTATCTGTTGATAAAGATTATAGTTTGTTTATTCTTGGTGATGTTTTTGATGACAGAAAATCTATAGATATTAATGTAAATGAAATAGCTATAGATATATTTGAAATATTAGGGTCATTAGTTTCTGTTTATATTATAAATGGAAATCATGATTTATCTAAAAAAACAAATAAAGGAAATACATCATTAAGAACATTTACAAATATACCAGGAATAACAGTTATAAAAGAACCAACATTATTAAAAATAAAGCCGTCTAATAAGATATTATCTA
>Ga0247611_10006849_pt1 | contig 14504 bp, 9 predicted proteins | sample 177DNAGHGhighgp2_FD_192422 | JGI IMG/M metagenome (GOLD analysis project Ga0247611, IMG submission 192422) | Sheep rumen microbial communities from Palmerston North, Manawatu-Wanganui, New Zealand - 1770 DNA GHGhigh gp2 | ecosystem: Host-associated > Mammals > Digestive system > Stomach > Rumen ...
TCCAATAGCCGTACTCCAGGCGTATGCAGCTTCACGCTGCGACGGCTCTCCCTGACGAATATACTCGTCAAAGTTTAAGTATAGCTCCTTATCGTTCTTTTCGCTCATATCTCGTCTTACTTTATTTTTATAATGTTTTTATTCCGTTCATTATTATCACATCAGTCATCTTCAGCGGATCAAAGAACTGTCCCGCGATCCCGTTTTCGTTGCTATTGTTCTTTTTATTGGGGAATCTTTGTCTTAGCATATTCATGTGGAATCTTCTCTTGCTCTAACCTCAAATTGTATTCTTTGAGATATTTGAACATTTCATTTTCTTCAGATGTAAGACACAAATCCTTTTCTACATTTGTTTCTGTACCTTTATCTCCTTCATAAAACAAATCGAATGTATGTCTATCCATCATGAAACTCTCCACCTGCTTAAAATGAGTCCTAATCTCGGAAAGGATCTGAAATCCATGAGCATCTAAATCTCCCCAGTAATAGATTTTTTTCGTCTTGAGCCATTCAACATTCTTCATTATATCAACCCCGAATCCTTTCCCAAACACTACTATTCCATTACTTTGAGCAGGAAAAGTTAGCATATTCATTTTGTTTTCCACTATATAAACTGTATGAATGGGCAAAGCTATATTCTGAAACTCACTTATTGGAATACTTATATCATCAATACCCCCAAATAGTTGCTGACTAACGGCCTCGTCTAATATCCGAAAGCGCACTAATGTTTCGTCATATTTAAGATTAAAGCGGCTTTCAAATTGCTTTTCATCTATATTAATGTGTTCTGCTATAATTATATCAAGCAACTCCCTAATAATACCTTTGTTGTTTTCAATAAATTTGGTATGAACCTGTATTGGCAACTCACGAATATAAAGATGTGGTTGGGGTACTGCCTTGAAATATTTGCATACGTTGAGCAAACTCTCCCAGTCATTCTCTATTACTTTAATGGGATATTTGTAAATCCAATCTTTCAGTTCTGGAAATGAAGAGAGAATGCTGGTTATGTCTTTCTTGAATTTCGCAGTATCCTTTTCTTCATTAATATATTTAAGATAATCGTATTCGGTCTGAAAACTAATAGAAGTAGGAATATCCTGTATTCCATGTCTTTTCGTCTTCACTTTCTGATATTCAATGTAATAGCCATATCCTTTTTTCTCTTTGGAATGACTCATCAACTCTATCAATTCCGCCTCAAACTTAACAGTATCCTCATTAGGCTTTTTATCACCGACAATAACAATAGGGTTGAAAGTCTCGCCTTCAACTATTGACTGCAAGTATGCCTTATACTTGTTTATTGCCTTCTTCTTAATCTCAGTTGGTGTTATCATTGGTTAGGAATTTTTCACGTTCTTCTTTAAATACTTCAATTGGCATATTGAAAAGGCGCGATTCATTGCCATGTCGTTCTACATAATGAACGAATGAGATGTCATTCTCCACGATATGGATATTATCGCTAGGGGTTACAACTAGAAGTTGCAAATGTAATTGATTACATAGTGAAATAAGATATCGTGCCTTATCTTCGTCTTGGGCCTTAAACGCTTCATCAATTGCGATAAATCGGAATGAATTAGATTGCAGCCCATCTTTAGTTAATCCAAATTGGTAGGCTATTGCAGAACCTAATATTGTATACGTAAGTTGAGCTTTTTCGCCACCAGACAATTGGCCCATACTTTCATAAGTATTGCGTTTCTGGTCGGTTTCTTTGAAGAACTCTTCCACCTTGTAAGAGAACCAATTTCTAACATCCATAACTCTCTTTCTCCATTGCTCATCTTTACTAAGACTATCTATGAGAGGTTGGATTTTCGTTTCGAAATGTCGGCGTTTCCCTTCTTGAGTATTATTAATTTCATGGTAATTGGGAATAGCATTTTCTAATTTCTGTCCAAATTCATAAACATCTTTACTTATACGTTGAGTATTACTAATTTTTATGTATGTTGTTGGATTCGGGTTAAAACAAATCTCCTTAAGCGATTTGTTCAACATATCAATAGTATCCTTTATAGAATTCTTCCATTTAATGAAAAACATTCTAAAATCAGCGACTTTATTAGTTACCGTTTCTTGCAAATATTCATCAAATTTCTTCTCAAAGCGCACTAAATCTTCCTTTTTTAATCGCTCATATAAATTTTGATATTCACCAATTAAATGTATATTATCTGCTTCGGGTAATGCAAGTACATCTGAACGCCAATCGACAAACTTAGTAGTTATATCGTCAGATGGATATTTAAATCGTCGGATTAAGCTAGCTGCTTCACGTTCATATCTGCTTTTATTTTCTTTCGCTGTGGCTTCTTTCTGTTTAATGTGTTCTTGAAAATCATTTCGCTTTGCTTCAATTGTTTCATAATCAACATCAAGCCATTCTGAATTCTCGTCCTCAAAATCAGATACATCTATTTCTCCCGTAAGAGATATAATTTTCACATTATCATCATATCTCTTTTTTGCCTCTGGCATATCAACTTTTTCAACTTGAAATATCTCACTATTTTTGTGCTTGATAGTTTCTTCTTCAAGCGTCTTTAAGCTACTTTGTACTTGATCCAACTGATCCTTTAAGGTTTTTACTTTATCATTGGTGGCCTCCAGAACTTGTTTTTTTTCAGTTTTACTTTGTATCGCCTGAGCTATTTCTTCCCAATATATATCTTCGTACTTAGGAAATAGCTTAAACAAATCACCAAAAGCCTCCTCTAAGTCGGATAATTCTTTGCTCTTTTTATCTAATCCACGGATGTTGTTTACAATTTGCTTCTGTTGATCTTGTAACTCCAATCCATAATTAACGAGAGAGGCTATTTTCTCTTTATTATCCCAACCTAGAACATAATTTGTTCGAGAGTTTACATGTTGACGATCATCTTTTTCATGCCTATTTTGCACAGATTTAATTAAGCCTTCTTTTGTTACAGCCTTTTCTTTGTATTGATAAAACTCATTAATATCTGAAACGCAAGCATAATTATACTGGTCATAAATTAAATCTTCAACCCACTCAGAATAAGGACTATTAGTATTAAACTCAACCTTATTAAATAAGCAATTATCTGGCATTGGTTGAAAGCCCCTAAGAGCACTAGATTTATCAAGACGCTGGTAGACAATACGCCCTTGCAGGTTATGCGAATTAACAAATTCACTTACAGTTCTATAATACTTCTCAGGAACAATTAATCGTAAAGCAAGGTTGTGCAGTATTTTTTCTATAGAATTCTCCCAAATTCGTTCACTCTCTTTGACTCGAATGAGCTCACCAATAAATGGAATTTCCGTTGATGTTGCACCAACTGCATTAAGAATAGATTCTCGAATTCTGGCTACATCTCCAGAAATATTGTTCTTGTTCTTTTTCAACTGCTCAAGTATGATAATATTGTCATCAATTTCTTTCTTAATTTGTTCCTGTTTATTCTTAGCTAATCGCAATTCCTCATTATTTCCCTCTATATCTCTTTTGCATTTTTCTTTGCTCGCATAAGCATTTCCGCGATTTGACAAGAAAACATCTTCTGATGGATTCTCACTAAAACCGACTTCGCGCGCTTTTGTGTTATAATCATCTAATTTCTCAAGACGAATTTCTTTTTGTATCTTGAGTTCATCTATTTCTTTTCCTAATTCTGTTATTTGCTTACCAATTTCATCATTATTAATAGCCGAAATCAATTGATTCTCTTCTCTTCTAAGATTATCTTTTTTATTGTTCAACTCAGCAAGTTGTTTATTTAATATCTTTAGTTTATTTTCCAGATCTTGCTTTTTTACATCTGCTAATTCTACATTCTTTAATGCAAACCAATATAATGCCATCTGGCGATTATTATTGATATTATCAATTATTTCATTTAACAATTCTAATTCTTTCGCCTTTTCATCTATCGGTTCCAGTTGAGCAATTTGCTCTTTTACCTTTTCAATCTGTGTCTTTGCCTCAATTAATGTAGAAAAGCTTGCATAGAGACTAGCATATTCACTTTCAGCATCACGCTGTTCTAACATATTATTACGTACAAAATCATCCAAGTCATTTAATACCTTTACGCCTACAACTTGGTTAAAAAGCGTTAGAGCTTTATCTGAGCGTAACCCCAATGCATTGACAATACGATCCCTATAATCTCGTATTGTATCAAAAAACTCGATTCGCTTTTTCTGTACATTGGAATTGTATTTCTTTTCCAATGTTCTCTTCCAATCCCCATTGCTACCATCAAATTTAGAAAAATCTTCTTTTATGGTAATGGACATACTCGAAATTCCGTACGCACATTTCAACTCATTTCCGACGAACCATCGTACCTGAAACAACGTTACCACTTTATCATAATTGTTTTCAAAAGAAGCTAAGATAATTGAGTATGTATTCTTGTCTCGAAGTCTTTGGGTAATAGTGGCAATTTCTCCTTCTGATTGTATATTACCATAGTTACCTAATACGTACGTTTCCTCAGTTCTATCACCTTTTTTCTCGTTTCCAGAAGATTGGTTGTAAAATCTATCTTTTTTAAAAGGTACTAATAGTGTTAATAAAGCATCTATCAAAGTACTCTTACCTGACGCGTTGGCGCCTGTAAGCAAAGAATTATTTCCTTGAGGAGCTATTCGGTATATAGTATTATGAAAAGTACCCCAATTATATATTTCCAGATAATTCAACCTGTAACCTGATGTACCAGGATTAGTTGAAAACAAATCATATTGTCCCTGCATATTCCTCCAATTTTCTTTTGAACATATCTAAATCATCAAGTGTCACTTTCTCCTTGATAATACGGTGAATTCTATAACGAACCTCATTATTGTTGCGTTTTACTTCCTTCAAGAATCCTAATTCTACAGCAGTCTTTATGTGACGTTCTAGTTCATTTTCATACTTTACTTTATTATATGTCTCTGGTAAAAACAAACGTATTTCATCTTTTATCTCATTATTACTTATAATCTTATCTATGGAATGGGTATCTGTTGGATTATTATCAAAATCCTCTAATACCTGTCGTAAAACAATAAGCAGAATTGAGACCTCGAAACTAAGTTGACGACGTTGAACAAGGCTTAAAGTATTATCATCATCCAATGCAAATTGCTTTAAATAAGCAAATCCTTCATCTTTTTTAATAACCAACTCTAGACCTATATCAGACAGATAATTCTGTATATCTTTCTGATAAGTAATAATATCGTTCCAGACTGGCGAGTTGTTCTCTACAGTTTTCTTTAATAGAAAAACAATAGCTTTAGAATATGGCTTTTTCTCGTTCATATTGATATAACTATTTCTGGAATTAGTATTCTTTTGTTATGGTCATAATCAAAAACTATAGATTGATGTTTCTCTGTATTAATTGATTTATGTGGGAAGTGGTTTAGCACTCCAAAATATGCGAATAATTCGGGAAGACCTTTTTCTAATGGATGCTGCTTTACAATTTCAAATATGGTAGTTTGACCTCGTTCGCTCAAAATACCTGTGATGTTTTTTTCGAGTACTTTTCTGTCAATTGCTATGTTGCTAAACACCTTTCCGAGTTCGTCCAATTCTTCAAGAGAGACTGTATTCAATTCAGGTATTTGCGAATACTCCCTTTTCTCACTTATATCATAAGTAAGTTTTCTTTCAAATGGTATATTTATATCTAAGCCGTCATCCACCTCTAAAGATATTTGAGGCTTCTTACCCTTCTTAGAAATCTCAATAAGTATATTCTTAATCTCTTGAATTGTTTGTTTGGTTAAATTCGATTTTGATGTTTCGTTCTCTCGAATAATATGGCTAAGTTTTTCTGCCATTCTATCATTACTTTGATACACCTTTCGCCCTGACTCATGCAAATAGGTCACCATGTTTTTCAAAAACAGATCATCATTTTCAATGTTTCTATCTTCTAACGTTTGAAAAAGTTCACTAATAAGATCATCTAATTCCGTCTGCATCTCACGTGCCATCAGAAATTCCCAAAAGGCATAGAAACTCTTACCTTGTGAGCTAGATTTCAACTCATCCAAAGCATCAAATGTGTATTGCAAAATACCACCTTTGTTTAGATTTGGATCTATTTGTTTCCGATATATTTCTTTAATAATTGCTTTAAAATTATCATCAACATCCTTAAAATCAGACAGCAACTCTTTCGCTAATTTGTTGATTTGACGAAAGCGAGGTACGATTTGGAATTCATCAAACACTTCTAAATCCTCTCCCATCTTAAGACGCTGGATTTGTTGTTCAATCTCAAGTTTTTTATCTTCTAACAACTGTAGACGTTTTTCTTTATCCTCGTTGGCAAACTCTACCAATTCTTTGAGTTGAGTTATAATGGATTTGAATTTAGATTCGGTACCAATATATTCTTCATGCTTCAAACTCGATACCCATTCAATTACTTTACTAGAATGAGTAGAAAGCTGATAATATATTTCACCATCATCGCTCGTGTAGTTTGTCAAGAAGCCACTATCCGTCCATCTCTTAATATATTTTTCTGCTTTTTCCTCAAAAGTGTCAGAAAGGAAAACGCCTTCCTCTTCATCGGCATCAATACCCTTATTATTAAGGAAATCCGCTAATTGATAGTAAAGGTTTTCCTGAGTAATAGCAGTCGTCTCATCAAATATACTTGAAAGAAACTCTAATATGATTTTAGAACTCCGTGCTCGCAGTAATGCGATACTAGGAGAAATATCCAATAGTTCCAATATATTAGTACTTTTTGCCATTTCGTATACCATACCTTTTACATTACTTTCAAATGCTCATATAACTTTAGCCTCAGCACCTCGCCATTTTCGAACTCGAACTGGAACTTTTTGCGATTGAACATAGGATTATTCTTGTGGATAATGCGATGGTAATTGGGACTGATGATAATGATGTTTGTGGAGTCGTTGTTCTGCGAACGGGTGAAGTAGTCGATGTGGTGGGCCTCGACAACGCTGTTGCCATACTCGTCACCAATCTTCTCGCCGCTGATCTCGTCGCGATAGTCGTAGAACCGCTTCAAGGTCAGGATGATGCTGCGGTCAATACGGCGATACTTCACCAGCCGCTGCTTCTCCTCAATCGAAGCCGTCTTGTCGGCCATGAAGAACTGCTCGTCATCGCTTTGCTCGTAAACCTCCTCGGGAATGGCGCTCAGCGTGTGGGCCAGCTGCTGATAGTCGGAGCTGGAGCAACACTCCATGCAAAGCACGTCGGGCGACGAGGTCAAGTAGAGCCGGATGTTCTCCTGCAGCTCGTCGGGCAGCGGAATCTGGCGTTTGCTCCTGCCCAGCTCCTGCTTCTGCGCAAACAGGTACGCATAGCTCTTTTGGAACACGGTCCGCAGTTTGACGGCCAACAGAGACTGGCGGCTATAGCGAATCTGAATGACATCCTTATGCCCCGCCCAGTTGCTCTGCACGAAGTTCTGGTTCTTCAGCTTCGCATCGTAGAACTCGCCATCAATCAGAATCTTGATGTCCTTGCTCTGCCCGTGTGTCAAGATGGATTCATCCCACGCCCTGAACAACGAGCACACCGACACCGGAATGGTCATCCCGTCATTCAGTAACGACCAGTCCACCGTTTTCTGCAATATGAATCCATTGTCGTAATCCATCAGAGTTATATTTCGTTTTTATATTCTTGTTTACTTCTAATAGTATTCTTGGGTATCTTCCTCCAAATACTGTGGTGCTATTATTTCCCAGTGTCCACCTTTATCTGGCCCAATGCGACGGATGACCCCTTGTTCCTGTAGCTTTCTTAAGTGCTCTTGTACGTTGCGAGAAGCGATATTTATTTCTTTGGAAATGGATTGTGCCGTAGCGTTCGGATTCTTCCAGATAATTCTAACGATCTTAGCACGCGTCGTAGATAATTTTTCTACGATGCTATCTACGATGTTTTCTGTGATATTTCCTGCGATGATATCTACGACATCACCGCCAGTTTTACCGCCAGTTTCATTAGCAAAGGCACAGACAACCTCCTGGAACTTATCCATGTCACCTGTTGGCTCTCGCCTTCTTCCTCCTTGCAAAGCATAGTCCAAGCTAGTTTGTCCTCTGCCCTTGCCTCGTTCGTCAGTTGACGTGGTTCGCTCCACACGATAGGTTTCCGTGCTATGCAGCAGTTCTTGTATTTCGTCTTTTGTTATCATTTGACTTCGTCTTCTTCCTTCTTGCAAGGCATAGCCAAAACAAGTTTTAGCTCTACTCTTGCTTCGTGCGTCATTTCGACTTATTTCTCTTGATTGAATTCTTCCTGTCTCACCAACTCCTGCACAGGCACTTCAAGCGCATTGGCTATTGCAATAAGGGCTTCAAGGCTTGGCTGGGTGGTATTGGTGACCCACTTGGAAATAGTTGCCTGATCCTTTCCAAGCTTATCTGCCAACCACTTGTTGTTTAGGTCGTGTTCTGCTAGAACGATTCTTATCCGATTTAATTTTGCCATGATAGATTTCTCTTGTTTGAGGGCAAAGATACAAATTCGGCTACTAAATTACGAAAAAGATTTTAGATAGGGGCAAAAAAGCCCCAAAATATGGGGTTAGGGGATTTTGGGCTGGGAGTTGTCGGAAAGGACGGAGAGGACGAGGTCTGTGACCATTTGCTTGAGTTCGTCGATGAACTGACGGGCTTCGTACTTACGGCTCTCGATGAGGCGTAGTTTGCGCTCCCATTGACCGGTGAGTTCGGCACTTTTCAGCAGTTCGTTCTTGATGATGCCGATAAGTTCAACGCCGGTGGGAGTTGCCCAGAGGTTTTTCTTTTCCTTACGGATGTAACGACGACGGAAAAGAGTCTCGATGATAGCAGCTCGTGTGGAAGGACGTCCGATACCGTTTTCCTTCAAGGCATCGCGCAGTTCCTCGTCTTCGACAAACTTACCTGCCGTTTCCATTGCACGCAGGAGCGTAGCCTCAGTGTATGGTTTGGGAGGTGTTGTCTGTTTCTCAGCAAGGTCAGGCACATGAGGACCGGACTCGCCTTTCGTGAATTCGGGCAGAGTCTTCTCCTCCTCATCCTTTTTCTCGTCCTGCTGTTCCTCTTTTTGCCAAAGTATGCGCCAAGCAGGGTCGGTTATGTGTTTACCGGTGGCTTTGAACTGAATATCGCCAACCTCTCCAAAGACAGTTGTGGTGTCAAAGGTACAATCGGGATAAAAAGCACCGATGAAACGGCGCGAAATCAAATCATAGACCTTTGCCTCAAGGTCAGTCATTGCCTTTGCCTCAACACCTGTGGGAATGATTGCATGGTGATCGGTCACCTTCTTATTGTCGAACACCTTCTTGCTCTTCAACAGTTTCTTACCCTTGATACGTTCCATAATGGGAAAGTACTGTCGCAGACCGTTAAGTATCTGCGGACACTTGGGATAGACATCATCGGGCAGGAATGTGGTATCAACACGCGGATATGTGGTATATTTCTTCTCGTAGAGACTTTGAATGAGCTGCAAAGTGAGGTCGGCAGAGAAACCGAAACGCTTATTGCATTCCACCTGTAACGAAGTAAGGTCGAACAGGCGAGGAGGAGCCTCTGTGCCTTTCTTCTTCTCCACCTTTGTAACGGTGAACGGCAGTTCACGCACGGCGGCAAGGGCTTTCTCACCCTCTTCCTTGGTCTTGAAGCCTCTGTCTCCCTCTTCCATTACGGCAGAGAAGACGACATCGCGGTATTTTGTTGTAAGCACCCAGTAAGGAACGGGCACGAAGTTCTCTATCTCCTGCTGACGACGTACTATGAGGGCTAGTGTTGGAGTCTGCACACGACCTATCGAGAGCACCTGCTTCTCGTTGGTCTGCATGTTACGGTATTTCAGAGTGTAGAGACGTGTGGCATTCATTCCAAGAGTCCAGTCGCCAATGGCTCGCGAGAGTCCTGCCTCATAGAGGCTTTGATATTCGGTCTGATCCTTAAGTGTCTGGAAACCCTCGCGAATGGCATCCTCAGTCAGACTGTTTATCCACAGACGCTGCACAGGACACTTCGCACCCGTCATTTGAATAACCCATCGCTGAATAAGTTCACCCTCCTGACCAGCATCACCACAATTTATAATGCGCTCGGCACCAAGCATCAGCCGCTTTATTGTCTCGAATTGTTTTTCAACTCCCTTGTCGCCCTTGAGCTTAATACCGAAACGTTGTGGAATCATGGGCAACTGTCCAAGCGACCACTGTTTCCACATGGGCGAATACTCGTGAGGTTCCTTAAGTTCGCACAGATGTCCGAAAGTCCAGGTAACCTGATATCCGTTACCTTCCATATAGCCGTCGTGCTGCTTTGTAGCGCCCAATACATGGGCTATATCGCGGCCTACCGACGGTTTCTCTGCTATGCAAACAATCATGTTTCTTTGTCCTGATTTTACTTTACAACTCTGCAAAGATACATAAAAATGCGAGAAAAAGCTTTGCATTATCAGCAAAAATTCGTAGTTTTGTACGATTATACATTAATTAATACGCACATACGCGAATCAAAGATGAAAGCAAAACTTATTATTTTTGCCACACTGATGGTAATCTGCGGCACGTCTGCAGCACAGGAAAAGACTGCTCTGACAGTAACTGAAATGAAGAATTTGACGAAGCTGTCGGAAGGCAGTACTGTCAGTGTGCACGACCCATCGGTGGTATATAACAAAAGTGACAACTACTTCTACATTGTAGGTTCACACATGGGACTTGGCAAGAGCAAGGACTTGGTAAGTTGGGAAAGCGTTGACAACGGAATATGGGTCACCATGCCCAACTGGTGGGATAACTACCAAGACGGAAGTAAACTCTTCAACAAACCATTCTGGGAAGCATTCAAGGAGTGCCCTGAGCATGAGGTGAAGCTTGCGAACGGCAACACTGGCACACTTGGAAGTTTTGATGCCGCTGCTTTCTGCTCATGGTATTCTGTCAACGGAGACTCGGCATGGGTGAAGGGAAACATGTGGGCACCAGACGTGATATGGAACGAATCGATGCAGAAATGGTGTATGTATATGAGTCTGAACGGTCTGAGATGGAACAGCGTGATTGTGCTGCTTACGGCCTCTAAGCCTACAGGCCCGTTCACCTATCAAGGACCGGTAGTAATGGGAGGTTTCAGCGGTGGAAAGCACGCAAATAGTAATGGAACACAAATCTCAGCTCCTTCATACAAGATGACAGACCTTGAACTGGTTTGGGGCACACAGGCATCACTCCCCTCTGACTACGCGAAGGGAGGCGACTGGGGATGGTGGTGGCCAAACTGCATAGACCCATGTCCATTCTACGATGAAACCGGTGAATTATGGCTTGTCTATGGTTCGTGGAGCGGTGGCATCTTCATATTGAAGCTCGACAAGGAAACTGGTCTTCGCGACTATACCTATACCTACGAGTCAGACGTCAGCACAAAGGGACAAAGCTATACCAGCGACAAATATTTCGGTAAGCGCATAGCAGGCGGATATTATGTCAGCGGCGAAGGTCCGTACGTCCAGCACATTGGTAACTATTACTACCTGTTCGTAAGCTACGGAGGTTATGCTCCGGGCGGTTACGATGATGACGGCAATCCGCAAGGCGGCTACGAGATGAGAATTTTCCGCTCGAAGAATCCTGATGGTCCATATGTTGATGCTGCTGGAACCGCTGCCACATATACCAGCTACATGATGAACTACGGTTCAAACTCAGCCAAAAATATTGGTGTTAAGTTATTGGATGCATACAACGGTTGGGGACTACAGGAAGTAGGAGAACGCTCGCAAGGACACAACTCAGCATGTCAGGACGACAAAGGCCGTTCGTTTGTAGTGTACCACACGAAGTTCAACGACGGCACAGCAGGTCATCAGGTACGTGTTCACCAGCTTTTCTTAAACGAAAAGGAGTGGCTCGTGGCATCCCCATTCTGCTACAAAGGCGAAGAATGGACTGACGAAACAATAGCCTCAACCTCAATCCCTGTTGAAGATATTGTGGGTGACTACCATTTCCTGCTTCATCCTTACAAGCAAAACTTTGCAGAGTTCGAAGAACAAACACCCAGCATCATCACACTGAATGCCGACGGAACTATTAAAGGAGCAAAAACCGGAACATGGAGCGTGAAGGAAGGTTCCCTCTATATCACTCTGAAACTCGGCACAACATCATATTACGGAGTTATTATGGAGTCAACGGTTGACGGTGCTACAGCCGCAGGTTTCCAGACCTCAGGCATGAAGGCTCTGTCCTTCTCTGCCGTAGCCAACAACGGCGTGCCCATCTGGGGTTACAAACTGCAGCCTCAGTATGCAGTAGCCTATAACTACGTCAGCAACAGCATTAACGTGAAGAACAGCACCTCCTATTCACGCAACATCAGCCTGATGTTCCCCACCACAGATAACACAACTCTGACGTGGACCTCTTCGGAACCAGACGTCATCAGCGAAACGGGTAAATACAATCCGCGTGAGGAGAATACTCCGGTGACACTAACCGGTCGTCTCGAATGCGGAAACTATTACTGGGAACAGACCTACAATATAACGGCCCGTGCTGCTTCAACACCAAATGGGGACTACCAGACAGGACTTTTGGCATACTACAACATGGACGATACACCATGCTACAATGCCTATGATGGTACACAGCGAGCATATTTCATGCGTGCCGGCAGCGGAACGACATCAACCCAAGTGTCCGACTACGACCGTTTCGGCAAAGTGGCACATTTGAACTTCGGTGATCAGAAGAACTGCTCCTATGTGCGTATGTCGAATCCCCTATATGGGAAAGAGAATCTTGAGGGTTTCACCGTAGCAATGTGGGTAAAGCGTACAGATGATAATGCGTGGGATGCCCTGTGGAGCTTCTTCAACAGCACCTCCAGCACTGCCAGCAGCCCTCGTTTCTTCCTAACAGGTAACGGCTATCTGGGCTACAACGACAACGCAAGCGATGCCACATGGTTCGACATAAACCATCCCGAAACAAAGATATACAACGACATTGCCGTAGGTGAATGGGCTTGGGTGACAGTTACTGTAGGTCCGACTAAGGGCATCCAGTACTATGTCAATCGCAGTAATAAGCTGCACAATGTTGCATCAAGCAACAATGTCACCAGTACCACCAAGGTCAAAGATCTGCCCATAGCAAAACTAGTGTCCGATGTCACAAAAATGAAGTATTTCAACCTTGGCATGGGTTCATTCTGGGGTTCGCCAGATTGTTACATCGACGACGTGATGATATTCAACCGCGAAATGACGTCCACCGATTTGCTCGCATTGGAAACTATGGTTAACCGCGTGACAGACTTAACCAGTCTGGAAACGGCAATAGGCGAGGTCGTAATGCCTCAGCACCAAATGCAAAATGGTGTATTCGACTTGCAAGGACGTCGTGTCACGAATCCTACCCGAGGTCTCTACATCATCAACGGAAAGAAAATCTTAGTGAAATAAAATAGTATGTTACGCAAAATCCGCATTACTCTTGCCATCCTCTTCTGGACAGGTATTACATTGCTCTTTCTCGATTTCACGGGAACAGCACAGCAATATCTATCATGGATGGCTAAAGTACAGTTCCTGCCTGCCGTATTGGCTCTGAACGTGGCTGTAGTTGTTGGGCTGATTGTCCTTACCCTCCTAGTTGGTCGCATATACTGTTCCGTAATCTGTCCGATGGGAGTTATGCAGGATTTCATCGCCTGGGTCAGCAAGCGTCGCATCTTCCGCAAGAACAAGAAAGCGAAACTTGCCAGCAAATACAGTTACTCCCCTACCCGACGCATTCTGAGGGCTCTGGTGCTGCTCGCATTCCTTATTCTTATGACAGCAGGATTAAACAGTATCGCAATACTCATTGCTCCATATAGCGCTTATGGACGTATAGCAACCAACCTGATGCAACCTGTTTACCTTTGGGCGAACAACGGACTGGCAGCCATTGCCGAGCACTACGACTCTTATGCTTTCTACACAGTTGACGTATGGATGCGCTCTGCCATCTCCCTTGGCATAGCTGTGGGCACGCTGGTTATCGTTGGCATTCTGGCTTGGAGAGGTGGCCGTACTTATTGCAACACCATCTGTCCCGTTGGAACCATACTGGGCTACATCAGTCACTTCTCGCTTCATGGTCCTGTGTTTGATAAGGACAAGTGTAATGGTTGTCGTCTATGCGAACGCAACTGCAAGGCCAGTTGCATTAATGTTAAAGACCATCACGTGGATATGACACGCTGCGTTTCCTGCGGCAACTGTATGTCGCTCTGTCCACAGGGAGCAATGAAGTTTGGTAATAGACTTTCTAAATTTTCTAGTAAGTCTAATATAACTAGTGCCACTAGCCAAGTCAACGAAGAGCGTCGTGCCTTTGTAAAGGGTTTGGCATTGGCAGCAACTGCCGCTTCTGTTGATGCTGTTGCCAAGACAGTAGATGGTGGTCTGGCTGCTATCGAAGACAAGGCAATTCCAGAACGTAAGACAC
>Ga0247611_10006850_pt1 | contig 14504 bp, 13 predicted proteins | sample 177DNAGHGhighgp2_FD_192422 | JGI IMG/M metagenome (GOLD analysis project Ga0247611, IMG submission 192422) | Sheep rumen microbial communities from Palmerston North, Manawatu-Wanganui, New Zealand - 1770 DNA GHGhigh gp2 | ecosystem: Host-associated > Mammals > Digestive system > Stomach > Rumen...
TGCTGCCATCATAAGGGTCCAGCTCCAGACTCTTGTCGAGCGACTTCACCGCCTTTGTCGTATCTTTCTGCAACAGATAGACCTCCGCTTGCATCGAATAGGCCCGGGCATATTTCGACCAACGGGTAGTCATCGTGTCGATCTGGGCTAAAGCCAGGTCGTAGTTCTTGTCCTGAATCAGACAAAGGATGCGGTTATGCCAAAGTCCCTGATTCTCAGGGTCATAACGAAGTGCGCGATTGTAGTCCTCCACCGCCTCTGCATATTTCTTCTGATTGATACGGCAGAGACCACGAAGCTCATAGGCACTCACCACGTATGGATTGCGCTCGATGGCCTGAGAGCAGTCACTCTCAGCCCCTCGGTAGTCATCGAGATAGAACTTGGCCACACCACGAAAGAACCACGGTTCAAAGAGCCATGGCTTCTGACTGATGGCCTGATTAAAATACTGGATAGACAGGACGTAATCCTCATAATAGAGCGCCGAACGTCCTATCATGACCAGACGGTCGGTATTGAACTGGGCATTCGCCAGTATAGGCCAAACGATCAAAAGATATAAAATGCGACGCATTTTTATCTTTTGACAGGTTTGGTCTTATACCCACAACGGTAACGTCCCTGAATGAGGGCACGCAACTTACTCTTGATAAGTTGCTTACGAAGCGGTGAGATACGGTCAACAAACATCTTACCATCGAGATGATCAAACTCATGCTGCATCACACGGGCCAGATAACCCTCTATCCACTCATCGTGGTGCTGGAACGTTTCATCATCCCATTCCACGTGAATACGAGTGGGGCGAATCACCTTCTCATGGATGGCAGGCAGTGACAGACAGCCTTCCTCCGAGGTGTCAGTCTTCGACTCGTCGTACTCCACAATATGAGGATTGATAAACACCTGACGGAAGCCCTTATATTCAGGCAGATCCTCTGACAGCACATCGAGGTCGATTACCGACAGACGGATCGGTTTACCAATCTGAGGGGCAGCTAGTCCGATACCTTCCGACTCGGCCAATGTATCCCACATGTCATTGATTAACTCCTTCAACTGGGGATAATCAGGGGTAATATCCTCGGCCACCTTGCGAAGCACTGGCTGGCCATATATATAAATAGGTAATATCATTTCTTACTTCTTAAATAGTCTTCTAAGATTATCGTGGCACTGATCTCATCGACAAGGCCCTTGTCCTGACGGGCTTTCTTCTTCAGACCACCGTCAATCATGGCCTGATGGGCCAATACAGACGTGAAGCGCTCATCAAAATAATCAATGGGGACATCGGGAACGGCCTTGCGCCAACGGTTCACGAACTGCTGCACACGCTGCAGATTCTCACTTGGCTGACCATTGGGCTGACGAGGCTCACCAATCACAATGCGCTCCACCTGCTCCTTTGCCAAATAGGCCTTCAGCCAGTCGAACAATTCCGATGTAGAAACAGTCGCCAACCCTCCGGCTATGATCTGCAGAGGGTCGGTGACTGCTATACCGGTACGTTTCTTACCGTAATCGATGGATAATATCCGCGCCAAGAGCGAATCTTATTGGGCGTTATAGAGCAGCCATGCGTCAGGATAGGTGGCGCGAAGCTGGTCGCGGCTGTTCACAGCACCCAACTTATCGCTGAAGGTAGAGGCTACTACACGGAACATATTGTTAGACTCATTCTTCACAATCTGAGCATCATAACCGGCATCGCGGAGACGCTGCTGCAGACCGTCGGCATTGGCACGTACGCTGAATGAACCTACAATCACGCTGAAAGCCTTCAAGCCTGTACCGCTGATCAGAGAAACATTCTCCTGACGTACAGATACGTTGTCAAGATTGTCTACAACGCGAGTATCGTTAGCAGGTTTAGCCTCTACAGGAGCCACAACAGCAGTCTCATCCTGCTGCTGGGAAGCCTGCTGGGCAGTATCATACTGCTTTGCCTTCTCATAAGCCTTCTTGTAGGCACTCTCACTTGACTTACAGCTTGTAAAAGCCATTGCTGCGCATAAACCAACGCATAAAAGGGTGTACTTTTTCATTTTGTTTGTTATTTAAAATTGTTACTAATTCAATATTTGCTGCGAAATTACAAAATATCACGCAAACTTGAGCGAAAAAAGCACATAAAGTTTGTTAAATCGCGGAAAACACAACTTTTTTACAAAAAAATTGGCTGTTTTTTACGTTACTATCGAAATCTTTTGTATATTTGCACTACAATTCATTACCGTTTACTTATTAAAACAATAGGATTATGAAAAGTTTAGGTTACTTAAGCGCATTTCTTGGCGGTGCTATCGCCGGCGCAGCTTTGGGAATCCTGATGGCTCCCGAAAAGGGACAGGACACCCGCGTAAAGATCACTGATGCCGTTGAGGACTTCCTGAAGAAGCACAACATCAAGCTCAGCCGCAAGGAAGTAGTTGACCTCGTTGACGACATCCAGGATGCCGCAGAGGAGGAATAAGCTATGCTTTCCAGCGACAAGAACGTTGAAACGATTGCACAACTCATTGAGGTGCTGAAACATTACCTCGGGCTTCAGACCGAATATTTGAAACTTGACGTAATTGATAAGGTGGTGCGCCTGTTAACGGCCGCCGCCTTAGCAATCGTTTTCTTCCTGATCATCATCGCAGTCCTGATGTTTTTCTCCTTTGCCTTTGCCTTCTGGCTGGCCAACTTCACTGGGACTGCACTCGCATTCTTCATCGTGGCAGGGCTGCATCTGCTGCTTTTCATCCTTTTCTTCACATTCCGTAAAAACTGGATCGAAAAGCCACTCGTACATTTCTTAGCCAGTCTCTTACTCAGCAAATGATTTTCCACTATGCTTCCTGTTAAGAAACCAACCACCGACTATCGAACGCTCGACGAGATTCGTCAGCGGAAAGAGAAGCTGGCCGATGAGATCCAGCTGGACAACGCCAAGTTTACCACACTCTGGAATCAGGTGTTCCTCAAGAAAGAAGGCAACTCCAAAGGCGACTATATCGCCGCTTTAGTCAGCAACGGCTTTATAGCCGTCGACACCTTTCTCCTCATCCGGAAACTGATGAAAGGATATGGTTTTCTGTTTGGAAGAAAGAAGAATAAGAAGTAGTAAAACATAAAAAAAGGGTCACCGCTGTGACCCAAACCTTTGTTAACCTTAAATCTAATACTATGAAAAACACAGTGCAAAGATACGGATTTATTTCGATATTCCAAGGATTTTTCCCTAAAAAGTATCCAAATTTAAACCATTTTAACATTACAACCCCTTTTTAGGCTCCTTATTTAACCTCAAAGCATGATTTCCTGACCATCATAGGCCAGTTCGATACCCTCTGGCAATTTTCGGTTCACCTCCTCATGAAGCCCCACATCATGACACATGTGGATTAACAGTGTACGACGGGCCCCTACTCTCTGGGCAAAAGCAATGGCATCGTCCACCAGCTGATGAGAATGATGGGGCTTGGTAAAGCGCAGGGCATTTACCACCAACACCTCCACACCTTCAAGATATGGCATTTCTGAATCATTGATGGTTTTCATATCCGTGATATAGGCCAATGGACCTATCCGATAGCCCAGGATAGGCAGTTTACCATGCATCACCTCGAAAGGCACAATCTCGAAATCACCTATTCCGAACGGCACATGAGGCAGAATCTCATGCAGGCCGATGGCGGGCACCCCTGGGTAGCGGTTCTCAGCAAAACAGTATGGCAACATCTCCAGCATCGACTCCTTCGCAAAGGGATCGGCATAAACGTTGATCTCACCAAACTGGCAGTATGGCCGGATATCATCCATGCCCCCCATGTGGTCATAATGCGAGTGGGTAATCAGAATTCCGTCAATCTTCCGGAAAGGCTGTGGCAGTATCTGCTGTCGGAAATCTGGTCCGCAGTCTATCAGCAGTCGTGTGTTCTCTGTCTCTACCAAAGCAGAACAGCGCGTACGCTTATCCTTGGGGTCCGCACTCCGGCATACCTCACACTGGCATCCTATCACTGGCACGCCACACGATGTTCCCGTTCCTAAAAATGTCAGTTTCATATAATATTCACTTCCGGATGAATGTCTATGCCAAACTTGGCTTCCACATCTTTCTGAATCGCCTGACAAAGCCTGACGATCTCATCACCTGTGGCTCCGCCAAGATTCACCAGCACCAAAGCCTGCTTGTCGTGAACGCCTGCCCGGCCTAACGATTTCCCCTTCCAGCCGCACTGGTCGATCATCCATCCTGCAGGTATTTTCACATGGTCTTTATCCACCTCGTAATGAGGCATGCCCGGATACTGAGCAGCTAACTGTTCGTATCTCTCACGGCTCACAATCGGATTCATAAAAAAGCTGCCGGCATTGCCCATCACCTTCGGATCGGGCAACTTGGCTTGACGGATCCCGATGATGGCATCACGTAACTGTTGGGCCGTCAGCGCTGATACATCATCAGCTCCATGAGCCTGTCGGAGAGCCTCGCGTATATTTCCGTAGTCCAGATGGGGCAGGAAGTCTGTTGACAGACGATATGTCACATGCGTGATGAGATAGCGGTTTTTCCATTCCTGTTTGAACTTGCTCTGGCGATAGCCATACCCACAGTCCTCAGCCGGAATCGTCATCACACGGCCTGTAGCAATCTCCACTGCCTCAATGCGCTCGATATAGTCCTTGGCCTCAACGCCATAAGCCCCAATGTTCTGTACGGCACTGGCTCCCACATCACCAGGTATCAACGAAAGGTTCTCCAGTCCGTAAAGCCCAGCCATGAGCGAAGCCTCGATCATCTCGTCGAACACCTCACCACTGCCACAGGTCATTTTGTCGTCAGCAATCTGTATACCCAGCACATCCGAGCGCACCACGATGCCCTCGTAATCCTTCGTCAGCAGCAGGTTACTGCCGCCACCTATTATTATATAAGGTGTATGACTCTCACGCAGAATCCTCGCCACCTCCTGAGCCTCAGCAATCGTCTCGTACTCCAAGAAGCGGCTGCACTTGGCTTCGATGCCAAATGTGTTGTGCCCTTTCAGGCTGTAGTCTCTAATGTCCTTCAATCTTCAATGTTCAATGTTCAATCTCCTACGTCATCATTTTCATCAGCAGCCACTTGTCGCCAGCACGCTTGAACCTCAGTTCAAGTTCCAAACCGTTGGCCACGCCTCTAAGCAGGAAGATCTTATTGATCCCCTCTTTCTGAGGCTTGCCGTAAATCACGTTATATATCGACTTGGCAGGCAATTTTGGTGCAAAAGCCTCCCAGGTGTCAGCTGTTATCACGCCCTCCATCATGTTGAAGTCGTCATCAGGATCAGGCCCCACGAACTGCACCGTCTCGTTCAGGCTCTTCACCTGGAAGGCGCTGTCGGATGCAAACTTCTGATAGAACTTCAGAAACGAGGCGTTGACATTCTGATCCACCTCGTTCACCCGCACCTCGCAGAGCATCCATGCCCCACGAATCCTACGAAACATATAGTCCTTTACCTGATTTTTCGCCAGCGAGATCTTCTCCACGATGGCCTCGCTCACAGCCGTGTCCTTCATCAGCGCCATCTGCTGCTCATCGTTAAACAACAGCGTGTAGTAGCCCTGACGCATAAACAGATGCTCCATCTGCCACTGGCGCTCCTCCATCTGCTCCACCTTATTATCCTTGAAGATACGCAGGGGGAAGACAATACGCTCCTTCTGCAACCGCTTGTTGGCCAAGAAGTTGAAGAGGAAGTCATCGAACATGGCATCAGCAGCACGAGGCATCGGTGTCTGGGTGATCAATAGTTCCATGGTGTCAGTCTCCACCGTATCCACGGAATCAGCCACTGAGTCTTCAGGCATCTCACCGCCCTGTCCACTCCTGTTTCCTGTACAGGAAAACATCAGCAGCACACCTGCAGCAATCGCAATAAAAAACCTTTTCATCTAACAAAAAGTCTCCTAATCAATTCGTTTATTCTCTCAAATTTCGGCAAAGGTACAAAATATTCTTAATTCTTCATCATAATTCTCATTTTTTTTGTACCTTTGCAGGCAAATTTGCAAATTTACGCTATTATGATACTTGATAAGATAGACGAACTCCTGAAAGAAGTACAGGAATTAAGTGCCAAAAACGCAGAGGAAGTGGAGCAGCTCCGACTGAAATATCTCAGCAAGAAAGGTGAGATAACAGCCTTGATGAACGACTTCCGCAATGTGGCTGCCGACCAGAAGAAGACCGTCGGCATGAAGATCAATGAACTCAAGACACTTGCTACTGAGCGCATCAACCAGTTGCGTGAGGAGTGCGAGACCCTGGAGACTGACGACGAGGCTATCGACCTCACGCGCACACCCTACCCCATCCAGCTGGGTACACGCCATCCGCTCACCATCGTCACCAACGAGATTATCGACATCTTCTCCCGCATGGGCTTCGTCCTTGCCGACGGCCCTGAGGTGGAAGACGATCTCCATGTGTTCACCAAGATGAACTTTGCTGCCGATCATCCTGCCCGCGATATGCAGGACACCTTCTTCGTCAGCCAGCATCCCAACGATGTAACAAAGAACATTCTGCTGCGTTCGCACACCTCTTCTGTTCAGGCTCGTGTGATGGAGCGTCTGCACACTGAGGATGGCAAGCTCTCTGAGCCCATTCGCGTCATCTGCCCAGGCCGCGTTTATCGTAACGAGGCCATCACAGCCCGCGCCCACTGCTTCTTCCATCAGGTGGAAGGACTCTATATCGACAAGAACGTATCGTTCACCGACCTCAAGCAGGTGCTGCTCTCCTTTGCCAAGGAGATGTTTGGTGCCGACACCAAGATTCGTCTGCGCCCCAGCTACTTCCCCTTCACAGAGCCCAGTGCCGAGATGGATATCTCCTGCTTCATCTGTGGCGGTGATGGTTGCGGCTTCTGCAAGCACACCGGTTGGGTAGAGATCTTAGGCTGCGGAATGGTCGACCCCAACGTACTCGAGCAGTGCGGCATCGACTCGAAGATTTATTCTGGTTATGCCTTCGGTATGGGTGTGGAGCGCATCACCAACCTGAAGTATCGCGTCAGCGATCTCCGTTTGTTCTCCGAGAACGACACCCGCTTCCTCGAAGAATTTGAATCAGCTAATTAATAAAGAATCCCGCCAGTTGGCGGGATTCTTTCATGCCAATTAATTCTTATCCTTGCAACAAACTAAGAACCTCCGTGAGATGAAGACAATAAAGCGATTACTGATTGCCCTGACCATTGTATTGATGCCGCTGCCGATGGCGGCTCAAACGGATTCTGCCACAATCAAGCTTCTTGAGAAAGAGATGTACCGATTCTTCAGTTCATCTGAGAGCGACAGCTTCATGCTTGTCACCGAACGGCTGAAGGAGGCTTGTCAAAAGGCAGGTGCCAGTCAGGAACGTCTTTTTTACAAGTGCTGGGCCAATCAGGCTATTTATTATTTCACTCGCATCAACCGCAATCGTGGCCTCAATATGGCACAGCAGGAATACGACTATGCCATCCAGCACGACAGCAAGTTCGGACTCTTTACCTCGACCTATGCTATGGCAACGATGCAGGGAAGCCTACGACGATACGACCAAGCCGAGAAAAGTTTTCATGAGGCTATCGACTATCAGCACCGCTACTTTCCTAACGAGAGTGCAGCAGCACCTTATCTGGGCCTGGCCAAGATATATGTCAATACCAAGAGGTTGGACAAGGTGCTGGATTGTGCCCATAAGGCACTGGCCGAGCCTGGCATCATCATGCAGCATAAGCTGTCGGCCTGGAGTTACATCTGCATTGCCTATGCTGACCAGCACTACACGAAAGACGACTTCAACCAGGCGTATGCTGAGCGTGAAAAGGTGAAACAGTCGTATGGCCACGATGATATGCTTGGCGAAACGGTCAACTGCTATTATGCAAGGAAAAACGGACGTCTTGAAGAGGCCTTGAAGATGGCCAAAGGCTTTAATGCGATATCCGACCGCCTTAACTTGACATCTGACATCTATGCCGAGATGGGTGATTACAAGAATGCCTATCTCTGGCATAAGCGGTATAAGAAGTATGTTGACTCCGTTAATACTGCCGAGGTGCAGCAATTGTCTTATGAGTATGCATCACAACTTGATTTGTCGCGTGCCGAGAACGAGGCCAAGGAACTGAGGCTTTCCAACCAGTCGATAGAGATACGGGCGGGCATTATCATCCTTGTCATTACGATAGCGTTTATGGGCTTCTATCTGTATCGTCGCCGCAAGCGTTTACAGGAGTTGCGTCAGGCCTACGACCAGTTGGAGGACACCACTACTGCCAAGGAACGTATCGATAGTGAATTGCGCATTGCTCGCGACATCCAGATGGGTATGGTTCCCCGAAAGTTCCCTGCTTTTCCTGAGCGTAACGACATCGACCTCTATGCCGTGATGAAACCCGCCAAAGAGGTGGGTGGCGACCTTTATGACTTCTTCATGCAGGGCGACAGTTTCTATTTCTGTGTGGGTGATGTCAGTGGCAAGGGAGTGCCTGCCTCGATGACGATGGCAGTGGTGGTCAATCTGTTCCGCGCAGTGGCCAAGGAAGGTTGTCCGCCTGAGGTTATTGCCAACCGACTGAACGACACGCTTTCTACGGATAACGAAAACTGTTTGTTTGTCACGATGTTTATCGGTGTGATCGACCTGAAGACTGGTCGACTCGACTTCTGTAACTGCGGACATAATGCTCCTATTTTAGGCCAGCACAGGGCTCATACCTCGCAGACTGTGTTCCGCTATATCGAGATGGAGCCGAATGCCCCCATCGGACTATGGCCAGAATTGGAGTTCAAAGGCGAACATATCGACAATATCCACGACCACTCTCTTTTCGTTTATACCGATGGTGTGAATGAGGCCGCGAACAGCGATCAGGAACTCTTTGGCGAGAAGCGCATGCTGCATGTGCTCAACGAATCGAGCCAGCCTTTTGGCGAGCGCCTGCCCAAGAGTCGCTCTCGCTATCTCGTTGACAGGATGATGGCGGTTGTAGAGCAGTTCACGGGTAATGCCGAACAGAGCGACGACCTCACAATGCTCTGCGTACAGATTAAATAAGCCGCAGATTTAAACCGTCTGCTTGCACGGAATCCATAACCAGAAGGTGGAGCCCTTGCCCACCCCGTCGCTATCTACACCGATCTTGCCTCCGCAACTTTCTGCTATCGACTTGCAGATAGCCAGACCCATACCAGTGCCCTGAACAAACTCGTCGAGCTTCACAAAGCGGTTGAACACGATTTGCTGTTTATCTTTGGGGATGCCTGCACCCGTATCTTCACAGAACAGGTAGAGTCCGTCATTTTGGTAGCGGTAGCCCAGACGGATATGCCCTTCCTTGGTAAACTTCACTGCGTTGGTCAGGAAGTTCGTCAGAACCTGTTGTATGCGTCCGGGGTCGATGGTGGTGATAAACGATTTGTAGGGATTGTCCTTCCAGAACTGCACTTTGGGCTCTTCGATGCGTTGTTGCAGTGTCAAGCAGATATCGTCGAACATTCTGGCAAAGTCTACCTGTTCAGGCTTGATGCTGATGACACCATCAGTCAGCGACGAGGCATCGATGATGTCGTTGATAAGTCGCTGCAGCATGTCACTCGAGTTTCGGATAATACGCACATATTCTGGACGCTCAGGTGAGTCGGCTAATGCAGACAGTACACTCGTAAAGCCTACGATGGCATTCAGTGGCGTGCGCAGCTCATGGGTCATCGATGCCATGAATCCGCTCTTCATCCTGACGCTCTCACTGGCCTGTTTCGTCACAATCTCCAGTTCCTTACGGGCCTTCATAAAATTCGTGACGTCGACCGAAACACCGAAGTGGCCTGTCACTTTGCCGTCCTTGTTGTGTATAGGCTGGCCGCTAATTTCAAGCCATGCCTCTTCTGGATTAGTCGTTGTGTGGTGGAAGTGGTAGATGTCGCCATGGAAGTCGTTGTTGAGCATCTCCTGACTGTTCAGCATCTCAAACGCACGCTGGCGGTCTTCTTCTACCAAACAACTCAGATAGGTATCGAAATCCATGCTAATCTCAGGCTCGCCAAGCTGACGGTAGAAGTATAGCATCTTGTTCTCAATGTCGCTGTGCCACAGGAATCGCTGACTGTTCTTCAATAGGTAGTTAAGACGTTGCTTCCGGTTCTCTATCTCAGCCTGCATCAGCAGGATGTCTTTGTCCTGCAGATGCCTCAGGTGGTCGCGAGTACGGTCGTCGGTGACATCGAGGGTTGTAATGAAGTAGTTGGCTATCTCGCCATCGGCATTAAACAATGGCAGAATGTTGAACTCGATATAGCGGTCGATACCCATTTCCGGATAGTCCATATGCTGGCATACCAGCAAGTCATTGCGGTCGTCGGGGGTATAGATATTGCGGAACATCGGGACGTCAAACATGCAGACGCTTTCCCAGAAACGCTTGGTCTCAGGGTCATCCATGCCACATAACTCTTTCATCGAGTCGTTCAGGTCGATGAGCCATCCTTCCTTGCTGTAGAACGACATGGCGATAAATGGAATGTTAGACAGTCGTTCGTATTTCCTGACAAGTTCTCGTCCAGCCTTGTCTTCCTCCAAATCCTGTGTCACGTCATGAATGGCGTTCACTATGTATGCAGGATGGCCGTCGGCAGCAAGTTCGGATATGGCGTGTCCTTGGAAGTTCAGCCAGTCGGGCTCTTCGTCGGTTCCTTTGTTCCATCGTTTGTTCAGTTCGAACTGTCTTTCGCGGCCCTCAATCAGTCTTTTCATTTTCTGTGTGAACTCCGCCTGCTGGTCAGGATGTATGCGTCGGGTAAACTCTGCCAGCGAGATTCCCGCCTTAGGCAGGATATGGCCGTAGTGGTTGGTCATGCGATCGTTCTTGATGTCGTACTCCATCACATTGAAGTTGCCCATGTGCAGAGCTTTGTACATCATGTCGTTTAGTTCGGTGGACTTGCGAGCGGCGCTCTTCACGTGAGCCTTGGCCAGACGGATGAACAGGTAGATGAGGGCTATCAGTAGCAGTGTGCCTATACCTATATATAATAAAATAGGTGTCGACTCGTCTTTCACGCGCTCAGGATGTAGCCACTTGTCTTGCAGTTGGGCAACCACTCCGCTTTGCTTCAATCGTGAGTACTGGTCGTCCATACGCTCTATCAGATCCTTGTCGTGCCCGATGATGTGCAGTTCGGAAATAGGGATGCTCACATCGTTCAGGATGATACCCTCCAGGTGGAGCTCCTTGATTTTCCACTTCAGCGGCTCCTCGCCCCAGATGTAATATTTGTAGTCGCCATTGATAAGACCCAGCAAGGCCACTTTTGGTGTCTGGAACTCCATGAAGCTGGTATTGATGCTGTCACCGTCTTGGAAGTAGTGGGCTGAGTAGTCGCCAGGTTTGAATACGGCTCCTTCACGCTCCAGCTGCTTCAGAGTGACCATACCGATGGAGTCGGAGTGCATAGCCACGCAAATGCGGTTGTAGTTGACGATGTTCTCGGAAATGGCATAGCGGCCTTTCTTGTATCTGCGTGCATTGGCAAGAATGATGTCGGCATCGCCTCGCTCAAAGGTCTTCAGGGCGATGCTCCATTCCTTCATCACGTACTTCACGGGCAGATCAAGCTCTTCCATCACAGCGTTCAGTACATCGATGTTCGAACCAGCTGGCATACCCTTGCCATCGAGGAATTCGTAAGGTGGCTTGTCCCAGTCGCAAACCACCACTACAGGCCTCTCCTCATTGTACTTCTCGCTCAGGCTCTGGGCCAGCAGCGGGGCTATTGTAGACTGTAGGGCTATCAGTATAAACAGTATTCTCTTCATAAGGCTATGCTAACTTATTACGTTTGATGACTGAGGCATGACAGGGGATGGTGATGTAGACAATGGTGCCCGATCCTTCTTCCGACATAATCTCCAGAGTTCCTTCCATCTGACTTATCAGCTCTTTGGTGATGGCCAGTCCCAGTCCTTTTGTGGTGTGAGCACTGCCTGGCTTCTCCTGTCTGATCTTGTCGAGTTCTACAGCCGGTATGCCTTCGCCTGTATCGTCGATGGAGATAATCAGACGTCTACCGATATAGTCGTAACGTGCCTTCACTACGCCGCTCTTGGTATGCTGGGCTGCGTTGGCGGCTATCTGGGCGACGGCATGCCTCAGATTGTCTGCATCGATGTCAATGACCAGTTGCTCGTAGGGATTCTCGACGATGTAGCGTGTATCTGCATTCTGGTATTTCATCCAGCCGGTAGTGCATTGCTCTTCGAAAATCTCAGCAAAGTTGCATGGCTCTTTCTTGATCTCCACCATTCTGGCTTCCAGACGCGACAGGTAGAGTATGTTGTCGATGAGGTGCAACAGGTAGTCGGCATTCTGTGCTATTCCCGTGCACAATTCTTCCTCATTGTCGGTAGGTACTATCTCACCTATCTGTGAAACATATCCCATCACGGTGTTCATAGGCTCTTTGATGTCTTGAACCATGTTCTTCACGAAACTGTTCTTGGTGTTCTCCACCTCCTGCACCTTGGCTGTCTCTACAGCCATCTGTTTTTCTAATGCCATCAGATCGCTGATATCGTGCAGGAGTCCCAGATATTCCTTGATGTCTCCGTTTTTGTCGCGTTTGGGCTTTAGCTTGAAATACAGTGTAAGTGTTTTTCCTCCCTTTGCCCGCAGTGCAGTCTGAATGTTGTGCTCTATCACCTTATCAGCGCGGTCGTCCATGTCGTTCAACAGTCGCATGGCAGCACGTTTCGAATGCTCACTCACTAATGCCATGCAGCGTGTCTGTGTCAGTTTGTGCTGAATCTTGTCCGTGCCGTTGAAGATGGTGAGCGTGTGCGATCCTGGCGAGTATCTGATCAGTCGGATGTCGGTGTCGCTGATGGTGGCATTGATGGCATTGCCATAGTGGTTGAGTACGTCCGTAACCTGGCTCATCTCCTTCTGTCTCTCTTGCTCCTGGTCAATACCGTTCACCAGCGTGGTAATGTCGCGGCAGAAGGCAAATACGCCCAGCAGATTCTCGGAATCGTCATAGACGGTCATCAGCTTGAACTCATTATACATTTTCCCGTTGGCCTTGATGCTCCTGATCCTCCGTTCTTCATCCGGAATCTTGTCGAGGTCGATGATATGAGTGGCGTAGAATCCGTCAAGACTCTCCAGATTCTGGTCGCTGATACCGAGTAAGTCGCGTATCGAGGCCTTTTCCGCGATGATATCCTCGGCTTCGCAGCAGAACATGTCGCAGGCCTTGGGATTGATGTTCACGATCTTGCCTTCCTTGTCGAAGAGCATGATGCCCACTATCGGGGTGTAGAATATCGACCAGTAGCGCAGCGTCCGATCTTCTTCATCGCGCTTTAGCTGGCTTTCCTTTGTCACGTCCTTCTTGGTGCCGATAATCACTGTGGGCTTGCCTTCCTTGTCTCGACGCAGCACCGAGAGCACGATATAGTAGTCGCGCAGGTCGGTATCGCCGCCTTCCACGTCCTTCGCCCTCAGACTCAGTGTCAGTTCTTCCTCTTTCTCTGTCTTCGCGCCCTTCGACAGTCGCTCCAGTGCCGTCTTCAGTCTCACAAAGTCCTCGGGACTGTAGCGCTGCGAGAATTCCTCCATCGAGTAGGTGTAGGCCACCTGTCCGTTGTCGTTGCGCCAGGCAAACTGGTTCTTCACGATGTCGTAGGTCCATATTCTCACATGGCTGGTCTGCAGTATCAATGCCAATCGTCGGTTGCGCTTCAGGTTCTGCCGATTAAGTTTTGTGCTCTGTATACGGTAGCTTATGGCGTATGCACTTGCAAAGACGATCAGCAGAAGGGCTATTCCCAGTGCGTACCATATCCACTGAGGGGGCTCGGGTTTCAGTCGCTCGGGATAGAACCACTTGTCCTGTAGTGGTGTGATCTTGTCGGCTGTGTAGAGCTTGGTGTAGGCTTCGTCTAAGCGATCGAGCAGCTGCTGATTGTTCGACATGAACTTATACTCACCGTGAGGCATGTTTACTGGCGTCAGTTGCAGGTTGTCTATATGATAGCGGTTCATCAGCCATTTCAGCGACAACGTGTTCCATACGATCTGCCCGTCTTCGTGGGCGCTCACCTGTTGTATCACCTCTCTCAGGTCGCTTCTTGGAATGGCATTCTCTTCCCATCCGTAGTCTATCATCAGGTGGTAGCTCATGCTGTTGGGGTTTACTATCACCTTGACGCCTTCCTTGCCTAAATCGCGAAATGTCTTGATTTCCGTCGGTTTGTCTTTGGGTGCTGCCAGGCTCTGGGTAAACAGTGTGATGGCGTTGTTGCCGTAGATTCCGTATTCGTCGTGGAAACCTACAGCCAGACCCAGCATCAGGTCCGATTTCCTGTCTCTCAGATCTTCGAAAGCCTGCTGCTGTGGGCGCAGCCTGATGGTATAGGGGATATTGAGCTCTTTCATGATCAGGCGTATCAGGTCGATGTTGAAGCCGTCAGG
>Ga0247611_10006852_pt1 | contig 14499 bp, 8 predicted proteins | sample 177DNAGHGhighgp2_FD_192422 | JGI IMG/M metagenome (GOLD analysis project Ga0247611, IMG submission 192422) | Sheep rumen microbial communities from Palmerston North, Manawatu-Wanganui, New Zealand - 1770 DNA GHGhigh gp2 | ecosystem: Host-associated > Mammals > Digestive system > Stomach > Rumen ...
TTTCTAATGTTACGTGCTCAATAACATTTGCGGCTAACTCTATCCAAGTACAGACAGGAAACTGGAATGAGGAAGCAATTACATTAACTGTTGATGTCGTAACTGAAGACACCACACTACCTACAGATGATGCACGTTATGGTATAAGTATCTCACCACAAGAAGGAGAGGTCTACGAAGTTCGTTACCTCAACATAATGGTTAAGATTGCTCAGGGTAACTATGGTGTTGTTGCCATAAATGATGGGCATGCATTGGACGAGATTGTCGTTCATGAAGGCAACACAACTGAGGGTGCAATTGTTGACCAGGTTGATAATGTAAATATTAAAAATCAGTATACAGACGAGGAAGGAAACTTAGTATATGAGTATGACTGTGTATTTAGAAATCACAACAAGTCTGCTTCTGCATATACTATTTATATTCCAAACGAACTATTTACTATAACATTATCTTCTAGTGGAGGCTCTGAGACTTTATATAGTGGTTCTTACGAACTACATTATACAATAAAGCAAGAAGACCCGGAGAATGGTGAGGAAGAAAATCCAAATGGACCAACTCTAAACTTCGGTTATAAACTCTTGCTGATTAAGGGTACTCCTGGAAGTACAGCTCGTGATGTTGCTTTTAGAAGAGGTGATACTATTCTTATTAATCGAGACAATTTCGCTTTAATGGCAACAAGTCCTTGTTTAACGGTAACAAGATTTGACCACGATAATGGCGAAACAGTTACTTCGAAAGGCACATTAATTCCTACGAGCGGTGATGTAATGGATATCACACTTCGTATGACTTACTATAACAGTGATAATGTTGAGGTAAGTACAACAGCAACTCTTAACTATGGTATACAACTAGGAACAGTTGTTTACACCGACATGGGTGGAATATTCCCGATGTTGAGAAGTAGTGGATATCCTAATTACATGCGTTTATACTACATATTCCAGTATAATGGAACGGAATTAACCCACGAATTAGAAATTCAGTTTGTTCCTAACTACATTTACACCAAAGTAAATGAGAATCCTAACTGGAAGATTAACTTACGCTTTGACCTATATTCCGGAGTTCAAACCGATTATCAGTGGGGTTGTATGTTCTTGACGCATCAATATGATTGTATCTTGAACTACAAAAAGGAAATTCCAGACCCAGAAGACCCAGAAGCAGAACCTACAATAGAAACTCACTATATTGCTGAGTTAGTTCCTACTACAAAGGTAAGAACTGGTAATCTAGCCGGAATTTATAATGAAAAGTTTGGAGCAAATCAACCACAGGGCTACGGTCTATATGGTGAGAATGTTTACTTAACTGGTAACTTCTACCTCAACAATGGTAAGTCCTTAATGGATATTAGTGATGATATCCTATTAGCAACCGGCAATATTAATGAAATCCGCGATGGATTAAGTAATCTTGATACTAGTGTTAAGGCTACTATTGAAGCTCTGTCATTAAGACAAGAAACCTTCGAACACGGACTTGATGCTTCTATTAAGAATTACATTTCTACAAATAAGAATGCTGTATTAAAGATTGGTCTTGATTACTCTATTTGGGCTTTAGGTAGTGCTGGTATCACAATGGTTAATCCAAATGCTACTTATGACTTTGACCCGATTACTGGAAATTATTCTGTGAATCCAGATACAGTTGGTGATGGTGACGAATATATTGCTTTGCAGGGTAGCAAAATAGCCATAAACACATACAATAGAGAGTGGCTTGTAGATGCAGAAGACGGAATAGAAAAGGAATATCAGGAAATTATTGCTACTACTATAAATCCTGCTTTGTGGAGATATGATGCTGATGGTTCTATTTATATACCAAAAGTTAATGATGTTCCAGTCTTCTTCCTTCGTGGCTATGTAGAAAGTCTAGAAGGTTTACAAGTTGTAAGTATTCCACAAACTGAAGAGACTACAGAATTATTAAAGTATGCTAATTTTTTACCAACAGAAATAAAAAGTTCCAAAGTTATGGAGGATACTCTTAGTGGATTTATTGCTAGAGGTACTCCTACAGAAACTTCAGAAGTCTACTCTTTTACTAATTACTACATTGATACAGAAGGTAGTAATAGAATTAAAGTGCCTAGAGAAGTAGATGATGAAACTACAATGGTTAGTTTAATAGAATATATTTCGGCTACAACAATCTATTTTGTACCAAGACTAGAACAAACTGGATTATTCTCTAACGGCAAATTTAATTCTAAATTTATTGAGGCGGAAAACTTAGTTGCTGTTGACCTTGATAATAATGTTTATGTAAAGAATAGAAGATTTGACCCTAAGGAAGAAATTACAGAAGCTAACTATCCTGTTTTAGATGCAAGCACAGAGTTGCCGGCAAAAGAGGCTAATTTTGTGGTTGTTTCTGGTACAACTGGAAAATTAACAGCAAAAGGTGCCGATATTAGAGGTTCTATTACTATTGGAGACCACGATAATGAAGGAGACACATATGTAGCCATATCTGATAATAAAGGAGCTAACAAAATTGAAGACGAGCCATATCCTGCTTTATATATATTAAAATCTCAGGGTTTAAATAAATCACAGATTTTGGCTAAGTTTAGCGGTGCACAAGTAAGCAACGTAGACAGTTTATACACTAGTGTACAAACAAGAACCATAAATCAAGCAGTTATGGCTGACATAAGTGCTACATATTCAATGACTGCTACCCAAGAAAGTGAATATGTTACTACTGGACAAATTGATGATGGACAGATTACTCCAAATTGGCAAGACGAACAATATCCAGAAAATGGTGGAAGTAGTGGACAGGGTACAACTTACTATTGGTATTATTGCTACTATCGCACCGTGTCACCAACGACAGATACAGCTGATGTGGTGTATGTCAAAACTAGTACGGAAACAATTACAGAGTTTAGTTTGCAGCCTAATGAGTCAAAAACATTAGCACTTGAAGGTACTTTAAATATTCATGGAACTACGACATCTTCAGGACGTAGTAGCAACCTGGCGCTTAATGGAAGTCTCTATATCATAAATATACAAAGTCCCAATCAAAAAACTAACATTAAAACTTTTTATAAAAGCCAAAGCGGCAACTCCAACATTACTGTAAGTGATACCATTACGTTAGCTTTAGGCACAACAAGCACCACAATAAAAAATAACAACGGTCAAGATTCTGCAACCTATAAGATAGTTTTAGAATTAACACAATCCTATTCATGTAGTTGGAACACAACTAAAACTACAAATGCAAACGCTTCCCCACCAAATGCTAGTAATGTTACAGTATCAAGTTATGCTAATTTAGAATCTGGATATAAAATTAAAGAAGGTGGAGATGGATATGTTGCTAATTTCTTTGGAAATGGTTTAGCAGTAGGTTTTAACAGACTAAATAACTTCTTTGCTTACTATAAAGAGGCTTATTCTTCTTGGCAGCAGGATCAAATGTTAATTTCCTTTAAGTCTAATGGTGTGGGTATGAGTTTTGAGGATGGTACATTCTTCCATCATATTGCAGACCATAAAATGCCTGGATATATACCAATTCTTGTAGGAAAAATCAGATTTTACGAAGACTACTACTATTTTGATGGAAGAAGTCTTGTGAGTAATGGTTATATATCTAGTTCTGGGACTAAACTAAAAATGCAGTATCCTCCATATTATTCTAACTATTTTAAGGCAAATGATAAGTTCTTATGGTGGGGTAGTGGAGAAGTTAATAATATGGGACTTCAGGTAAATACAGGTTCGGATTCTTTGGCTGATTCCGACTCTACAAGATTTAATTGTACTTATTTTAGTACTCATGATATTTATATAGTATATGTTGATGCTGGAGTTGTTGTTGTTTTATTTGGAAACAAATGGAATACTCTCTTTGCTAGTGGTAATGTTTTTGTGAAGGATAGTACTTTAAAGATTTCTACGGTTGGTATTGGTAGAGATAGCTGGAATGGTTCAAGCAATACTACAACACGAGTTCCTACTGGAAGTTTGTTCATTTCTGCAAAACCTGCAATATGTGCTAAGCAGAATGTTGGATATATTTGTATTGATGCAACTCATAGACCTACTCTGTTTAGAGAAAATGATACTTCTGCATATACTGTAAACTATAATGGAACTAGTACAAGTACTCCTGATTTTTGTAATGCACTTTGTTTTAATTTGGCAGACGATGCATCACTAAATGATGGTTCTTTTTATCTTAGCTTGGAGGTATGTGCTAATGAAGTAACGCAATAATACTTATATCAGATATTTTTAGTACGTGCTTGCTAGTACAAGAAATATTACTATAAAATCGCGTTTTTAGATTCATTTTACAGATAGTGTTTTGATTTACTTAAAAGTTTGGTTATCATTGCTTATGTAGATGATACAAATATAAACTTTAATGAACTAATGTAAAATGAATCTAAACGACGTTGATTTCGAGACCCTGGACTACGAGCAGCCGCTTGACCAGCCAGGAGAATCTGGGACTGAAGAAATCATTGATAGTGTTAATGCTCAGGTAGCACAGAGAGAGGTAGTTGATACACCTCCTTCTAATACAGAGCCTCCTCAGAACACTGAAGGTGATGAGAAAAAGGATGTTCTAACTGAGTTCCTTAAATTCAATGGTATTAAAGACCCAGAGCACATTAAATTTGAAGATGAAGACGGAATTATCAAGGAGCAGAATTGGAATGACCTGTCTTTTGAAGAAAAGCTGAACATTCTAACCACTTCTTACCAACAGCCAGAACGTGACCTCGATGAAAAAGAAATCGAGTTTGTAAATAAGCTGCGTAAGGAGAACATGACTCCTGAACAATATATAAATACAATTCGACAGCAGGCAGCCCAAGATTATGCAGATTCGCTTAATGCAAATCCACAGTATTCCATAGATGATTTATCAGACGATGAAATATTTATGTTAGATTTGCAGGATAAGATTGAAGACATAACTGATGAAGAGATTACCGCCGCTTTAGCTAAAGCTAAGGAGGACCCTCTTTATGAGAAGAGAATTGCTGGAATGAGAAAAGCTCTTAAAGCCCAGGAAGAGGCATATGTCTCTCAGCTTAAGGCTGAACAAGAGCAGCAACAGCAAGAACAATTCAATCAGTTTAAGGACTCTGTTGTTAATAGCATCCAACAATTTAACAAGGTTGGAGATTTAGATATTAATTTGGACCAGAATGACATGGAAGATATCGCAGCCTTTATTTTAGACCGCGATGAAACCGGAATGAGTTACATGGGCCGAGCACTAAATAACCCACAAACTTTAGTTGAAATGGCTTGGTGGACTCTTAAAGGTCGCGATGCTTTAAATAGTATTTCTGAATATTTTGCAAACGAGATTAAGAACGTAAGACAGATGAGCTACCAGAAGGGACTTGAAGATGGAAAGAAAGGTTCCTCTAAGGTAGTTTACAAGCCATAGATTCAGGGAACTCCTGTTAATCAAAATGGCAATGTTGTAACCGTAGATGATATTTATGGTTGATTCTTTAATTAACACTAAAATAACTAACTATGATTGTAGCTAATTATGTAACTGTGCGTCCTACTATGAGTGAGACTCACACTTACGAAGATTTTTACAAGTTCCTTGGAACTAAGCCACACATGCTTGGCGTTGTTTCCAGAATGAACACCGACTTAACAGCCGATTTCTTAACTCGTTCCCTAGCAAACATTTACTACAACGACGAAAGAAAGGCTAACAAATTCCAGAGCATTGATTCAATGTACTGGGAATGGGAGATTGAAGATAACTACATTAAGCGTATTCCTTTTGCTGAGGATGTTGTAGAGACTGGCGCTAACGGAACAGAAATCACAATGAAGTTCACAGAGCGTTATTTCGAGAAGTATGACATCTTCAAGATTGACGAAAGCCGTCAGCAATGTATCGTTGTTAGCCGTCCTATTCGTAAGGCTGATAACTGCTGGGAAATACAGGTTCGCTTAATTGACAACTCTTATGATGTAGAACTAGACCTCGATGCTTGTAAGAAGGGTATGACATGCCGCTTCCAGTCCAACGCTCACCCAGAGCTAAGTGAAGAGGGTTACATCAAGGAGCAGAGTTCAGTAAGCAAGCATCGTAACTACATGACAATGTTCCGTAATGATGCTTCCTATTCAGAGCTTTACAAGCTACACGAGGATACTTTCATTAAGATTGCTCAGGGCAAGGGCCAGGGCGAACTTACTGAAACTATCTACAAGATGGACCCAGTTGAGAAGAAACTACTTGACAACTTCATGTTAAGCCGTGGTCAGGGTCTATTATTCAACAAGTGCAACATCAATCCTAAGACTGGAAAGCCTACGATTGTTGACCCTGATACTGGACGTCCAATTCCTATTGGTGATGGTCTAATTCCTCAGATTGAGCGTTTTGCTTCTAAGTATGCTTACAGCAAGATGACTCTTGAGTTATTCAACACCATTATCCGTACACTAAACGAAAAGGCTAACAAGTCTACTGGCAACAAGTATCACTTCATTATGAATGATAAGGCTTGGACAGACCTACAGCAAGTTCTTGGTGACTACCTAGCTCGTTTCCACACAGACGGTGCTTACATGTGGTCTAAGGCTGCTAATGGTTATGTAAGCGTTGGTGCTACATACGATTCTTATATTATCGCTGGTAACCAAATCACCTTCAGCACTGACCGTGCTCTAACTCGTGAATTTGGTAACGATAAGGGTTACATGCTTTGCATTGACCTAACTGCTGACGAGTCTAAGAATCAGCCAGCTGTTGCACAGTTCTCATTAAAGGGTAAGGAGTTCATCAGCAACTCTATCGCTGGTGTTGGTGGTCTACAGGGTGGCCAGTCTGGTCCTGTTGCATCTCCAGTTGCAGGTAGCAAGCTCGTTATCCACGGATATGCAGGTATCTGCGTATTCAATCCTTACAGAAGCTTCATCTGCCAGGAAATCTAATTTTAGATTAAGGTTTAATTATCCAATAGATTGGGGAGGCTGACTTCGCCTCAGTCTCCCCATTTTTTATGTTTATGTAAATATGGCAATCTCAGTAAATAATGTAATTACTTTAAGAAGTGTATTTGGCAAAGTTGGCCAGAAATACTTTATTCAGCCCTGCCGCAATCCTAAAACTGGACAGTATCCGGATTTTGTCAAGCGAGTTAACAGCATGGGCGATATGATTCTAACAGATGCTGAACGCAATAGCGGTAAGTATTTTATTCCCGAAACTGAAGTTTTCATCATCGAAGATGGTAAGACTTTCAATCTTGATAATGAGGTTGAAGCTCGTCAGTGGGAAGCTATTAAGTACTGCCCTTATATTGCACCCTCTAGAGACGCTAAGGACGAAAGAGGTAATAACTTAATTGATGGCACAATGGGTTGGAAGAACACAGCTCCTCGTTATGGACGTGCTGAACTTTATGTTTATAAGCCAGAAGAGGAAACCAACAAACGTGTGTCTAAGAAGGATAAATTCCGTAAGGCTCTTAACTTCATCTATGATGATGAACGCGGTGGAGAAGGTCGTCTACTTGTTGCCCGCTTACTTGGTAAGAATATGAAGGGTGTAAGTGACGGAGAAGTAACAGATTATCTAATTTCTGTGGCTGAAGCTGACCCAGACAAGATTTGTTCTATTTATACAGGTAGTGATACAACACTGAGATTACTATTTATAGAAGCAAAGGATAAACACGTTATTTATGTTAAGAACAAGCTGTACATTTATGCTGATAACATTGTTTTGGGAGCCACTGATGATGCAGTCTTAACATGGATGAAAGATCCAAAGAATAAAAAAGTACTCGACCTAATTAAGCAGGATACATACCCAGAAATGTACTCAAAGAAAGATAAAAAGGCCGAGGAGTAATACCTAACCTTTAATTAATACTAAACATGTCAATGACCGCTAGACAGGTTTACGAAGGCGTGTTAACTGAAATGAACAAAGTTCAAGCTCCTTCAATGTTACTTGAAGACTTTAACTATTTCATTAACAAGGCTGTAAACCAGTACATTAATAAAAAGTACAATGTGTACGACGTTAATCAGCAGGCAACTGACGATTTAAGAGTATTGAAGGCTACAATGGTTCTGAAGGTTAATAAGACAACAAAGTACGGTCCAGCTAATGCTTCCGGTGATGTTGTGTCTCGTAACGCTATGTTCGGGGCAACTTATGAAGCCTATCTTCCAGAGGATTATCTACACATGCTAAACTGTATTTGCAACTACAAAGTTAAAAAGCAGTTTAAGTGCTATGACCCTAACACATATGTTCAGTTTGGAGCTACAAGACTTACAGCTGACCTTTGGGGTCAAATCCTCAACAACTTCTACATGAAGCCTTCATACAAGCGCCCTTATTACTACTTACATAATGTAAATCCAGTTGAGAATGTTTCTACAGCTACTCCTGTAGACCCTCAGGATGTTGCAAGTCATGACCACGTTCCAACAAACGTGTATGACCCAGCAAACAACCCTACTGGAACAGATATGCAAGCCGTTAAATATCACGTAACAGCTACAGCTGCTAATGTTACTGAGGGCGTCGCCGAGTCAGATGGTCACGTAGTTGGTGAAGGTGGAGAAGGTTCTGTTTCCAACCTACCTAGAGTATTCTCATTCTCTAATGGTAAGAAAGGTTCCTTAGTAGAGAAAATGACAGCTCAGAGAGTTGCCAATCCTTCTCAAGTTCGTATTGAAATTCGTACTGGTAAAGATGATTCCATCTTTGAACTTCAGACAATTTACATCGACTACATTAAGGCACCTCAACACATTCGTCTAACACAAGAGCAGATTGACTTAACTGAGGACACTTCTCAAATGATGGAGTTCCCAGATTATGTATGCCAAGAGATAATTAATGAGCTGACCCATTTAATCATGGAAAATTCAAGTGATCCTAGATTACAGTCACATATGCCTATTACAATGTCTATTGCTAATCCAGCTCAGGCAGCAGACGCTTCATCTTCTAAATAATTTAAGTCATGCTTAATTACACAACTACTACTATCGTTAATGATGGTGCAACTGTGTTCGCTGATGCAACCAAGAAACTTTTTAGAGTTAAGTTTGGTCCCGAACTATTCAATGATGGCACTATCCACAAGGCTTGCTTAGTTAAGAAGCAGGCTTATGTAGCACCCGTAAAGGCTACTGCTACAGTTTCTCTTCCTTCAGCTGAAGGTATCTATCGTATTGCTATGTACATTCGTCTAAGAAATAACAACAATCCTTATTTCTCTAACGAATGGGTATTCAAGGGCAAACCTCTATATGTTGAGTTCAATGGTGGTGACTCTGCTGCTGACATCGTAGCACGTGCTAAGAAGTACATGCTTGCTCAGTATGGTTACAACCTAGTTGATTTCTCTGCTGGTGCTGATACTCCTGCTTCTCCTGCTGTTCTATATGCAGACGAGACTGAGTACAATGCTGCTAAGGGTACTTCTCTAGATGCTGCTGCTTTCGCAGCTCTATCTGACGAGGAAAAGACAAAGACTCCTGCTGTTGCAGCAGCTGCTGGTCCTCTAGTAATCACAGCTCACGACCAGTGGGAAATTTTCGTTGACCAGGACAATAACGACGGTGTTCGCGTTGAGAAACTCGAAACTGTTGATATGGCTGGAAAGGTAATTGCAGCAGGTGCTGTTGCAAACTCTCCTACTCACGAAGCTTTCGTTCCTGATTCAACAGTTACTGTTACTATCGACAACGGTAACGAAGCATTTGGTGATTTCGCTCACATTGTGAAGGATTTACGCCTACCTACCGCTGCTAACCGCAGATGGCAAGGAATTGCCGAAGGTGATGTCATGGGTGACGAACCTAATGATGACAAACCTCTACCTACTGGTAAGTACACTCAGTACACAATCCAGTACACATCTGAACGTGGCGTTCTACAGCAGAGCGCACTTGGTGGACTTGGTATTTCTCGTACAGTTCACGTATTCTATGTAGAGAGTGGTGCTGTTTCCGCATTCGAGTCTGCACTATCTACTTCTACAATCGGTACTTCTGAGGTTGCTGGTGGTTTAATCTAATAACCTAAAACTAATTGAGAGGCGAAGGCTAAACAAGGGCCTCCGCCTCTTTTTTTTTCTTTATGTACTCGAAATTAGCTTCCGCAATTATAAATGATGTATATTCTGGATTAGCCGGATTACATCATAACATATCTATTTCGGAAGAACAGTTAGAGGACGAAATTGTTGCAATGCGTCTTCAAGTCATTAAGGAATATCAATTAAAAGGTATATTACCTCTTAATGATTTACTGATGGCCATTAACTGTGTTCCAGTAGATTGTAAAGACTTAGAGCGTTGTCCTATCTGTAAACCCGGAGTAAAGACACCTAACGCACATTTTGAGATTCCTCAACTCTTAAATGATTTTGGAGCTAGCGCAATTGCGTACATAGGTTCAGTAGACAGACAGAACGCTTTTACAGTGTATGTCTCTTCAGATTTTACTAACCAGTATCAACAATACAGAAAGAGAGGGCAAATGCATCCTTATGTATTTATTGACCCAGTACCAAATGAACATAATATGTACGATGGCTACATATTTAATGCTCCTCTACTAAAGATGATTTCTATCGTTGCTATATTCAAAGACCCACGTCAGTTAGAGGATTATGGCTGTTGTGAGGGAATTGAAGAACGAGAAAACTTCACATTTATTGATAATGAGGTTAAAAATAGACTGACTGAACTTAAGATTAAGTACTATCGTCAGCTCCATATGACTAACTTACCTAATACTCAAGAATACGTATAATGGATATTCACTATGCACATTTTCTGGCGAATGAACTATATGAAGTTAACATTCCCCAGGATAAATTCGAGGAACTTGCTTTAATTGCTTATCATCAAATTGGCAATAAAGTATGCAGAACTTACAGATTCTTTGGAGTAGTGGACCCGAAGACTTTATCTCTTGAGTTACCTTGTAATTTCACGCATTTAATATCTGTTACTTGCGCGATGGAGGATTGGGAACACGTTACTAATAAACACTGGAATGGTGATTGGGATAGTGCTTATATTGAACACTATATTGAACGCTCCAAATTATTTATGGACCCTCTATATCAACCAGGCAAATACTTAAAGTATGAGAAGGTTGGTAATACACTATATTTTGACAGACCTTATGGTTTAGTTGGAATCCTGTATAAAGGTGAGGTAGTAGATGATAATGGACTACCTGACGTTACTGATAAAGAGGCAGAAGCAATTGCTGCTTACGTTGCCTATACGCAGATGTATAAAGAGGGATTAAAAACAAGAAATACAGTTACCGTTAATTTAGCTGCGAATTTGGAAAAGCAGTGGAATACACTACGAGCTGCTGCAAGAACTCCAGAGTACATTAGTCAAAATGAAATGGATCAAATTCTTGATGCTAAAACAAACTGGAATAGAAAACAATTTAGAAAGACTTATAAACCGATATTGTAATGCAATATGCCTTAGGATATGCTTGGAAATTGCCAGAACTCTTTATGAATTTCAAATCAAATGCTTTAAAAATTGATGGAGAATCATTAAGACGACTCTATGGTAACGAGCATAAAAAACTATTATGTTATAGGGTGTTTCGAGAATGTGTGAAGTTGGTTGTTGATGATATAATAGACAATGATGTTGAATTTCGTTTACCAACTGGTTCACGAAAAACATCTTTGCTTATGCATACTTATCGGGATGAAGACTTTAAACGGGCAAGGCAGAACGGGAAATTCTCAGAAGTGGATTTTCTCGATTCTGCCTTCACCGGTAATCAAATAATCTTGTATATGTATGGGCATAGAAATATGCCTAAGACTAAACAAGTATATGTAAACAAAGAACTAAAACAGCGCATTACAGACTATACACACCAGAAGCGTGTGTATTACGGAAAACATCCAAAAACGCTGAAAGATTATTATGACGCTATACAAGCGAAGTTTCCGAGGATTCCAGCCACCGATTTACATAGAATTTTGAATTTCGGTTGGAAATCTTTATATTTAATAAACAGTTACGGAGGAGATGTTTTGATTAAAGACTCCGCCTTCTGGTTTTATATAGGAGAACTTAGAAACGATTCTTTGGCACACTTCGAATACTACAAGAAGAAACTGAGGAATAAGATGCGAGTTATGTACAATCGTAAGAAAATTCCTTGGGATGGATATTACTATTTTGGCTTAAGTGAAGAACGATATGCCGAATATGTAAATAGTAAAAAGCGAAGAGGGCGTCCGAGAAAATACTATGAATTTGGAAAGGTAATTTTATACAAGGTGTGGGACGAATGCTCCATAGCCGAAAGTGGTTTAAAATACTTCTTTAGAATTCCGTATCCAATAGACATGGGTTTTACTTTCTACACTGATAACCTAAAGACTAAAGAAGCAGAGTTTATTTTAGAACGAGAGCCTTTGAAATTTTCGGATATACTTGTATTTAATAACGATTACGATTTTATATGAGACAACAAGAAGCGAATCAATTTGACAAGGGACTGTCTCTAGATACTAATGCGATAGCAATGGACAACCATACGTTATCGGGTGCATTAAATGCAACCATGATAACTATGAATGGCAATGAGCTAGTTCTGCAGAATGATATGGGTAATGCCAAAGTAGAATCGGCATACCTGCCTGCTGGATATGTGCCTGTAGGTATGCAAGAATTTGGTGGTATTGTTTATGTTGCTTCATATAATCCATTTGAACAGAAAAGCCAGATAGGATGTTTCCCTTCTCCAGAGCGTAATGTAAGCGGAGAGGAGTTAGGTCAGGCTGGATGCCAGTTACTTGACTTAGTTGGAGGCAGTAGTTCTGATATATTGCCTAATACAACATCTAGAGCCTTACTGATAAAAGGGCCTATTAGACCTGGTGATAAGTTTGTAATTACCTCTTCTAATGCTAGTACTATTGCTTCCAAAATCAACGATGATTTAATAGATTTTAAAGTTCTTGTCTTAGACGCAGATGGTTCTGGTATAGATATCACTAAGGATATGAAATACTTTAATTCTGGTCCTTTAGGGTTTATATACAATGGAAGCACTCCAAGCGATGACAAGTTCACTACATATAAGCAAAAAATTGCAGGGTCTATATGGCTACAAGAGTCTTTAATTTTCCCTGCATATATAACCGTATCTATTACTAGTACGGCTATCCCGGACTCTAACAATGTAGAAGTAGAGTTTAATGCAACTGCTTATGATTCTGACGGTTTACCTTGGAGTATGAAACACCAAAGAAATATAACCGCAGGAGGATTAGGATTTGCATACACAATTAAGGGTGGTACACCAGCTAAAGAAAATTCCGTTATTGTAGAGAAAGGTGTAGGAAATATTTTAACCTACTCTATAATGCCTAAGTATTCATTTGGCAAAATTAGTGTTCTTGAACAGACTGGTAATGTTGCTGTTGACCTTCTAGGTTCCGGTAATATTGATATTCCAGTTGTTCGTTACTACAATGATGTGCTTAATGATCAATTTAGTCTAGAATACACCATTAATGCATACGTTGAAAATTCAAACCATTCAGTTTCTAAAGTTTATTTAGAATTTTATGATTATAAGGATTGTACTGTAAGTGAGGACCCAAAAAGTATCACTCTACCAGCACAAGCAAAACAAATACTTTTATCTACATCTAATACGTTTGGTAGTTATACAACATTGATTCCTTACGCCGATAGTAGTGAAGGTTCTATGTTATTAAAGGGACATATGTATATTGCTCGATTAGTAGCAGAGCGTTCCACTAAAGGAATAACTGGAACAGTTCCTTATACATCAGAATGGTTCACAATAATCACAAGTGCTATTACCAATCAAATGTACATGAGTTCACCATCAGAAAGTGTTCTTGGAGGTAACTCATACCATGAATTATTACTCGATTGGGATATAAATTGGGAAGAAAAAAAGCAAGGAGAGGCTTATACAGATTATACTCCTGAATCTCTTAATACTGGAACTTCTCTTCCTACTGCACACCCCGCTAATGATTTAATTACTTTACAAACAGTTCGCGAAGGAACCATTATGTTAAAGTATAAAGCAGAAGTTGAAGTAAGCACAATTGACTCTAATTTCCCATTTGATATAGTAGCTTCTGCAATTGTTTCAGTTCCTGGTGCTGATGATGCATTACAAACTCAGACCCATACAACATTTACAACTAACATAGAAACAACTGGAGGTAAGACTAGTCAAAATGGATTGGTTACTTCGGAAGAAAAGAAAGCTATTTATTTAGACCCTTCTACCGAAAATAATCCAGACTATAATAATAATGTTTGGTCTGAAGTTAGAACTGGTGTTGCAAACAGAGACTTAGAAGAGAACGAAGATGGCTCTCTTATAAGAACATTACACTATCGTCTACGTTCTCAATTATTTGCAGCTCTTGCTAATAACGGAAATGCTTTAGAA
>Ga0247611_10006853_pt1 | contig 14492 bp, 8 predicted proteins | sample 177DNAGHGhighgp2_FD_192422 | JGI IMG/M metagenome (GOLD analysis project Ga0247611, IMG submission 192422) | Sheep rumen microbial communities from Palmerston North, Manawatu-Wanganui, New Zealand - 1770 DNA GHGhigh gp2 | ecosystem: Host-associated > Mammals > Digestive system > Stomach > Rumen ...
CAGCCTGACATCCTCTACAGTTGCTCCTGCAGAACCGAACCCTGTGCTGGTCTTGATGAAGTCAGCTCCTGATGCGGTAACGACACCGCATAATTTAATCTTCTCTTCATCCGTAAGAGAGCATGTCTCGATGATCACCTTGAGTATCGCACCCTTGGAGTGCACCGTATCGCTGATGAGGGAGATCTCCCTCTCAACCGCTGTAAAATCGCCGTTTTTAACATTGTTAATATTGATTACCATGTCGATCTCGGCAGCTCCGTTGTCACATGCATCGGCTGCTTCAAACACTTTTACTGCAGTCGTCGAATAACCGTTGGGGAATCCTATTACGGTGCATATCTTTATCCTTCCGTCTGCGATCCTGACGCCATCTCTGACATAGCATGGAGGGATGCAGCAGCTGGCACATCCCGATGACACAGCTCTCTCGATGAGAGAGGAAATATCTTCCAGTGTTGCCGTCGTCTTGAGGTTTGTCAGGTCAACATATGACATGACATCACCTTCACGGGGTGAATTATCTATATCTCCGAATGATCTCGGCAGATCACGTCTCATCAGAGATTCAAATACTATCGTTGATATATTGGAAAAACCTATCAGTTCACCCATATTGTGAGGCACTTCATATCCTTCACCATAGATGAGAAGAGGTATGGTCTCGCGTGAATGATCCGTTGATACAGTTGACGGATCGCATCCGTGATCGGCTGTGATGATGAGAACATCGTCTTCTTTGAGTTTATCAAGAACAGTTCCCAATGCATCATCCCACTCATGCATCGCGTTGCAGTAACCTGCCACATCGTTGCGGTGGCCGTACTTCATGTCAAAGTCAACGAGATTTACAAAGCACAGTCCGCGGAAGTCCTCGTCCATCACCGAGATAAGAGTCGATATTCCTTCTGCATTGCCGTGAGTCGGGATCGCTCTCGTGATGCCGGAACCTGCAAAAAGATCATTGATCTTGCCGATCGAGATGCAGTCGAATCCGTATCCCGACAGAATGTCGAGCATTGTGGAAGCCGGCGGCGGGCATGCGAAATCATGCCTGTTGTCAGTCCTTGTATAGTTGCCGGACGTGCCCGTAAAAGGTCTTGCTATTATCCTTCCGACGGCATGTTCTCCCGTCATTATTGCCCGTGTCTTACGGCAGATATCATAGAGTTCTTCAAGAGGAACGACATCTTCATGGGCTGCTATCTGCAGCACACTGTCAGCAGATGTGTACACGATGAGTGCACCTGTTGCAACGTGTTCATCACCGTAATCCTTTATGACTTCCGTTCCGCTGTACGGTTTGTTGCAGAGTATATCCCTGCCTGACAGTTCGCGGATCTTATCAAGGATCTCAGAGGGGAACCCGTCAGGATACGTGGGCTGAGCCTTGGCCGACAGTACACCGCCTATCTCCCAGTGTCCTATCGTGGAATCTTTTCCTGACGATACTTCACGGATGATGCCGTATGAGCCGATAGGATAGGGACGTCCGGTATTATTCCTGAGATAACCGGTAATCCTCTCATCGTAGAGACCGTCAATATCAAAAAGACCCATCCTGCTCATGTTCGGAAACGGTTTACCGGAATGGGATAATACCGCAGCGAGCGTATTGCTTCCCTCATCACCGAACCGTTGAGCATCGGGAGCATTTCCTGTGCCGAAACTGTCTAAAACCACTAGAAAAACACGCTTTGCCATACAGTCACCTCTGCTATTTTGTCTGTTTTAATTATAACAATCTATGGTATAGTTTTGTGTGAATTTACAGACAGAGGTTTATATGGACAAGGAACTGACATTTGACGATCTTCAGTTATCTCCGGAGATAATGGCATCACTTAAGTCTATGGGTGTTAAGCGCCCCACGACTGTTCAGCAGGAGGCGATCCCTCTCCTGATGGATAATCTGAGTGTCATTGCCAAGGCACCGACAGGTACGGGGAAGACTTTTTCTTTCGCGATACCCATGCTGGAATATCTGAATATGGATGTCAGATTTGTTCAGGGATTAGTTCTGGCTCCGACACGTGAACTGGCACTTCAGATCGCCTCTGAGATAAGACTGCTTGCCAAGAATATCAAGGGCTTTAAGATCGTTGCGGTTATTGGCGGACAGAGCATAAATGTTCAGAAGGAAAAGCTTGCAAAGCATCCGCAGATAGTCGTTGCCACTCCGGGAAGACTCATAGATCTTGTCAACCGCAAGATGATCGATATAAGCCAGATATATACGCTTGTTCTCGATGAAGCAGATGAGATGCTGAAGATGGGTTTTATCAAGGACGTCAAAAGTATAATCTCGATGACTCCCGGAGATAAGCAGATGGCACTGTTCTCAGCTACGATGCCGCGTGAGATACAGGATATAACATGGCAGTTCATGGAGGGCGCGGCAGAGATAGATGTAATGCCCAAGGCAGAGGATCACCCTGACATTGACGAATATATAATCAGATGTCCCGAGAAGGACAAGATATCGGTCATCACAAGGGTTTGTGCGAAGGAAGACTACACGAAAGTAATAGTATTCTGCAATACGAAAGACCAGGCCTCCAAGGTCGCGGCAAGACTTTCAACTGCGGGAATGTCAGTTAAGGTACTTCATGGAGATATCAGTCAGAGCAAGCGTAACAAGGTAATGGAAGACTACCGCAAGAACAGGTTTGACTGTCTTGTCGGCACGGATGTCATCGCGCGCGGAATCGATGTTGATGATATTGAAGCCGTATTCAATTACGATATCCCGAAGGAGAATGAACTCTACCTGCACAGGATCGGAAGGACTGCAAGAGCAGGTAAATCCGGAGCGGCATTCAGCCTTGTTTCTTTCCTTGAGAACGACAGGATGGATGAGATAATCAGGTACACTGCCGCAAGCCCTGAAGAATACTCCATCTGATTAAGATGTTGTGATTTCCCCTACAATATTATAATATATAGTGAACTTTCAGACTCTTAATATGGGGGTGCACTATGCCTGAATACAACCTGGACTGGAACAAATATACCAAGGCCGCCATTGACCTGGCATGCGAAGGAACAGTACCTCTTGAGAATCATCAAGAGACACTCCCGCTTAAGAGCGGTACAAAGGTCGCCCTCTTCGGAAGGATGCAGGCCCATTATTATAAGAGCGGAACAGGCTCAGGCGGAATGGTCAATGTCGATCATGTCGTGGATATCAGAGAAGGTCTTATGAATGACGGTTCCGTTGAGTTGGACCGCGAACTCATGGAAGTATATGACAGGTGGGAAGAATCCAATCCCGTTAATGAAGGCATCGGTTGGGGCAATGAGCGCTGGTCACAGGATGAGATGCCTCTTGATGATGAACTTGTATCAGGTTGCGCATCCCGCAATGACTGTGCGGTCATCGTAATCGCAAGAACAGCAGGGGAAGACCGCGACAATTCTTATGATAAAGGCTCATTAAGCCTTCAGGACAATGAGGAAGAGATGATAAAGAAGGTATGCGGAGCCTTTGCAAAGACGATCGTGCTTCTTAATACCGGCAATATCATTGATATGGATTTTGTTTCAAAGTACAGGCCTTCTGCAGTGCTTTATGTATGGCAGTGCGGAATGATCGGAGGTACGGCAGTTGCAAGGATATTAACCGGCAAGGTTAATCCTTCAGGTCTCATGCCTGATACCGTTGCCAAAAGTTTTGAAGACTATCCGTCAACACCTTACTTCGGTGACAAGGACAGTATATGCGACAAGTATTCTGAAGACATTTATGTAGGCTACAGATACTTTACGACATTTGCTCCCGAGAAGATCATGTATCCTTTCGGATTCGGACTGTCCTATACCACATTTGATATTTCCGGTGCCGAACTTAATGTGACAGATGATAAGGTTACAGTCAAAGCCAGGGTTACCAATCTCGGTGAGATCCCGGGCAAGAAGACAGTCCTTCTTTTTGCTCATCTTCCCAAGGGAGCTTTGGCAAAACCGGACAAGGTTTTAGTCGGATTTACAAAGACATATGAGATAATGCCGGGCGGAACATGCCAGGCTGAGATAAGTGTTGATAAGAAGTATTTTGCTTCTTTTGACGATGACGGAAGAGCCGGATGCGGCACGGGCTGGATACTTGAAGAAGGTGTCTATGATCTCCATCTCGGTGGAGACAGTCTCAACTCTGATATCATACTCAGTTTTAATGTTGATAAGACTGAGAATATAGAAGAAGTTGAACCTGTCATGGCTCCCGTTGAGGAATTGGACAGATTCACTCAGGACAAAATCGGCAAACTTGTTTTCGAGAAGGCTCCGCTCCGCAGGAAGGATTATAAGAAGGACTTTGCTTCTCTCGTTCCTGAAGAGATACCTCAGACAGGCGACGTGGGAATCAAGCTGATCGATGTCAAGAACGGCAAAGCTTCAATGCGCGATTTTGTTGCCCAGCTCACAGATGAGGATCTCTGTCTCATCATAAGAGGTGAGGGTATGAGCTGCCCCAAGGTTACGACCGGTACCGCGGGAGGATTTGCAGGCGTTTCCAAGGAGATCAATGAACTTGGTGTTCCGGCATGCTGCTGTTCTGACGGCCCGTCGGGAATGAGGATAGACAGCGGCAAGAGAGCATTCTCTCTTCCCAACGGAACATGTATGGCGGCATCATTTAATACTGAGGCTGTAGAGAACCTGTTCGGATGGTTCGGCCTCGAGATGATGAGCAACAGAGTGGATACGATTTTAGGTCCCGGAATGAATATTCACAGGCATCCTTTGAATGGAAGGAACTTCGAATATTTCTCGGAGGATCCCGTATTGTCAGGCAAGATGGCATCAGCGCAGATCAAGGCCCTTGAGCAGCACGGTGTAACTGCAACTATCAAGCATCTGTGTGTCAATAACCGTGAGACGAGAAGAAGAGATATGAATTGTGTCGTATCTGAGAGAGCTCTCCGCGAAATATACCTCAGAGGTTTTGAGATTGCGGTAAGGGAAGGCAAAGCCAGATCCATAATGACTTCATACAATCTTATCAACGGAACATATGCGGCATCCAACTACGAACTGAATACTCTCGTACTCCGTCAGCAGTGGGGTTATTCCGGCATTACCATGACCGACTGGTGGGCATATATCAATGTTGCTCCGCCGGCAAATCTTCACCATCAGGCACAGGAGCATTCCATGATGGCGAGAGCCCAGAATGACCTTTATATGGTCTGCTCATCCGTTGACCGCAAGTTCGTGAATGAGAGTGACTGTCTTGAAGAACTCAAGGCAGGACGCGGTATCACAAGAGCAGAATTGCAGCGTAATGCAGTCAATATCTTAAACTTCGCGATGAATACTCCTGCAATGGATAATATCAACGGCAACAAGGCAGTGATCAATCAGATAGACTGCCCGTTCAAGAATGAGAATATCAGTGCTGATGCCGACTATTTCTATGATGTGGAAGACGGCACCGTAATAGATGTCCTGTCTCAGGTCGATACTTCAGTGAACAGAGATTTTATCCTTGGTATCACATGTGATAAGCAGGGTGTATATGATGTGGAGATCACTGCATCATCAGAACTTAATGAACTGGCTCAGATACCGATGACGTTGTACTTTACGAGTATTCCTTTCAGTGTCATTACATGGAACGGAACTAACGGCAAAGATGATACGAGAACCGGCAGGTTAGCGATCACTTCAAGACACATTGTCCTGCGTGCACACCTGAGCGGCGGCGGAGTTAAGCTCAAGACCGTCAAGTTCAAGTTCGTAACGCCTCTGACAGATGAGATACTGGCGGAAATATTTGGTAAGAAGGAAGACTGACAGATGAGGAGAGACTATTTCACATGCGTTTTCTTAGCCTGCATTGCGGGGGCTTTGTGCTTCGTATGTTTTGAGCCTCTTTACTTCAAGTACGGCGGAATAGTCGTCCGGGAATTCGGCCTCTTCGAATGTGTTGCCAGTGCGGTATATGTTGTCTTTTTCCTGATAGCCGTTCCGGTCTATTCCGGATACAAGAGGAAATACTGGATCGCAGCAGGCCTGGCCTGTTACGGTGCACTTGCTTATCTTCCAAAACTGTTCTATCCCGCACAGGTCTATCTCAGCGGTGATGATGCAAGTCTGTTCCATATCGTGATCGCACTCGTTCTACGCGGAATATATGGAATGGTCAACGCACCTTTTGCTGCCCTGTCACGTATTTGGGGTGATTCTGTTGCGTCTTCTTTTGCATACTGGATACTTCCTCTGTCACTTCTGATACCGCTCCTCATTAAGACTTACAGATTCTACAGGGATGCATACGTAGCCGAGCAGCTGAACCCGGCTTCTGTCGTATCGGCTCCTTCAAACTCTAAATTCGACCGCAGGGAGAGACATAAGGAGCATAAAGAGGAGCCCAAGCCTGAAGTGCTTGGAACAGTTATTTCAGCACCTGTAAGAAACATGGTTCCGAGAGAGAACAGTCGGGTGGCATCATCAGAGAAGAAGGAACAGGATCTCGTTCCGAGACAGGAAATGGAAAGGGAACTTATAAAGAGCGAATCGGCGCCTCCTCCGCAGGTAAGGCAGCCGAATATTAATCCGGATATCATTTCCGGAAATGACAACGATAATCAAGAAAGATAAAACGGAGATAAGAAATGGCAAAGAATGCTAAACACTGGAAGACCTTTGTAGCTTCCGGAGATGACAGAAAACTGAAGGCTGAGACAGGCATGGATCCTCTCGAAGAGGGTCTTAAGGACATGGGATGGTTTGCTAATTCCAAGAGGATAGTTGCTAAGGGCCTTAAGCGTACCCAGGAGACATTCGGGGAAGAGATCGGCAACTCGATCACGGCGGGCGTCATGGCACTGTTCCTGCTCTGCCTGATCCCTTTCGCTTCGATAATTTCTTATACGGGTGAGGCAGTAATAGAAGGAGGAAGAGGTGCTTCCGGAACTATGGTCGCATTGAGTGTATCTGCGTTTCTGATCACGCTTTTCCTGTCTTTGCTCATCTCGACCATTTTCCATTTTATGAAGCACGGAACACCGCAGAAGCGTGTAATGAACAAGATGAACAGGATTATGGTCTACTATGCGATATTAGGCGCATATTCCCCCATCTGTGCGTGCCTTCTTCCTGTTGTATCGGGAAGCGTTATCTGGGCTCTTGAAGCCGCATGCGCCATAGCCGGAACATTGGTTACCGCTATCACTTATCCGCAGAGCAAGACGGGTAATTTCTTTTCCAAACTCATTTACGTGATCATGGGATGGATGATCCTTGTTCAGATAAGGACCTTCTATCATGCCACAACTCCTCTTTGTTTCTGGCTCCTTATCTCAGGTGCTCTTTTGTATTCAGTAGGTTTGTGGTTCAACTTCGGCAAGAAATTCAAATTCTCACATATGGTATGGCATCTGTTTGTCCTTGGCGCATCAGTTCTTCATGTGCTGGGATTTGTTTTCTTCTTTGCATATTAAAAAATGACAAAAATTTGTTCAATATGTCACATTTCTGACTGCGAATTGTCCGTTTAATTGAAAAAAGTAAACAAAGGCTGTAAAATTTATATGGGTGGATGTCGGTTAATTAACTGGAGGTGCGATGGATAAGAGGCGTACGATAGCGCTGCTTGTCGGGCAAGCATATGAATATTATCAGTCATCCTTCATCGAAGGCTTCTTAACAGAGGTCTTTGCGGATGATTATGATGTATGTGTTTTTGCCATGTACGAGAAGTACCAGAACACCGCATCCCGTGAGATAGGTGAGACTTCCATATTCAAGCTTATTCCCTATGACAGGTTTGATGCATTTGTTCTTATGCTCGATACAATGCAGACTCCCGGTCTGGTTGACACTGTCATGTCGGAGATCAGGAGCAAGGTCAAAGTTCCCGTCATTACCGTAGATAAAAAAATAGATGATTATATTTGTGTGATGCCGAGACATTATGATGGCATCAAGGCTATCGTATCTCATCTCATTGAAGAACACGGATATACTGATATCGCATTCCTCACAGGCAAATCGTGGCATCCTTATTCCAAGGAGAGACTGCAGGCGTTCAAGGACTGCATGGCAGAACATGATTTGGAGATCAGGGATAACAGGATATTCTTCGGCGATTTCTGGTATACGAGCGGTGAGAATCTCGGTGACAAACTCGTCAAGCTCAGCGGATCATTGCCTCAGGCAGTGGCGTGTGCCAATGACTGTATGGCCGTAGGTCTTGCGAAGTCTCTTACAGCTCACGGACTGCGTATTCCTGAAGATATTGCCGTGGTCGGTTATGATTCCAACGATGAAGGCAGATATTCTCCTACGCCGATAACGTCAGTAACGCTGCCTGCCAAGTCTCTGGGCGTTCATGCAGGTAAGACGATCAAGGCTCTCGTTAACAAGCAGGAGCCCCCTGTATTTGATGAGCCTATCGAAATGTATTTCGGCATGAGCTGCGGGTGCTCTGATGAGAGTGCTACAGTGTTCAGCAGGCTGCGTCCATCATGGGATACCGATCTGTCATCCAACAGCGTTTTCTCACCATACAATCATATGGATGAAGACCTTCTGTCACAGACCACATTCTATGGTCTTATGAATACCGTATTCTCATATACATATCAGATAAGGCCTTTTATGAATTTCAGCCTGTGCCTTAATGAGGACTGGCAGAATTTTAATGTTGATTCAGTCAGTGTTAAGCAGGTCTTCTCAGACAGAATGATGCATGCTCTGTTCTGCGGTCCCGAGAACGCGGGGCAGGATAAGATAGGGGTGGATGATTATTTCGACAGGAATGAATTGCTTCCGGGTCTTTTTGAATACAGGGACAAGCCGTCGGCAGTATTCTTCACGCCTATCTATTTTGAGGAAACGGCATATGGATATGCTGCAATTACTACAGAAGAAACGCAGTCTCTAAGTGAGAGTTACAGGATATGGCTCAGATGTGTAATGAGAGGCCTCGAATACTTCAGAAGGCAGGAGCAGCTAAGAGAATCCAATGTCAAGCTTGAAGCTAATCTCGTCCGTGAACCTCTCACCGGTTTCTTCAATTACAAAGGACTTCAGAAGCATGCCGGAGATGTTCTTGCCAAACTTAAGCACGGCGACAATGATGCATTTATCGGAGTTGGAGCTGTAGATATCAGAAATCTGTCAGGCATCAATAATGAATATGGCAGAAGTGCAGGCGATGATGCAATCGTGATCGTGGCAGATGCGATCAGGGATGCTGTCAGCAATGATGATTACGTATTCGCATTGGGCAATGGTGAGTTTGCTGTCGTGACATCTCTGCAATCCAAGGATGACACGAGATTCTCGGATATCGTGGATAAGATCGAGGAAGTATTAAGGCAGGAACAGGATAATATCAAGTATGATCTTAATATTTCTTATGGAAGCATATCAGGTTCTCCTGAGAGCAAGAATGATCTTGAGCGTCTGATCGGCGCGGCCGTCAACAGCAAGAATATCAGGAAGCACAATATAGCAAGAGTAGAAGACAGAAATCAGTTTACAGAAGAAGAACAGCAGGAAGCAAAGATCGTTCATGACATCATCGAGCATAACAGGCTTAATTATCATTTCCAGCCGATCGTTGTTGCTGCAACAGGTGAGATATATGCATATGAGGCACTGATGCGCGCGGATGTTACACCTTACCTGGCACCTCCTGTAGTGCTGAGATATGCGGAAGTATTCAATCGTCTGTATGATATTGAGAAAGCAACTTTTAACAACGTATTGAAGATAATCGAGCAGAGCGGTGATTCATTTGTCGACGGCTCCAAGGTATTTATCAACAGTATTCCGGGTCATGTTCTCAAAGATGACGATTTTGAGGAATTCAAGAGCAAGCTTACGTCTTATTCCGACAGGATCGTTGTGGAGTTTACCGAGAATTCCGAGCTGCGCGATACTGAGATGGCAAAGATCAAGGAGAGATATGAGAATGCCGGGCTTCAGACCGCGATCGATGATTACGGCACGGGCTATTCCAACATAACCAATCTCCTGGCATATATGCCTAATTACGTAAAGATCGACAGGATGCTCCTGACTGAGATCCAGAATTCTCCGCAGAAACAGCATTTCGTTAAGGATATTATCTCATTCTCTCATGAGAACGGTATCATGGCGCTTGCAGAAGGAATCGAGACGGAAGATGAGTACAGAACGGTTCTTAATCTCGGTGTTGATCTCGTTCAGGGATACTTCGTTGCAAGGCCTTCGGCAGTAATAGTCAAGGAGATCGATCCTGAAGTCAGGAAGACGATACTTGATATAAGCCATGCTGTTGAGACGATGATACTGAAGGATACTTATATCGCAGGCAGAGAGGGAAGGATATCTCTTCCCGTTCTCGTAGAGGAAGGATATACAAAGATCGTAATCCCGAACGGCGAGGTTGCATACAGGGATATAACTATATCAGGTGCACCGGGTCTTGAGACTGATCTTTATATCATGATCGAGGATGGTTATCAGGGCCGTCTTGAACTGGAGAATGTAGGTCTGTCAGGAGGCAAGACCGGCAATTCCATCATGATAGGCGAAGGCTGTGATGTCTCTCTCGTTCTGGTTGGTGAGAATGTATTGGATGGAGGAGGAATAAGAGTTCCTTCAACGTCAAGACTTATCATATCAGGTGACGGCAATCTCAGGATCCATGTTCACAGACTTGAAGCTTATGGAATAGGCAACGCCCTCATGACCGAGCACGGTGAACTGATCTTCGAGCAGGACGGAACGATCGATATCAATATCGATTCATCACAGGGTATCGGCATCGGTTCAGGATACGGCGGAGAGATACATATAAACAGTGGCCGCTATATCATAAGGATGGATGGCCAGAGCGGTGTCGGCATAGGATCCATATTGAGAGGCACTGAGCCCATCGTATCCAATTGTGATGTCACTATCATCGGCAATGCCGTAAGATCAGTCGGTATAGGTTCTGTTGAAGGCAACTGTGATATCTATATTGATAAACTGTCGCTGAACTGCACTCTGTTGTGTTCCGAAGGTGTAGTCATAGGCAATCTGTCAGGGAAAGAGTGTATCGTCAGCCTCGGCAGCGGTTATTTCATGATCAGAGGCAAGGCTCACTATCTTATGTGTATCGGATCTCATAAGGCCGAGAAGACATCTATCAAGCTTAATCTCCTGTCACTTATCTGTGACTATTCAGGTGCTTCATCCGCATTTATTGGCAGCTTTGTTCCGGGTGCTAAGGTAAGCATTACAAGAAGTTCCGTTACTGCGAACGGTACTTCTGAAATTGATCAGGATTTTGCGGCAGATGACAAAGATATCATAATATCACACAGCAAGTGTGTCGTTACCGTAAACAATAAAGTTCTCACAAGAGAGGAAGAATAAAAGACTCACATTGATCCTTCGATCCTGTTGATGATCTCTTCGAATTTCTTGGTGGCTTTTCTTATATCGCGGCTGTTGCCGTTAGCAATGACGTATTTATATCTCTGAAGGAATTCAATGATCATCTCACGTTCCATGTTCATGGTCTCTTCTATGAGAGCTTCTGCGCGTGCGATAAGGAGCCTGGATTCCTCGTTCTCAGCCGGTGCCATCTTGAGTTTGGACAGACGTGCCGTTATCTCTTTGACTTCATTGTCACTCAGCCTGTTGCTGTCGCTTAAGATGACTTTGCTTGTTACTTTCCCGTCAGTGGTAACGACATCCACCATGAGAATACCGTTGATATCATAAGTCATTCTTACATCTGAGATGTGTTCTGATTTTGCAGTAGGCGGAGTCTTCAGGGACAGTCTTCCCAGCTTGATGTTTTTGTCCGGCACGATGGACTCACCCTGATATATATCAACATCAAGAACCGTCTGGCCATCCCTTATCGCACTGTATGATTTCATGCGCGTCGTCGGAAGCATTGAATTGCGCTGGATGATAAAAGACATAAGAGATTCCCCGGTGCGCGTATCAAAAGTTGATATGCCGAGCGAGAAAGGACAGATATCTGTCATTATTACTTCCTTGAATTCATTTGCACGCATCTTCATTCCTGCGGCAATTCCGGCGCCAAGACCTATTGCCGTATCGGGATTGATCGTTGAATCAGGTGTAATCCCCGTGATCTTGCTTATAAAAGATGAGACAGTAGGCATCTTGCATGAACCGCCCACTAGGATTATATCCTCAAGGTCATCGACTGTCAGATGGCTGTCACGCAGTGCCCTGCGGATAGGTTTTGCAATCCGCTCAAACACGTCAGAAGAGATCTTGATGAGTTTATTATTGTCCAGCGACAGATCGTATTTTTGGTTGTCGATTATTACTGTCATTACGCTCAGCGGTGTTGACGTCAGTGCGATCTTGCATGTCTCAGCCATTCTGTACACGGCGGCTTTCTGTTCCGGTGTCAGAGCATTAGGATCCAATCCGTTCCTGCGGTAGAACTCACGGCATATGGCTTCGTTGATATCTTTGCCTCCCAGCTGGTTGTCACCGGACACTGCGAGGATCTCCATAACCTGATCGAAAGAATCGATAATGGACACATCGAGCGTACCGCCGCCGAAATCCACCACCATATATGTTCCGTCCTTGAAATCGTGCTTATACATATAGGCGAGTGCGGCAGCAGAAGGTTCATTGATTATCCTTTCGCAGTTGAGGCCAGCCAGAGATGCAGCCTGCTTTGTGTCAGATCTTCTGGCATCATCGAAATAAGCGGGAACGCTTATGATGGCCTCGTCGATCGTGTCTCCTCTGCCCATCTCCCGGAGTTTTGCTTCAGCATCTTCCTTGATCTTGCGGAGAACGAGGGAGGACAGTTCCACGGAACTGTAGGATGATCCGCCAAGTTTATATCGCGTTTTTGTTCCCATCGTCCGCTTGAATTCGGAGACTGTCTTGTCGGGGTGTGATATCAGCCGCTCTCTTGCTATCTCACCGACTATGATATTGCCGTCATCATCAATGCCGACAACGGAAGGCGTCAGCGCCTTTCCCAGAGAATTGGAAAGAAGCACGGGACCGTCATCTGTCCAGAGATAAGCAAGACTGTTTGTCGTACCGAGATCGATTCCGATGATTGCCATAGAGCCTCCGTTATTTCTTTTTCTTTTTTCTGATCATATCATCTACGGTCGAATATATCATATGTATAATACTGCATGCGAGAGATATTATTAATGTTTCCTTCATGCTGAGGTCATTGAATAAAAACGTTCCCATAAGGAAAGACATTATAAACAGTATCACGCTTATGACGGCATTCTTTGCAGGGCGTGATAATTTGATCCGGGATTCCCTTCGCTGCTTTGGCACCTTAACTGTCCATTTGTATTCCCTTGGAAGCTGCGACAGATGATCACATATATCCTGTACTGTCTTCTTCTGCCGCTGATTACGGATCAGATCCAATACCCACTTTCTGAAATCAGGGTCCGCCTCGAAATAGTGGATGACCGGTTCATCCCAATACAGATACCACAAGCCCTCATCTCCTGTCCTGGCAATGCATGTCTGGTAGAGCTGGGTCAGGAGTTTTACTATGCTTATCCTGGTCATCTTATTGAGCGAGTCAACCTGTGCGAATGATTCAATCCCGTAAGATCTGCGGAATTCCTTGATCTCTTCGATTACACCTGAATCGGATAACCTGACAGAGCTGAAGTCAAATGATTCTTTTGGCTCTTCATTGTCTTTGCTGACACTGGCTTCTTTGACGTCAGGTTCATCTTCAGGCTCATCTGACGGAACTGTTATCTGCGTGACATGAGTGTTCGATCTGGCGAATCGCATTGCATTGTGATACGCATTATGGAGCTGTTCAAACCCTTCCGGATCGTCTTCCGGGTTTGTCATCTTTGCCTTGGAGGCATATGCTTTCCTGATCTTCATTACGTCTCTGGTGGGACCGTCGAGACCTAAGATCTGCCAGATCGATCTGTATGCCATAGAGCTCCTGAACTGTAGTTTAATGAATAATATTAATAATATTATTTAGTATAGCAAACTGCAAATGAAGGTGCTGTCGGGAAATAAACCTGCTAACAAAAATCAAGAGTTGATTAGCAGAATTACAGAACTTAGATTTAAGCATGGCAAACAGACCGGAATCACCCGGTCTGTTTTGTTTCTGTGCTTCAGTGTTCTACTGATATATAGCCATTACTCTCGCATAGTAGATGTGCAAGAATTTGTTCAGACCGGCTATCTTTGCCTGTTTTTTGCTTTTGCCCTCGTTTTCTTTCTTAACTATATATTCGTAAACTGCACTATCTTTGGGTGCTTTGTGGGATTTAAGCACTCTCATAACTTCATATCCTGCTAACAAAAATCAAGAGTTGATTAGCAGAATTACAGAACTTAGATTTAAGCATGGCAAACAGACCGGAATCACCCGGTCTGTTTTGTTTCTGTGCTTCAGTGTTCTACTGATATATAGCCATTACTCTCGCATAGTAGATGTGCAAGAATTTGTTCAGACCGGCTATCTTTGCCTGTTTTTTGCTTTTGCCCTCGTTTTC
>Ga0247611_10006854_pt1 | contig 14490 bp, 9 predicted proteins | sample 177DNAGHGhighgp2_FD_192422 | JGI IMG/M metagenome (GOLD analysis project Ga0247611, IMG submission 192422) | Sheep rumen microbial communities from Palmerston North, Manawatu-Wanganui, New Zealand - 1770 DNA GHGhigh gp2 | ecosystem: Host-associated > Mammals > Digestive system > Stomach > Rumen ...
TGCCTGCAAGGGCAAGAGCTATTCCGAGGCGCTGCTTCATTCCGAGAGAGAATTTGCCGGCCTTCTTTTTACCGGTCTTGCCGAGACCCACGAGATTGAGAGTCTCTGATATGAATGCCTCGTCACCGCAGTTATATGCGATACACTTCATTTTGACATTGTCTCTTGCAGTCAGGCCTGGCATAATGGCAGGGATCTCGATAAGGGAACCTATCTTGCCGTATGCAGCCTTGTTGCCGCCGTCGATGCCTTTGTATTCAAAACTGCCGGATGTAGGTCTGCTCATCCCGGATATCATTTTCATCAGTGTCGTCTTGCCGGCACCATTCTTGCCGATCAATCCGTAGATGGAACCTTTCTTTACATGAATGTTGACCCCGTCAACTACGTTGCGCCTGTTATAGGCTTTTGTAAGATCTGTTGTCTCCAACAGGATTTCAGACATTATCCTTTACCTCCGTGTTCCTGTCCCTTATTGTTCTTTGGCCGAAGCCTTCATTGTCTTCTTTGTAGCATACATTCTCATATCCGCTTCACGGATCGCGCTGTTAGGATCGATAGGATCTGATATATCGCTTCTGACTTCACCAATGGCGGCAGTAACAGTAAACGGGAATTCCTCTTTCTTATTCAGTTCCTCGATAGAGTCCTTGAAGATCTCAACACATTCCTTGCCGGTTTTCTCCGGACCCGGCACAAAAGCAACGAATTCGTCACCGCCCCATCTGCAGTAAATTCCCCTGCTTCCGAATGCTCTTGTCATGCACTCTGCAGCAGCGATTATCAGCCTGTCACCCATGCTGTGACCATACTCGTCATTCGCTTTCTTAAGGTCGTTGAGATCCATGAAGAACATCGTGTATTCCTTCTGCTCGCTGTCAGTCATCTCATCCATCTGACGGTTGAAGAAAGATCTGTTCGGTATTCCTGTGAGAGTATCCTTGTATGCGATCTCCTCAAGCTGCTGACGTTCGATAATGGATGTCTGGGCTTCCAGAGTCAGTATGATGTAGTATGTCATCATGATGCCGGTGAGCACAACCGCAGCGTAAGATCCCGTATGGTATTTGGTGATCGAAGAAGCTTCAGGAATATACAGCAGCAGGTATCTTCCAATCTCCAGAAGCGCCACGATCGCCATAACAAGAACTCCGCACCTCATTATTACAGTTGATACGGCTCCTCTTATCTCGCGGTCTACATTCGCACCGACAGCAATAAAGATCACTTCTGCGATCATTATGATCATAAGGGGTACCATAAAGCGCTGAACTGTTATTGTGTATGTGATCATCTGGATCAGGCATACTGTAACGAAGAAAGCGGATACAAGCCCGAGTATGATTCCCCACGCTTTGCGCAGAGCACGGTTCTTGAAGAAACTGAATCCGAACAGTGCGATCGATACGGACAGAACGTACAGGGCAAAGTATTCGACTCTGGCGCATATATCTATATCCTGGATTATTACGCCGATCATGCGCTGGCTGCCCATGCTCCAGATGGCAAAACTGAATACCGTAAGGAAGATGGATACACCCATATCAAGAGTCTTGTTCATGATCGACTTCATTATGCTGTACAAAGCCAGGAGACATGATACAACAATGAATGCCGTAAGAAGAACAAACAAAGCCTGATATCCGTCGATGGGAACTTTCCAGGCGTCGTTGGAGCGGACGATATATGCGTCAAACTGTGATGTCGACCTGTCAATGGTCGATTGCAGATAGATTTTGACCGTCTGACCTGACAGATTGTATGACTTTGTAAAGATTGGGATCGTGCATGTACTGTTGCCTATGAATGATTCAGGGACTTCCCTTGCGACATCTTTCCAGCCGTCGGAATAAATCATCTTATTGTGCTCGTCATAGACTTTGATAGCGCAGTTATAGTAGTCGATCCTGAGAACAGGATTGGGGAATATCGTGTAGATGCCCTGCGGGACTTCGAAAGTGATCGATGCAGTATCACCTTCATTCAGAGTCTCAAATCTGTTGTTGACAGAATATCTTGTGATGCCTGTGGAATACTTGCTGATGATATAGCATCTGTCGATCTTATATTTGCCGTCACAACTTACGCCAAAGAAATGCAAAAGTACCATGGCCGCAGCAAAAAAAATCACTACGGTAATAAGAACGGTAATCGTTGCTTTGGTCAGCCTTTTGTTGCTCCGAGTCGACAGTCGAACTATTTCCATTCCCTTATTTTATACCCTGAATTATATATAAGTACAGACCTTTTCTGTTAGTTTTATATTACGGTCTGTCATGGAAACTGTAATCTCAGACTCTCCTTTCTCCCCGGTGCTGCGGATATAAAAACCGCCCATTCCTCCGTTGATATCTGCAAGGTCAGGTCCGATAAGTTCAACAGGTCCGGAAACTTCGATCTTTACGGGTCTGTTATAGAACGGCATCGTATTACCGTATTCATCAGTTATTCTGATCCTTGCGGCAATGACATCATAAGTACTGTCTTCATGAAGTTCATGCGAGGACAGATCGAGGTCTATCTTCAGTTCCGTCATAACGGATTTTGTGACGGTCTTTACAACTTCACCATCCTTTATTCCTTCAAATCTGAACCTGGTGGATTCACCACCCCAGTTGCCGATATACTTTCCGAACAGCATGTAGGCATCCGTGAACTTCATCTTGTAGATGAGCATGGCTTCGGCCATGGACAGCTTCATCTTCAGCGGCATCTTATCCATTCCGTATATCGCGGAGTAGTTCAAGGCATCCTTGACTATCTTATTCTGACGCGGCTTAAAACCCTCTTTCTCCTTCATCTGATCACCGATAAAATCGTCTATCAGGATGGGAGGATTTATCATGTGCCTGTAGGATGAATCCTTATGTGTGTATTCCTTGATGAAGACATCATTTTTATACATCTTCACACTGTCGCAGTTTGTGAAAATATAGATCTTGCCCCGCTCGCCTGCAGGATGTTCTCCTATGTCCATAGACGAACTTATTTCGAGAACGGGGCCTGCCGTATCACTCTGGCTTGCATAGACATATGCCGCCATCTTGGGATTCCTGAACATGTCCATTACGCCGTGATAACAGATCCGGTCACCCGAACCGAAGTCCTTATGGGTGTTGTAATCGAACATGCACCATCCGAAGCACCCTGCGATGTCTTCTTCCGCCATCACACTGTCTAAGACATTGCAGTGCCTCAGCGAATGATCAAGGCGGTGAAGCTCGGAGTCAAAACTCTTGGTCGGAAACATGTGTCCGTTGTATTCGCTGATGAAATATCCTTTCGTAATGTCGGATGTGACGTCCTTCTTCTTCTCGCATCCTGCGTTTTGTCCGGAATGACTGAAGTCGTTGAATGCATAGACGTCTTCAAGGAGTGAACTCTTCTTGAGATATCTGACACCCGTAGTAGGTCTTGTATCATCGAGCGAATGGGCCGCAGCATTTGTTCGTTCATAGAGTTCATCACAATCGACTGACTCGTTTATCCTCACTCCCCAAAGGATTATCGAAGAATGGTTGCGGTACTGCTTTACCATCTCTTCCGTGTTGATGACCGCCTGATCTTTCCACGCGTCATCTCCTATGTTCTGCCATCCGGGGATCTCAGTGACAACCAAAAGACCCACTTCGTCACACCTGTCAATGAAGTGACGGGAGTTGGGATAATGAGATGTCCTTACGGCATTCAATCCCAGTTCGTACTTGAGGATATCGGCATCTCTCGCCTGCATTGACTTCGGCATGGCATACCCTGCATATGGCCAGCTCTGGTGCCTGTTAAGGCCGCGCAATTTCATTTTGTTTCCATTCAGATAGAAGCCGTCAGATCTGAATTCTGCCGTCCTGAATCCGAATCTCGTAACATAGGAATCTATTACTTCACCGTCCCTTACAAGCTCCATCGTAAGCTCATACAGACGGGGCTTATCAAGAGTCCATACCTTGCCTTCGGTGACGATTATCTCAGCTTCCTCTTCACACTTTCCCTCAAAGATCACGCGTCCGGATCTGCAGCTTGTGATCCTTGCATTAAGGTTTCCCATCCCGCATATCTCCGTATTGATGTGCACTCTTTTGTCCGTCCCTGCCCTGACAAAGACATCCTCTATGTGATCCCTGTTCCTGACATCGATATGCACTTCCCTGTAGATTCCGCCGTATGTCATATAGTCAATGACAAATCCGAACGGAGGGATGTTGAGCGATTCCCGGCTGTCGCACTTCACTGCGATAACGTTGTCATGTCCGAACAGAATGTGATCTGTCAGATCCGCCGTAAAGGCAGTATATCCGCATGAGTGCTTCACAACAGAGACACCGTTGATGAATACTTCCGCTTCATGTGCAACCGCCTCGAAAGTAACGGTGACGCACTTTCCTTCCCACTCTTTGTCAGCCTTGAAAATGCGGCGGTAACAGGATACCATCTGATATTCTTCCGCACTGAAATGATTGATCGGAGTTACCTTCACGGTATGAGGTATCCTTATATCCTCCATTGCGCCCTGATAACCGGGCTTTATCATGTCTTCGGAAAATTCAGGTGACCACTGCCAGCCGTTATTCAGATCTATCCTCATCTCAACTCTCCGCCCTTCTTGTGGATCTTCATCAGCTGGGGCGTGATCGTCATCTCTGTTATGACAGTGCCTTCCTTCATATCGAGAACGCTCTCTACGGCTCTTGCAACATCCTCCGGATCGAGGGCTGCACCGGCATCGCTGCTGGCCTCAAAATCCGCATTGCGGTACAGTTCCGTACGTGTCATGTCAGGCCTGATATTCACCACTCTCACGCCATGCTTTCTGACCTCTGCCCACAATGATCTTCCGAAGCTGTCAAGGCCTGCCTTGGTTGCTCCGTATGCCGCTCCGTGAGTGTTGATATTCACGGCTGACACTGAAGAGATATTGATAATAAATCCCTTCTGTTCCCTGATGGACGGCAGCATGAGATTAGTGATAATCAGAGGGGATGTCAGATTGACATCACACATCTCCTTGATCTGTTTTGGCGTGACATTCTCATGGAGCCCGTAATAAGCACAGCCTGCCGCGTTTACCAACACGGCAGGCTTGTGTGTTTTTGCTATCTCTCCGTATGCCTTTGTGATACTGTCTATGTCTCTTAAATCAGCTACCGATCTGTCGGCTCTTATGACCGTCATGCCCTTGCGTTCGAGCATGTCTGCAACAGCCTTGCCGATACCTGATGTACTTCCGGTTACTACCGCTGTTATGTTACTCATAAGATCATCCCCCGCAACCTCTTGCGCATTATGATCTTATTGTATCACAGGGAGGTTTAACCCTCTACACTATTGACTGTTCCGATAAATACCGGAGTGGAATTTGTCATGTCGACTATTGCATATGCAAATGATCTGTCACAGATGACTTCCTTTGTCTCTTTAGGAGCTGCGATCGCCTCGTTACGGAATACCATTACTGCCGTAACAGCAGCGGCTCTCGTTCCGTTGCGGTCAACATCGATATGGGTCTTATGAACGACATCACCGATATACAGATTGTCACCGTTCTCAAGCTCTGCCATCTCTCCGAAATCAGCTTCTCCGGAGAAAGGAGTTTCCATGCCCATAGCCATGAGCTGCTGTCTGATCGATTTACCCCAATCGTATGAGAATTCGGGCATTGCAGTAACAACATCGTATTCACGTGTTCCGCTGTCCAGAAATTCGATAAATGAATCACCGTCGAACTGCGCGAGCATCTCTCCCGCATTCTGATCCTCATCCTTGGGGAGCATCACTATGAATGCATACTCTCCGCCTGAATAATATTTCGCGAAGCCTGTTGCAATATCATTCTCGTAGTAGATCTCTTCGCCGCTGTGCATCATCTGAACAGTCTGCTCTGTCCCGTCAGCAGCGGTGAATGTCTCTCTTCTCACCTGGGAATCATCATACTGATCTGCCCACTCGCCATCAAATGCGATCGCGTTGATCAGCATAAGCGCCATTTCAGGATCAAGCTCATCTACGATAGTAGGGATCATGCCGTCAGTCTTCTCATCTACCCATCCGTTGATCCTGTCGCAGGCAGCCTGATCAAAGATCAGTGTGTCTGACTCTGCATCGAAATTATCTTCCACAAACGACATAAATTCGGGTGTGAGACCTTCTGGGATCCTGTCATCATTGATCCATATTGAATTGGCTGCATGAAGTGATACGCCTTCTGTTGAATTGATGCGATCCATTAATGCGGCTGCATAGGACAGTTGTCCCTGGGGATCGTCAAGTCCGCCGTAAAGCCCTGCCATCTGAGCTAATGTCTCGCCGCGGGCTCCCGATGCCGTCATGTCGAGTGCGAGCATTACAGATGCAGGAGATACCATCACGTTTGTATCCTGCCCGTCCTGTTCAAGACACTTGTTCAGGAGGTTGAAAGTGAATTTCATGTATGCTGATCTGAAGTTCTGATATTCCTCATCCGTAAGGTCGCGTATCTGCCTTGCGACAGTCATGTCGGCATATGCTTCATAGTTTACGGAAGCTTCTGATTCAACCTCTATGTCATCCCTTTCTTCCCTGTCAGATGTATCTCTCTTAGCGCATCCTGCAAAGACCGAAAGTCCGAGTGACAATGACAGCAATGCTGATGTTATCTTCAATCCGTTCATTTTAGCCGCTCCTTTATACTTCATTGACTGAACCGATGAATACCGGTGTATTGTTTGTCATGTCGACGATCGCATATGCAAACGGTCTGTCGCATGTGACATACTTGATATTCTCTTCCATGATCGCTCCGGCAGCATCAAGAGTAACTGCCGTGACTGCTGCAGCTCTCGTTCCTGTTGCATCAACTTCGATATGAGTCTTGTGAATGACGTCACCGATATAAAGAGTTCTGTCATCATCGAAATCAGCAATACCGGTCAGGTCTGCTTCTGAATAGTCGAATGCATCAGTCATGCCCATGTCGATCAGTGTTTCCTTAATTGACTTGCCCCAGTCATATTCGAACTCAGGCATTGTTGTTAACACTTCATATTCGTGTGTCTGACTGTTCAGGAATTCATCAAAATCATCACCCGTGAAATCATTTAAGAGATCATCCGCACTTTGATACGGATCATTGGGAAGCATTACGACAAAGGCATACTCACCGCCCTCATAATACTTTACAAAACCTGTCGCCTTATCGTTCTCGAGGTAGATGTTTTCCGTTCCATTAAGCATCTGTGCAGTGGAATTAGAACCGTCTGCGTTATGGAATGTTCCCTGTCTTACCTGATAATCCTCATACTGGGTTTCCCATGAACCGTCAAATGCGATCGCGTTGATGAGGACCATTGCAGTTTGAGGTTCAAAACCGTCAATGATCTTGTCGATCATGCCGTCAGTATTATCATCGACCCATGAGTTGATCCGCCTTACTGCAGCATCATCAAATTCAAGATAACTTACTTCGGCATCATAATTATCTCTTACGAAATCAACATATTCCTGCCTGATTATGCCGGACAGCATCTCATCATTGATCCACATTGAATCTGCCGCATGCATGCTTACGCCGTTTGAACTGTTGAGTCTGTCAAGGATATCAGCCGCATATGACAGCTGTCCGTCGATGTCAGACTGTCCGCCCCAGAGGGCTGCCATCTGCTCACGTGTCTGACCGTTTGCTCCGGCCTCCGCCATGGACAGTGCGATCATTATTGAAGCAGGTGAGATCATGACGTTCTGATTATTGTTCATGTTACGTCTTAAGATCTCAAATGATGTATTAAGATATGCTCTTCTGTAATCATCTTCCTCTTCTGAACTGAGACTCTTAAGCTGTATTGCCACAGGTTCTCCTGAATTCTTGATCTTGGGCTGCTCCTTGGGAGTGTTGTTGCCTGGCGTACAGGCTGTAAATGCGCCTGCCATTATCGATAGCAATAATGCTGTTGAAATTAACTTTTTCATCTTGAGTAAATACCCCTTTCGATTTGGATTACACCATATATACAACCAACATCGCAGAAATGTTGCACGAAGATAAAAAAATGTTGAGAAGTCTTATTTACGGCTGTGCCTGATCTGCTTATCTGAGTACATCTTCTCGTCAGCTTTATTCATCATTCTCTCAAGGCATGCATCGATCCTTCCGGCCGTAAAATCAGATACGGGGCATGAAGCAATACCGATAGAAGCCTCAATTTTGTATGGCTTGCCTGTAAGATTTGAATCATACTGCGCGGAGTCCTCGATCTCGTCTCTGATCATGTCGCTGTCTTCTTCAAGAGGTTCATCACTGATTATCACGAAAGCAAATTCATCTCCTCCGAACCTTGAAGCAATACCTGTTTTATGGACACGTGTCTGAATGGCATAGGCAAGTGCTTTGATGACTGTATCTCCAACCTGGTGACCATAGCTGTCATTGATCGACTTGAGGTTATCCATATCCATCATGATGTAGTTGAATATCTTTGATCTGTTTGCGGGCTCGCGGACTATTTTCGAGACGCGTGACAGGAATCCTCTCCTGTTATACAGGCCCGTCATGTAATCAAGTTCAGACAGCGATCTCATCTCTTTGTTGACCGACATAAGCTTGCTGTTGTTGAGAACGGAATGCACGATCGATGAGACATATGATTCCATCTCCTCAAATCTCTGCTGGAATCTCAACGTTATTGATGATGATCCCGTGCAGATATATCCGTAAGATTCCTCGGCTGATCTCAGCTGGCTGAACAGAAGGAAATTGATCCCGCTGTCCTTCTTAAGAAGCTGATCATAATACGGAAGCACACGTGAAGAATTATATATCTTGTTGCCAAATTCATATGTGTCTTTCCATGAGGAATAAACCGCATTGATACACACAGGAGATTCATTGAGACCGACAAAGAACATCTGATCTCTCCAAAGCCACAGGTGATCATAAAGAAATGCTGCCAGAAGTTTTGTATCACCGATCGTAATGGCCGTAGATGTAAGCCTTCCCATCTCATGTACGTGCAGGAAATAATCCTGATTGTCCTTGAAGAGAGTTCCTGCGATCTTCTCCATCTCCTCCATTGAAGTCCTGCAGCACCCGCATGAGTGCTTAAGGAGCACTTTGTATCTTATCTTATATGTCTTCTCTTCAGGAATCTCTGTCGGATCCCATTCTTCAAGAGTATCTGTTATTATCTTAGCCGTCTCGGAATAATCGGGTTCGGCCGTAGTGATGGTCGGGAAATGATACAGGGCATCCTTAATGCCATCAAAACCGGTAATGAGACAGTCGTCCGGAATCTTATACCCGAGCGAGATAAGGTAGTCACAGCACCCCATCGCCATCGTGTCATTTGCGCATATGATCGCTTCGGGGATCTTCCCGCCGTTCTCTGCAAGATAGTCTTTCAGTGCCGCCTCTGCAGGAATATACCAGAAGTCACCATAAATGATCTTATTGCTGTCCACGGGAATGCCGCGCGCTTTAAGCTCTTCCTTGAATATCCTTATCCTGTCTTCGGAAAAGAGGTTGCCTTTAAATCCTGCCATCATCAGAAGATCTTTGCAGTTGTGAACTTCGATAATGTGCTTAACAAGATTGCGGAATCCCTCCTGATAATCCAGTGCGAAATTAATGCATCCCTCACCTGAATGTTCGAGCATGAATACAGGGATTCCCGCATCGTGTCCGAGCTGGGCAAGGTGCTCGGTAAGAATAGGAGATTTGAGCATCTCCGCAAAGATGACGATTCCTGCAGGATCAAGCTGCTTAATGAGATTGGCAAGTTCTAACTCAATCTTCGTCTTGGAAAGGCCGGATACATTATTGGAACTTGTTCCGAACGAGAAACTGCAGATTACATATTTCTCAGTAAGTTCAGGTCTGTTGAGTTTTGCGAGAAACATGTTGAGATTCTCGGCATCCTCCCACGAACCGCATACAACGAGTGCGCGCCTGTCACCCATGGCAGGACGGACCTCATTAACGAACGTGAAATTGGGATTCTCCTCCGCAGAATCTTCCAGTACTCTCAGGAGCTTCGGAATGTATGAACGCATCTCGGGATCGATGTCATCAGAACCGACGATCACAAGATGTTTTTCAGTCTCGATCGTCGTCAGCATATCCTTGAGTGCATCAAGGTTGCCGCCGTAAAAATCCGGCAACTCGAAAGCCTCCTTGAAGATGCCGTGCAGCATCTCCTTGCTGTTGATCCCAGTAAGATTTATTATGATCGAGTTATTCATATCTAAGGTTCTCCATACAACAAAATGAAAGTGGAGTAATGGTCCTCCGTGTAGTATATCAGACCATCATTGGAATAGACAATTCTTTTGGGCCCGCGGGACCTCTGATGCATCGTATCGATATCGCATTCATAATACTGCCTTCCGTCAGCTTCAGGCAGGAGCTCTTCATAGTTGCCGAACCTGTCTCCTCCGATGCACCCCTCATAAAGGTAATCGTCAAGTCCTCCCGAACTCCATCCGAGTGCTCTCGCATCACGCTTTGTTATGAAGTTGTGAGGAAGATGTCCATATGTGTAAATATATAAAGCAACATCATCCCTGTGAGTATATGAACCGTCCTCATCTATCGCGGCAGAAGATGCTGCCGTCGTCTCAGCCGTCTCAGTTGCCCCGGTTGTCTCAGAAGACGTCACTTCTGAAGTCGCTTCTGAAGTATCTTCTGTAGTCTCTTTCGATGTCGCCTCAGACGTCGTGAAAGAAGTCTGTATGGAAGTTTCTTCTACATCGGCAAACCATTCCGGCCACAGATCATTGCAGCCCGTCAGGTTCAAAATGAACAACAACGACAGGACTAATGCAAACAGTTTCTTCATCCGGTTCATCTTCCATACCCCCCTTTTACAGCGAAAAAGGACTGCCTCCCTTCCGGGAGACAGCCCCTGATCAATTTACCTTACGGCCGTTAGTCCTCAACGTCATCATCTGATGCTTCCGCCTCATTTGATGCCGGAGCTGCGGGCTTTACTCCTTCTGCTTTTGCAGCCTCAACGATCTTGCTGATGTCAGGTGATGCACCTGCCTGGCCAAGACCTAAGCTTGTATTGCCTGCAAGCTTTGTTCCTGCGAACGATCCGATGACTGCAGCGAGATTGATTCCCAAGCTGTCGCCGATACCGTCGATCGTCTGCTTGAATGACTTTGTGATATCTTCTGTCATCTTAGCTGTATTGCCTTCGCCATACATCGTGATGGAGTCGATATTTGCAAGCGGCTTTGCGATAGCTTCTGCTACGAGAGGATACATCTTGCAGAGCATCTCTATGATGGCTGCTTCACCGTACTTCTGCATAGCTTCTGCTTTCTTGTCGATACCGATAGCCTCAGCTTCTGCCTTTGCGCGGATTGCTGCAGCTTCAGCCTCACCCTTTGCCCTGATACCTTCAGCTTCCTTCTGCATAGCGATCATGTCAGCTTCAGCTTGGATCTTCTTGGCTTCTGCCTGCTGGGCGAGCTCATACTTGCGTGCTTCAGCTTCCTTCTGTCTCTTGTAGAGCTCGACATCAGCCATCTGCTGCTGACGATAACGCTCAGCGTCTGCCTGCTTCTTGATCTCAGCATCAAGAGCCTGCTCACGCACCTGAGCTTCCTTCATCTTCAGCTCGATCTCTTTCTCCTGCTTTGCGATATCTGCTTCAGTGTTGGCAACTTCGATCGACTTTCTCTGTTCCTGCTCCTGGATACGGTATGCAGCATCAGCCTCAGCCTTCTTTGTATCCTGAACTACCTGAAGTTCAGATCTCTTGATAGCAAGATCATTCTGTTTGATGGCGATCTCAGTCTCTGATGCAACCTTTGCATCGTTAGCTTCCTTGGCAGCCTCTGCCTGAGCAATGGCTACGTCACGCTCTGCATTTGCTTTCGCAATGGAAGCGGTCTTCTGGATCGTTGCCATGTTGTCCTGACCGAGTGCTGTGATAAGGTCATTCTTATCTTCAACATGCTGGATGTTGCAGGAGATGATCTGGATACCCAGATTGTTCATATCGACCTGAGCCTTCTCCTGAACCTGATCACCGAAAGACTTTCTGTCGTTGCAGAGTTCCTTCAATGTGATCGTACCGATGATCTCACGCATGTTGCCCTGGAGAGAGTCAACAAGCTGTGCATTGATCTGCTGGCTGTTCATGTTGAGGAAGTTCTTCATTGCGAGCTTGATACCCTCTTCGTCAGTCCTGATCTGGACCTTTGCAACAGCATCGATATTTACACCGATGAAGTCTGCTGTGGGTACATAGTCGCCCGTCTTGATATCGATGGAGAGCTGCTCGATCAGCAGTTCGTCTCTTCTCTCAAGGAACGGCAGCTTCAGACCTGCTTTACCGATAAGGATCTTCGGCTTCTTCTTCAGACCTGTAATAATGTAAGCCTTGTTCGGCGGTGCCTTAACATAGCTCGTAAATATGATTATGAGCAAGATGATAATGGCAACCACGATGGCTGCAACCGTCAATGTCATCTGGTCCATTGCAGCGATGACACCTGCACCGATCAATAATGATTTCATTTGGTCAAACCCCCTATTCTTAAATTAACTCCCGACAATTGCCGGGAGCCATTTCTCTTGAAAATATAATATCATATCCGGGGCGGGTTTCAAGAAAAATCGTACCTGTTACGACCGATGTAATATTTCGTCTGAGCTCTATAATATAAAGTCATATTGAATATCATTTTGCGACCTGTTTTGCGGCTTGACGGGATGGAATTTCTGTCTTTAAGTTTGGTTTAAAGTACACCTGTTATTCTGTGCTCATACCGAAACAAGGAGGTAACGGAAATGCACAGAAAAAAGTTCATGAAATTATATGCAGCAGCAACAGCTGCAGCGATGGCATTATCGATCGCTGCATGCAGTTCAAATGCAACGGACACATCATCTGCAGACAATATAACAGTATCTTCAGATATCATCGAAGAAGATGATATTGACTTAACGGATGAGATTACAAATACCAACGACAGTGAGCACGCAATTGAAGTAAGCGGCGAGACTGCTGAGTATTCCAATATCAGAGTCACTAAGACAGGAGATTCCGATGCCGGAGACGAAGCTGATTTTTATGGTGATAATTCAGCCATCTTCGCAACTGACGGAGCAACTCTGACTCTCAACAATATCGTCGTTGACACCGATGGAACACACGCCAATGCTGTCTTCTCATATGGAGAGGGAACAACTGTCAACATCAGCGACTCAGTAATAACAACAAGCGGAAATTGCTCCGGCGGACTCATGACAACAGGCGGCGGAAAGATGAATGCAACTAATCTGAATATTCATACTACAGGCAATTCATCTGCAGCAATAAGGTCTGACCGCGGAGGCGGAACAGTGACTGTAACAGGCGGATCCTATCTGACAGAAGGAACCGGGTCTCCTGTCATCTATTCCACTGCTGATATTACCGTTAATGATGCCTTACTGGAGTCAACCGCATCCGAAGGAGTAGTCGTCGAGGGCAGGAACTCAGTGACACTGAATAATGTCACTCTGGTTGCCGACAACAATAAAAAGAATAGCGATAAATCTGACACATATAATGCGGTAATGATATATCAGTCAATGTCAGGCGATGCTGCAGTCGGACTTGCATCATTCACGATGAACGAAGGTTCACTTACCAATGCTAACGGTGACGTTTTCTTTGTAAACAACACCGTAACAGACATAACGCTGGACAATGTAACGATCGTCAACCAGGATCCTGACGGTGTTTTCCTCAGGGCAGCTGCAGCAGGATGGGGCAGTGAAGGCTCGAACGGCGGTAAAGTCAATCTGTATCTCAACCGTCAGACTCTTGAAGGAGATATCGTTGTTGACTCAGTATCCGCACTTAATATGTATCTTGCTTCGGATACAACATATACAGGCACTGTAAACGGTGATAATGATGGTGAAGTATATGTAGAGATCGAATCCGGCTCCAAGTGGGTGCTGTCAGGGGATTCATATATATCTTTCCTCACCTGTGATGCTGACGGAATAGATCTGAATGGTTATACGCTGTACATCAACGGCACACCATACAGCGAAGGCAGTGTCTGTACAGGAACTGCAATAGAAATGGAAAGCGGAGCTTCGGGTTCCGGAAACGGACAGCCGGAAGGTATGCCGGGCGATCCGCCGTCGGGCGAGAGACCGGATAGGCCCGAAGGTGATCCTCAAGGCGATCCGCTTTCAGGCGAGAGACCGGAAGGCGATCCGCCTGCACGGCCTGAAGATACATAATCAGTTAATGGAAAATAAACCTGCTAACCAAAATCAATAGCCAGTTTACAAATAAACAGATAGCAGATTTAAGCATGGCAAACAGACCGGTCGATTCCGGTCTGTTTTTCTTTATGCGACCATTTTGCTATTGGTATACAGCCATCACTCTTGCATAGTAAATGCGTAAGAACTTGTTCAGACCGGCTATCTTTGCCTGTTTTTTGCTTTTGCCCTCGTTTTCTTTCTTAACTATATATTCGTAAACTGCACTATCTTTGGGTGCTTTGTGG
>Ga0247611_10006855_pt1 | contig 14490 bp, 14 predicted proteins | sample 177DNAGHGhighgp2_FD_192422 | JGI IMG/M metagenome (GOLD analysis project Ga0247611, IMG submission 192422) | Sheep rumen microbial communities from Palmerston North, Manawatu-Wanganui, New Zealand - 1770 DNA GHGhigh gp2 | ecosystem: Host-associated > Mammals > Digestive system > Stomach > Rumen...
AAGATATATTTGGACAATTAAATACTCCACAAAGACTTATTACATTTGGATATATTGAATTAAATACAACTATCTTCCATCCTGTTATTTATTCTACATTAATATCTCTTAAAGATCTTTATGGTCAAATTCTTGCTCGTAAAACTTATGCGCGATTTGATAAAGATTTAAAAGACTTTGTAGCTTCTAGTGAAGATGATGAAGAAGCTGATACTGGATTTGCCTTCTTCATGACTAATTGGCCTAAGGTTGTATTACAGAAAAATGAATCTATATCTCAGAATGAAAAAGTTCAACTTTTAAAGACAGCAGGAAATTTATCATATATTTCTAAGTGTTTAGTATTACCAGCACAGATTAGAGATATCAATCCTGATACTTCAAGACTTGAATCTGATTCTATTAACAAACTCTATATTTCTCTTTTGAATTATACAAATGCTATCCCTGCAGGAGAAACATCTCCTATCTATGATGGTATTCGTTTCTCTATTCAAAAGAAAGTAGCTGAAATTTATCAATACATCTTCGATATGATTGAAGGTAAATTTGGTTTCTTCCAGAGAAGATATGGTAGTCGTGCATTAGCACTAGGAACACGTAATGTTCTTCTTCCTGCTACTCTGGATTCTAAATCTCCTGATGATCCTACACAAATTAAACTTAATGAAGTTGGTGTTCCGTTATTCCAGTGTTTAAAGATGGCTATGCCTCTTATTGTTTATTACACAAAGAGTGTATTCTTAAATAGTATTTTTGGAACATCAGCAGATCAAGTTTCGGTTATTAATCCTGACAATTATAATCTCGAATATCAACCTATTACCGAAGATGAAAAAACTAAATTTACATCATCTGATGGTATTGAAAAAATTGTAAACCTTTTCCGTGATAGAGACTTTAGATTTAAACCGGTATCCTGTATTAGTGATAATAAAAGATATTATTTATATCTAATCTATGATGAAGGTTCAAGGTTAACATCTGTTAGAAGTTTATCTTCTTTAAAGAATATATTAGATAGAAGAAAAGAGATATTTAATCCCAAACTTTTAAGACCAATGACATATGCTGAATTTTTCTATATCACAGCTTATCTTGCTGTAAAAGGAAAATATGCAGAACTATGTCGTTATCCTGTTGAGAAGATAGGTAACAATGTTCCTGCTAGTGTACACTTACTGAGTACATCTCCGAGTAGAACAGTTAGTTTCTATTATGACGATGATCAAAGTAAATTAGATTTCCCAGAATATCCTGTTATAGGTAATGTATTTGTTGATAGTATTCTCATTCATCCAAACATGGAACCAGGTCTTGGTGCAGACCATGATGGTGATACAGCTTCTCTAAATTTAATATTTAGCAAAGAAGCAAATGAAGAAATTGCTAAATACGACAATACTGTTGGTAGATGGATTAATACAGCAGGTGAAAGTGCTGCAGCGTTCCTTTACATGGAACCTATGGCAGTATGGAATTTGACAAGAGATCCTGAATGATCAATAATACTCCACGGCTACAGGGCCGTGGAGTATCTCTATATTTGTATTTTTCGTGTAGGAAGTACTATTGTATACGACGTGCAATATTAGAACATCATGCATTCTTTATCTATATATTTCTAATATATAACCGTCAAAAACACATACAGATAAGGAGATACAATGGACACTGAATTTAAAGAACAAGTGACTGCTGCAGAAGCAATACTACCAAATCACATGACGTATGCTCAATACAGTATGCGCGAGTTCCTTCCATCATACGTAGATGGATTAAAATTAATCAATAGACGAATTCTCTGGACACTCGGATCAGAGAAAGGAAAAATAAAAGCTGCAAAGTTGATAGCTGACACATTAGCGAGTATTCACCCTCATGGTACTTCCAGTATCTACGGGGCATTAATTCGTTTATGTCAGTCATTTACACAAGCTTATCCGCTTATCATGCCATATGGCAATGTAGGAGCGGTTGGGAAAGCTGCAAGAGCAGCAAGTGAGCGATATCTGGATATTGGTCGTTCTGACTTTGCCTATGATGTATTCTTTTCACGTGTAAATACGAAGACGTTTAGTTATATCCCAGATGAAATGAATGTTGGGTATGAACCAACTTTCTTCATACCGATTATTCCATTTTCTTTAATGGCAGGTGGAACACTCGGTATTGGTGTTGGATATAAAGCTGAACTTCCGATGTATTATTTTACAGACATCTGCAATCTTACATTGAAATATATTCAATATCGTAAAGCAAATGCAAAGTTCCATCCTGAACAATTTAATATGGAATTTGCAAAATATCTTCTTCCTGCATATGCTCAATATTCTCTAATAAGAAATGGTGATGAACTTTATAATCATTATTGTAAAGGCGATTTCACCTGCCGTATTGTATTAGACGGATGCATGGATGTGTATCCGAACAAAGTGCATCTTCGTTCTGTACCTTATGGTAAATCTTATCCTGATATCTTTGAGCATCTGAAGAATGAGAAAGCAAAGCCATCATTTGTTTCTGCAAATGTTAATGAAGTTGCTAACTTACTGGCAGCAACAGAAACAGGAGATATCAAAGTCACACTTAAGAGAGATTCTGATATATTCGAAATTCTTGATCAGTTGAAGAAAGAATTAAGCTTTACTGTGAAGATTACTCCTATCTTCAATTTCTCTGATCATGAAGGAAAAGTTTATCAGTTTACTCCTTACATGTTGATTGAGAAATGGTACATTGAAAGATTCAGATCAGTTCTTGGTGATCTTAAGATTACTCAATCTGATTTGAATAAGCAGAAAAGAGAAATAGAGGCAAAGGTGATAATTGTCGATAACACCGATAAGGTTACCGACATCATCAAAACTTCTATTAGTAGCGAAGAAGCTATTGTTAGATTAATGGATGCATTTGCAGCTAATCGCTTATCAGCATTACAAGCTGAATATATCTTATCACTATCTTTATCTCAGTTAACTCGTTATGGAAGAGACAATCTTCTGAAAGATCTTGAAGTTGTGAACGAAAAGATCAAAGTTCATACTGAAAAGTTCAAAGATATTGATCAGATTATTATGGACGATATTGTCTGGCTTAGAGATAAGTATGCAAGTGTTATACCGAGAAAATGTAATGTACCAGAATATATCGGGTGCATTCATATCAACAATAATGGTATTGTTCAGTTCCGTAGTATTCCTGAATTAGCACATCAGTTAGGAAGATGGACAAACGAAAATCCCAGGATTGAAATGTATCCGGATGGTAAGTGCTATCACTTCAAGTATGTTGATGGCAAGGGATATGAAGAATATCCTCTTTGCTTCCCGAAGGTATTTAAAGCTCATAATTTCCTTACAACGAAGTATAAGGCAAAGAGTACTGTTATCTTAAACGATGGATTAATCTATCGTGCTGATGGTATTGTTTGTCCGAATAAGGGAAAGAGTTCAGCTCAATATACACCTATTGGAGATGAATTCTCAGCTGTAACAAATAGACATATATTAGAGATCCATAAAGCTTCTGATGCACCTAAGAGATTGCAATCAAATGCTATGGGTGTAAAAACAGACATCATGTATGTCTCGCCAATTGTTGATGAATCTTTAGTTGTTGTTTATTACGATAAGAAAGAAGTTAATACAATTCACGTTGGTGTATTTAAGCCAGGTGAAAGATTAGTTATCTCTCTTATTTCGAAAGCTGAAATTATCGGTATATATCGTACACAAGATCCGATAGCATTTACAGTTAAAGATGAGTATCTGAATCGTTGTACAGTAAAACATCTGTATTTCAAAGATGCTGAATCTTTATTAGGAAACGAAAAACATATTACTATCTCCTTGAATACAAAACGTACATCGAATAATAAGACACTTGTTCAGATAATCAAGGGTAGAGAGTTATATGGTATTCAACATTTAACTAAAATCAAAAATAGTTACGACTTTATCTAATTTACTTGGGAGAGGTTTCTCTCCCAAGTTTTCTTTTTGTACTATTCCTCATTTAATAAGTATAGGAGACTTATTATGAATAATACTAACGAATTAGGAACAAATCCATGTTTGTGTGAAACATGTGGTAGACCTGCTCTAGCAGCAAATTGTTCAGGTGATGGTTATACTTGCAGATTATGTGGTAAGATATATTGTATTGAACATAGACATAATCTAGCATTGACACATCTTGCTGGTGGAGAATGCTCTTATGTTTGTAAAGATTGTATTGACAAATACAAACTTCGTGTAATCGATCCAAATCATCCTTACTATATGAAATATACAGGAGTTTAAAATGATTATTAATGACAAGATTAGAAAAATGTCCGATGTTGAAAAGATGCATTATTTTCTTAAAAAGATAGTTGATAACGACATCGATTCAAACATTACAAAAGAATGTATCAAGAATATCTCTGAACTTGCAAAAGGAATACCAACTAAGGATTTTCTTTCTGCCTTTGAATTAACCGGTCAGATTGATCTGGAATCTGATCCACCGAAGGTTATTATAGATGTTCCTGATACGACGAAACAGCTTACTATGGATATTGTGGATACATCGAAGAAAGATTTCAAAGATGCACATCCGATAGAGAAGTTGCCTATTTCGTCTTATCTCCCTGAAGACGAACTGAAAGAACTGGAACACCCTCATGAGTAATGTATTGGAAGATTCATTTTCTTTTCAACACATCTCATTCTTTTGGGGGATTCTTGCTGAATCTACCACTCACAAAAATCAAAGAAAACTCAGAGTCTATGTTCCTGTCTTAACCCCGATGCGAAACGGAGATATTTCAGATAAAGGATCTATTGAGACCATAACACTTTTTAATGTGGTTACACAAGCTGAGGAAACTATAGATGTTCATGCAACTCGTACAATACTTGCTGATTATCTTGGATTCCAAGAAGATTGTGATGTTCCTGACATGTACAAAGGACAGCAAGTACTTGTTATGAACTACCATAAAAGTGATAAGTGGTTCTGGATTCCGATGGAACGAGACGACTATATCAAAACATTTGGACATTGTAGAATACGATGTGCTGATATATCTGCTGTACACAAAATGGGTACAGTTGATGAAGAAGAAGAACGACAAGTAAATTTAAACGATGATAATACTTATTACATTGAAATTGATACTAAGTATGACAAAAAGATCAAGATATCAACATCAGCGAGTGATGGTGAAAAATATCGTTACTTCCTTAAGTTAGATCCTACTGATCATACTGTTGAAATTTGGGATAGTCTTGCTGCTAATCCCATGGCTCCTCATAATACGATAAGAATTGAATCAGATCCTACGTATAGTGGTGATATGCTTCAAGGTAGAATAACTCTTCAAAATGAAGCAGGGTGTACTCTACAACTTCAAGGTCCGGATGTTATTCTCAAAGCTGTTAGAGATCTTACAATCGTTTCCGGAAGAAACACTGTAATAGAAGCTGATGGCGATATGAGTGTAGAAGTTATGGCAGATACAGAAGTCAAACTTCATGGTAATCTCCTTAGAAAAGTGTTTGGATTTATTAAAGCCGAAGTTGTAGGTTTGTATACTTATCTATTTGGTAATAATCGTGTTGAAGATGTTGTAGGTAATTATACTTGGAATTGCACTAACTATGTTGGTACAGCTGCAAATATGGATACAACAGTTCAAGGCATTTATGCCTTACAATCAAGTACTATCAATGAACTTGCTCAGAATATCACAATTATTGGATCTGTTGGTACATCGATTGCTGGCGGAAAGCAATTAACACTTACTGCTAAGAATATTGGAACTTCAACTCACATATACGGGTGCTGCGGATGTCCTGGTCATTAAACACTATGAATTATGAGGAACTTTATATAAAAGTTCTTGGTGATGTTACTGCGTGGTTTATCAGTGAAAACAGAGTTAGACCATTAGAAAATCAAATCGTTGATAAAGTTCAAACAAATGCTTTATTGAATTTTATCACGTTTGATCTTCATACTTTGGTAACAGAAAAAGGTTTTGTCCATATGCAAGAATTACTTCAAGCTGAAGGAACAGAACAAACAGTTATGATTCGTCTTAAAGATCTTGTAACAACTATTTATATCAAATATGGTGAAAAGGATGTTGATAAGTTAAGAAAACGTGTTTACAAGACAATTGACGATATGTATGGTTTAACATTCAAATCAGAAGATATTGATGTTAATAATACATTTTGGCTTTATCCGTTTTTTAAACATGTTTATACTGTATCACTTCCTTTAAATATGTAATTGCTTCTACTAGGATGGTTTCCCATCCTAGTAGTTTGATTATGCGTTTCTACATGCTTTTACATGAGCTTTGGCTTGTAAGTAACTTTGATACAAACCTCTAATTGTGTCTATTCTCGGAATAAGTAAACTCTTAATTTCTTTAAAATTAACATTCCCAGAGATTTGATTGATGTAGAATATAATCCATGCTAAGTTCGGATCATATTGCTTAGAAGCTAAATAATCTTCTAATCTATGATGTTCCCAATAGTGTGAATTGACATCCATGAACACAGCTTTACTATTCATAAAAATAGTTTTATAATGATCACGGACATATTTTACCCAATCAATGTCTTTAGATGAATAATCGGATTCTAAATGTCTTATTCGTTCAGATAAAGCCATAAGGTTACTCCAATCTTATTTTATCTATATATTACTTATTAAACCCTACATATCATATAATTTTCAACAACCCTTTAACCCTTAACAAAGAAAGGCAAATTGCTGACGATGGATCCAAAAAGATTCACCTCTGATGCAACTATACGCCCAGAACTTGTTGGGACTAATTATTTGACATCGCCAATGGCTGCGCATATCTCTAGTCAGCGTGGAGCAATGGTGGGTCGTAATACTCCCCAGGCAATGATCGTAGATGGTTGCGAAGTTGCTCGTATCCAATCTGGGTATGAAACAAAGTATGGTCACTATTGCATTAACCCTGCAGAACGTGATCATGATGTACAGATATTAGAGATTATTCCAAAATTCACTAGTATCAGTAATGAATCAGGAAACATGATCCGTAATCCTGAATCAATCATTATTTATTTAGATGTAGAAGCAGATGAACCAACTGTAGGGTATTTCACGGTTCCAGATTATATCTTCCTGCATTCTAAATTTGGTTATCTTACCAAAAAGATAAACATGAACCAACTGGCACCTAACAATTTCATACCTAAAAGTATGGAATTTGTACAAGCGCCTAACCATGATGATGAGTTGTATAAACTCGGAGTAAATGCAAACGTTATATACATGCCCCTATGGGGTACTACTAACGATGCATTCGTAATTTCAGAAAGACTTAGAAAGAAACTCGATTATACGGAAATCAATCAGACTACAGTTGTAGTAGGATTAAACAATATTCCGTTAAATCTCTATGGAGATGAAAACAATTATAAGGCTTTCCCAGATATTGGTGAAACAGTAAGAGATGATGGTGTTATATTCGCAATGCGTGAATATAACAACAATAGTCTTATTGCAGACATCACATCCGATAGCCTTAGAGAATTAAGCGTACACGATGATCAGTATAAAGCTGATGCAGGTGCCACTATTCTCGATGTTAACATCTTCACGAACAAAAATCGTTTTAATGATTTAAGAGCAGATAAAAGAGATAATGGACTAACTGGTACCTATGCTCAATTTGTTAGATATCAGACTAGTCTGAATGCTTGCTATACTGCAATTATTGATTGCTATAACAAGTATAAAGATCAATATGCACTTTCCCCAGGATTCAGATCGTTAGTGAAACAATCCATGTGCTGGTGCTATAATGATAAGTTTAAAGATCTTTCTCTGTATTGCAAGAAAGATCCTATTGATCTTATCTATATCACACTGACTTATGGTATTAAGCATCACATTGCAAAAGGTTATAAAATCACATCGCGTGATGGTGCAAAAGGTGTTGTTGGAGAGATCTGGAAGACAGAAGATATGCCGTCTTATCAAAATGGATCTGAAACTGTCTATGCAGATTTAGTGATTACAGGTGAATCACCATTTAACAGATTAAATAGTTCGCAGAATTATGAGCAATTCATAAATTATGCGTCTGATGTTGTTGTTCAGAGATGTAAAGATAACGTTATTCCTCATGAGCAACAGTATGATTACATCATGAGATTCATTGGTCTTATTAGACCGTTGAATGAAGAATTCTATCGCGAATATGTTGACGCATATGGCAGCAAAGAAGAATTCTTAACTGAATGCAAGTTTAAGGGATTATATCACATTATTCCTCCATTTACCGAAAACATTACTCCTGAGATGATTCTCAGAGTAAAGAAAGAATATGATATTCATCAGGTTCCTATTACTTATTATCAGTATGATGAAGATGGTAATAGATATCCTGTTACGATTAAAGAGAAAACCATAATTGGATCTAAGTACATCATGCTGCTTGGTAAACTTCCACAGGATGCATTGTCTGCAATCGAATATGGTTATGTCTCACAATTTAATTTACCGGTTAAACCAACCAATAATAGTATTAAGCAGCAATCTACATTTGGTAGAACACCAGGAAGATATGGTGAAGACGAAACAGCTGTCTTAACAATGTCTCTTGGAGCCAAGACTGTATGTAGACTTCTTGGATTAAATAGTAATTGTCCTACAGCTCAGAAAATGCTGAAAAACCATTTACTGAAAGATCCATATCCGACTAGACTTGATCATATCGAAATGTCTGATGATGATGTTATTAATCAGGCTAATAACGTCAAGTTGTTTGCACATATGTTTGCAGCAGCAGGATATCAGCTGTTACAAGAAGACGAAGAAGATAGAGAATTACTTCGTATTTTACAACAGGAAGGAGATCCTACTAATGAAACTGCGGTATGAAGATTATAGCAAACCTGATTTTGTTGAAACTATGCTTAAGACCAAACAAGATCATGGTGATTGCGATCTAGTATTAGGTGACGGTATCGTTAAAATGAAGATAAGACTAGCATTACTCAATATTCTGCTTTGGGAGTGCTTACTTAAATATGGTATCGAACCAACAAGTAAAGACGTATTAAACGTTAAAGCATTTACAAGTTCATCTATTTCAAGTATTCAATCTAAATTTTATCTAAAAGTTCTAATGAAACTTTCTAGACAAGGAGTAGATATGAATACACTCAATCATATGGAGATTGTGATGTCATTTGCACAGAGTATCAATAGACTCTATAATGTCATCTGTCGCTATATGAATGAATATATGCCACCTATGGATGCTATTGGATTAGCTGAACTTTGTAATAATCCTGCTATTAAGAAATTGATTGATACTAAAATCAGTGATGATGTTGGAACACAAGTCGCTGAAAAGATCATCAAAGCTCAAACTAAAACTTTAATTGATCTTATTTCTAAACCAGGATTAGATAACAATATCTTACTTCCATATATGAAGGCAGATACACTTAAGTTTAATCAGATTCCCCATGAGATGTTAAAATATGGACCAAGATCTGATGTAGATGATCGTATGTGTCGTCATGTAATTAATGAGTCTTCATTTAGTGGAATTAAATCTGCAGCAGACTTTGCGATTGAATCCCTGTCTGCTAAGAAATGTAGTTTCTTAAATAAGACAGTATTAAAGATGGCCCAGTATACTAATCGTAAGACTAGGTTATCCGGATCTTTGCTTCCCAACATCTACCCGGGTTGGTGTGGAAGTACGAAAACAATTCCGTTCTATATTGAACCAGAATTTGCATCGAATATGTATATGAAGTCTATCATGGTTGATGGACAAATTGTACAACTTACAAAAGAAAATATTAGTCAATATGTAGGAAAAACAGTTAATATGTTGTCCATTTTCTGTTGTAATCATACAGATGGATTCTGTGAGAGATGCGCAGGATTCCGTTATTATCCGGATTACAATATTGGATTACATCTGTTTGTTCCAGCCGGTGTACATATTGGACTCATGGCAATTTCCCAACTTATGTCGAGAGTAACTCAGAAAATTCTCTCTAATAAGCACCTTATTGCAACTAGTACCAAGTCTTATGTCCTTCCTCCTGATACTGAACGTTATTTGAGTGTAGGATATGAAAGTGAGATTTATTGGAGAAACGAAAAAGGATCTCCGATTACAAAGGGGTTAAAGAAATGGGCTATTCGTATTCCAAGTGATAGTACAGCTCAAATTTCTGACTTGATTCTTGATAAACTTCCGGAACCAGAAGCATTTAGTAAGATTTCATATATAGATATTCTCGATACTGAAAATGACTATAAACTGGTTGATACAATCTATATGGAAGCTGGTGGGTTTATTCCATATCTCAGTGCAGATATGCTTGAATATATGCGCCAAACCTATGATGACATTACATATCAAGATAATGGCTATGTAGTTCCTATGAAGGGATTTAGTACCAAGAAACCGTTCATGGAATATACTATCAGAAACGATGACTTAGTCAGTTATGTTGATAATTTTAGAGCATTTATCGGAACACGTGTTAGTGAATATACATCTGTTAGTAGATGTCTGCACGACTTTGCACAATTGGTATATCACAAATCTTCTTTGAATCTGTTCTATCTTGAAGTAATTCTGAGAGTTCTGAATTGTGCATCTAAAACCGATTATCATATTCCGGTTATAGAAGATTTCGAACATACATGTTTTATGAGATTGGATGATAAAGTTACAGAAGCATCTATCTCATTAAAGCTGAGTCAAGAACATATCTTCAGATATCTTAAAGATCCTAAATCGTTCTTACAGCCTAACTATGCTGGACTGTTTGGACCATTCTATGGTCTTACGTAATTGAGTTTCTTCAAAAGCACCTCTGATCATAGCAATCAGAGGTGCTGTCTTTATTTGTATTTAACTACGAGGGATAAACATATGAACACCACACCAACTATTAATTGCGAATTTCTTATTTGTGTAGAACCCAAGTATGCAGCTTATGGTATTAAAGGCTACAGTCTTGGTAAGAAAAATTTTAGAAAATTTGAATCTTTTACAAACGCCATCAATACTGCTTTTGGTAAAGATCTTGGAACCGGTCGTTTCTTACAAGTAACTGTAGAATACACTGCTCCAGATGGAACTCGTCAGGGTGTTTTAACCAAGAGTAACTATGTTGAAGGTTTAACAATCATCGAAGAAGAATTAACTGCTGAGTTAATAACTCTTGATGATTTACTTGAGAGCTAAAATTATCTGTGAGAGGGATATCCCTCTCACAGTTACATATTTTTCTACAAAATACCAAATTATATATAAGGAGACTTGTCATGATTACTTTTAAAACAGGCGACTTGTTTGAGTCACACTGTGAAGCTTTAGTTAATCCAGTTAATTGCGTTGGTGTAATGGGCGCAGGACTGGCATTAGCTTTTTCATATAAATTCTACAATAGTGCATTAACCTATAAATTAGCATGTACATTAAATCATGTTAAGATAGGTAAAATGCTTGTGACTGCTGTTAACGGTGGAGAAACAAAATACGTTATTCATTTTCCCACAAAAGAACATTGGAGAAATGACTCTACCTTAGAATATATTGAGTTAGGATTACAAGATCTAAAAGAGCAGATTAAACGTCTTAAATTAAAATCTATTGCCATACCTCATTTAGGATGTGGATGTGGCAAACTGAAATGGGAAGATGTAAAAGAGCTTATCAGAAAACATCTAAGTGATCTTGAAGATGTTGACATTCAGGTAATCAATCAACCCCATCCAATTCACAATATTTAAGGAGAAACATCATGGCTTCAAAAGAAGTGTTTAAACAACCTGTTATTACAGAAGTTCCTACTATAGAAACTCCTCCGGAAGGTACTTGTTCACAGGAAGACTTTGATCATTTAAGAAGCAAAGGATTCATTGTGACAATTGCTTCACATTCTGCGGTCAACTTCTATAAGCACAGTAATGAGCATAGAAATACATGTCTCAATATACGTTATGAAAATGGAAGATGGAGTGCAGCAGTATTCCGTTCCTGGGATACCAAAAACAACGATTATGATGCTTCTTTTAGTCCTAAGTATAAGACACTAAAAGAACTTCTTGACAAAACAAAAGAGGATTTTACTGCAAGAGCACAATTGCTTGAATCAGTAAAATAATGTATATGGATGGTATTAACTTTATTCTTGGTTCAACACGTACTAGGATTAAAATTAAATTAGATCATCCATATATGCCTTATCTAAGAGATAGGTTTAAGCGTATCTTATCAGATTATGAATTTGATAAACGAAACACGGCTTTGTTTTCATGAATCGATACTATTACTATAGTACTTCTGCTGAAGAATTCTTGATACCTGCTGCATATACCGAAGAAACAATGAAAGATTTAAATGATGTTGGAATCATTTATAATACTTCACATGAAGATTTGGTTGAAGGTAGGCCTATCTCTTTAGAGATGAAAAAAGATTTTGTACCACGACCTAATCAAGTAGAAGCTATTAATTATTTAGCTTCTGATAATCCTCCTTACTACAAAGGATTAAGTTTGATGACAGGTGGTGGTAAAACAGCAGTAACCATAGCTGCTATCATGAAACGAAAGAAAGCAGCTATGGTTGTTACCTCTGGTCTTACAGAACAGTGGTATAACGAATTCATGAAGTTCACAACAGCAAAAGATGAAATTGTAATTGTACAAGGTATTCAATCTTTACTCACTCTTATGGAGTCTGAAGTAAAGCCAAGTATTATCATCTTTTCCCTAGAAACTCTTAGAAGATATGTGAATAGAGAAGAGAATTACAAAGATATTCCTTCTTACTTTAATTTTATCAAGTACTTTGGTATCGATACAAAAGTTGTAGATGAATGTCATCTATGTTTTCGTACTAATACAAACATAGATCTTCATAGCAACATTAGAAATAACATCTATTTAACTGCAACATTTACTTCTACAAACTATCAGACAAAAAAGATCTTTGATAGAATCTACCCTGTAGGTATACGCTATGGTGCAGATGTAAGAGAAAAATACATTGATATTTATTCTTACAATTATAACATCTATGTCCCAGCCAGGTGTTATACAAGAATGAGAGGATATAACCATGCAGGTTATGAAAAATATTTCTTAAAGAGACCAAACAAAATGTTTTGGTTCTTTGAATCTATTCTTGTTCCTCTTATCAATATTCATTATGAGAACAGGTGCAAACCTGGTCAACGATTATTAATCTTCTTCTCCAGAATCGAAATGATTATGGCAGCAAAAAGATTCTTGGAAGTGTATTATAGGAATCGTAAAGTCGGAGCCTATATCGGAGAAAGCGATGATATGGATTACGAAAATTACGAAATTATTATATCAAATTACAAAAAGGCAGGCACAGGAAAAGATATTAAACAACTGTATGTTGTAATTAATACTATCTCGTTTGCTTCTCCTACTTTGACAGAACAAATGTTAGGTCGATTAAGAAAGCTCCCTGATGGTACAACTCCACAATATATTGAAATTGTAAACACATCGTGTCCTGCACATGAAAAACACCGACGTGAACGTAAAGAGAAGCACGTTCTCTTATCTCGAAGTTACCGTGAACTAAACCTTCCTTAACACCACAAATGAAGCCAATTAACCCGTTTTTTCGAATCTTTCTTTATATCACTTGTCTCATTGGATTTATCATCTGTATCCCTTTTCTAGTTGTGATTTATATTATAGGTACTGTCAATGGCTTTACCAAAGTAATTGAGGAGTCCTATGAAAATCATCAGAACTAAAAAGAAAAGCGATATCATTATATCGATACTAACTATTGGTATTATTATCATGTTAGCACTAGAATTATGTTATCTACTATGGTTTTTAAACCAAAATGGATATCTCGATTAATAGTACATGATATACAGCAATTTAATACAATATGTTCATCTCTTGGGGACGGGATGAAGACGGAAAGTCATGAGTTAGGCTTTCTGTTATCTGGTCGGGATCAAATCCGACAAGATTGTCTATGTTGTAGAGAAGTCTACTTTTCACAATAGGCTGGCGACTATTTGGATGTGTTGTGAAAAATAGATTACTTTATAATGTAGACGATTGAAGAGTACAGTTATTTCTTAAGTATAGGGTTTAATACAAGAGAAATAATTACGGTAGGTATCTTTATGGATGATGACATAAGTTACCTTGTACTCATGTCTTTCTGAACCGTACAGAGAGAATTTATTTCTTAACTGTACTGACCATCGTGTCAGTACAGTTTATTTTTTTTATTTTAAGGAGATTTATTATGCAATTAATTGAGCCGTCTGCAACACCGTTTATGGAAAAAGATCTTGTGAAAAAGATCGAACGTTGTTATCGTATTTGCTACAAATCAGAACATCACATTAAAGAAGGTTCTGAAAAATTCTTAGCAGGACTAATCCATCATACAGAAGGTAA
>Ga0247611_10006857_pt1 | contig 14487 bp, 9 predicted proteins | sample 177DNAGHGhighgp2_FD_192422 | JGI IMG/M metagenome (GOLD analysis project Ga0247611, IMG submission 192422) | Sheep rumen microbial communities from Palmerston North, Manawatu-Wanganui, New Zealand - 1770 DNA GHGhigh gp2 | ecosystem: Host-associated > Mammals > Digestive system > Stomach > Rumen ...
ACTAGAACGAAAATACGAGTGTTTAGAATTAATATTTCACGAAGAAATTCAAATATGATAAGAATCTGCTGTATTTCAAGTATAAGGAGAAGATGACCAATATATACCATAAGAACCTTTACTTTGAAGATAAGAATAAAAATAATCACGATAACCTGCAAATGGTAAAAGTAAATCTGACGCAAATTGAATTCAATTATTGCACGATGTAACAGCAGTATTCATTTTTTTTATACACCAAAATTCAGTTACAGCCTCCCACTCCAAAGCATCTGGCACATGATATCAATCAGGACATGGTCCCTGTCTATCTCTATCTGCATTTGATGTATTTTCTCATCACCAAAGATTTAAATTTCAATAAGTAGTATATACATCATTACTTGTATCTATATCCCATCTAAATGGAAAATCTCTCCTTACAATAAACATAGACGATGTATAACCATTTTCCGATCAGTAATTTCCAGCCGTAATATCTATTTGATTTAGATTTAACATCAAATTTCAAACATTTTGAAATCCATAGTTATTTCATCGCTGATAATAATATCCATAAGATGATTGATTTGGAGCATCATAATTCTGATTATACCTCTCTGTAGCTCACATATTACGATCCATAACTACAAAACTTTCACCTCATGCAGTAACAATCAAATCCTCAAATGGTAACCATTTAGCATAAACTGTAATATCAGTTTCTAAATTTCCTGTCCATCTTGTTTCTAGTCATGTTAGATACCATCCATCAAACATACATTTTTTCATTACTCAATCTTCTTCACATTCATCTCATTTACTTGGAGTTTTTCGACTTGTACTCCATACATTATAATTTCAATTTTCATCTGGCTCATATGTAACTTGTCTAGGTCCAGTTTCTAAACTTCCAAGTTCTGTCCAATATCATCCATCAAGATCATAAGTCACAGTAACTAAAACTGGTGGAATATATTCATCTCTAAAACAACGAACTGGAATTCCATTTGCACGATAACCATTATTATACACATTCGCACCAGATAAATTCACAAATAAATAATTAATTCAATTATTAACTCCTGGTGTAGATGACCAATAACCAACATTTAACCCCTGATTATTAAGAGTAGCATCATAATTATCACGTGATCAAACAAGAGGTAGTTTGAGAATATCCAAAAATTCTCATACCTGTATATATCAGTCAAATCATCCAGATCAATTATCAACTATTTCCCTTTTTTCCATCCAATACTCCACTAATTTCTCCCATTCTCATATAGATGGAACATGCCATCATTCTGGACATGGTCATTGTCTATCCTCTTTTGTTGTAGAAATTGTATCTAATCATCGATTATTACTATCACTATCATTTTCTCATCACCACAAATCATCGTGATGACCATCAGTCCAATAATCTCAATCTCTAACCATATGCTCATCAGTTAAATATACAGCACTCATAAATCCACTATGTGAATATGAAGAATTATATCATACTCCATTATCATCAGTTGGTATATTTACACCTGAAACACTAGAAAATCCATAGTTATTTCACCACTGATAAAGATATCCATAAGAATTTGTATTTGGATTATTTATATTTCCATTAAAAACATCATCGGCTCCCAAATTTCTATCCATAATGGTAAATCACTCCGGACCATCTAAATCTGTAAGATTATTTGGTCTAGGCACTGAAATAGTAAAGAAATCTACATCTTCTATCCACGTTTTAGGAGTTGCTTCTTCACTTCTCTGAATCACAATCGTATAATATGAAAAACTTTCTGCATCAATCACTACTCAATTTTCCACTTTTTCAGATTTTTCTTCATTAATTTCAATTTTTTGTACTACTTCTTCTCACTGAGCTACCTTTTCACCATTTTCACCTTTATCATTGATATGATAAACTTCAATTCCCTGATCTTCTGCCTGTTTAAATTCTGAATTATTTGAATAATCAAATATCACTTGCACTTTATTATCCAAAGGCTGAACTTCTACCTCATCTCCACTCAATAATTTGTATAGAAATTTGATATCAAATGTTACCATTTTATCATCCTCTGAAATATCAGCTTCTGGACTATCTATAATTTGCTGCTTTATATCATCGTAGAGTCATCACTGCACTAATGAAATACTTGGATATGTTCACTCTGGAAATGTTCATGTAGAAGCTTTTAGTCTGACTACAATTCATACATTATGAAAATCTTTTTCTTCCTTTATTGGTAATTCATTTAAAGTCTGCCATGCCTCAGCTAGTTCCGCATCAATATTTCACAAATTATTTTCATTTTCTATCAAATCTTTTAGCTTATCAATTGGTGAAATATCTCCAGTTCCCGAATGAGGTAATTCATCCATCATTTCATCATCCTGAGAATCTTTTTCATTTTCATGATTATCTTGTGGATTAGAATCTACAGTTATTTCTCCACTCAATATTTTTTCAGCATTAGTCACCAAAAATAATCTGATTTTTTCATTTTGCTCTGCTGTTCCCAAATATTCTCACTGCACTCCAGCTAAAGCTGCCCATTTTTCACTATCATTATCCCAATCAATTCATAATTTCTTAGCCAAAACAGCCAATCTATATTTATTGTAATCCACTTCATCTGTATTTTTTCATCCATCATCATCTTCATCTCAATCGTCTAAATCATCATCTCAATCATTTGAATTCTGATTTCAATCATCTGAGTTATCTCATCAATCATTTGTATCATCTCCTGATTCTGGAGTATTTTCCTGGTCTTGATCATCAGTTTTTTTATCTTCATTTCACTGAGAATCATCAGCAGGAGATTCTACAGTTTCAGTATCATCACCTCATTCATCTTCATCTCCAGTTCAATCTTCATCAGCTCCAAATGTATCATCACCCTCAGAATCATCTACAGTTTCAGGAGCTCAAACGTTTTCAGGATTATTTTCAGCTACTTCATCTGCGAAAGTATAGGAAAAAGGAGTCATGATTTGCACACTGACCATTACGATTAATGAAATCACAGACAAAACCTTTTTCATACGATATTACGGTAAGCTAAAATTACCCACATAATTATATTCCCAAATTGACCTTTTTGCAAAAATCTGACAAAAATAAGCCGATTTTGGATTGACTTTTTATTCAAATATTACATAAAAATTAGCTTACTTAGAAAATACAGTAAAAAATAGCACATTTTACTAGTTATAAACTAGTATTTCTATCGTTTTATATATGATAACTATTTTTTATCACTTTGCATATAAATAACTCAAAAATAATTAATTTTGTCAAATTATATTTTCACCACAAAAATTTCTCAAATTCTAATACATAGATTTAGACAAAATATGACAACATTGTGTCAACATTATTAAACCTATCAACATAAAAATTCCCTCTCCAAAAAACTGAAAGTCTTGTAAGCCCTCTCCTAATAGGAGAGGGTTGGGTGAGGTTTTACGCATCACACTTGTCATTCTGAACGAAACACATGTCATTTCGAACGCATGTGAGAAATCCACTTTATATCACACCTATGGATTTCTCCTTTCAGTCGAAATGACGAAACACACAAGATTCTTCGGTCGATTCTCTCCCTCTGAATAACAAACCAAATGAAAAAGTCACCCCTTCACGGAGTGACTTCTTCGATTTAGAAACTATAATTAGTTAGAAGCTGTATCTCATGTACTAGCTTCAGCTGGTGTTTCAGCTACATCTCATGTAGTTGCTTCAGCTTCTGGAGCTTCAGCTACATCTCATGTAGTTGCATCTGCTTCTGGAGCTTCAGCTACATCTCATGTAGTTGCATCTGCTTCTGGAGCTTCAGCTACTTTTTCTTCTTCAGCTTTACTCTGAGCATCAGCAGCTTCTTGTTCACTAGCTCATAATGTTGATATTACTTCTGCAATTTTATCTGTATTCTTTGAACTTCTATACATCATCAACATTACCCATCCTCTCATTTCCTGAATTGTTGGCTCTGTATTTGACAAGATTCCAGCAGCTTCAAGAGCTTTTAAGTGATTTGTATAGAAATCTTCTCATTCTTTATTGAATAATGATCCGAATAATACTCTAGAGAATACTGTTGCATATTCTCATCTAGATACTATTCCATTTGGATTGAAGAAGTCGATTGGAGTTCCATCTGCATTAATTCACATAATCTGGTATTGATATGCTAATTGAATATATCCAGCCAAATCTCCTAAGCTATTATCGACATCATCATATGTTACACTTCCTGTAACTACAGGTTGTTTTCATAGAACTTTAGCGATGTATACTACCATCATTTTAGCTAGTTCAGCTCTAGTAAGACTATCTCCTAATCTAGCATCTTCTACAGTTTTCATAGTAGTAATTCCATTTTCTAATGCCCATTTATAAGCATCGATTTGTTCTTGTCCGAATTTAGCAACAGCCTGAGCATCAGTCATTGGAGCTTTTTCTTCCACTTTGTTTTCTTCATTTACAGTCTCTTCTTCTGTCTTATTTTCATCCACTTTTTGTTCATCAGTTTTAGCTGTATCTCATGTATTAGCTTTAGTATCATCTTTTGAAGTTGTAGTTGTTCTTGAAGAACCTCCACCTCATCAGCTAGATCTACTACAAGTATATGTCCATTTAGAAGTTAATGCTAAGTTTCAAGTAACTGTAAGTGGGAAAGTAACTTTTTCTTCTCCATTATACCATCCATCAAAACTATTACAATCTTTTGTAGGATCGGCTGGTTTTTCAACTGTCGTTCCTGATGCGATAACTTGTTCATTTGCTCCATCAAAAGTTACTTTAACAGCATCTTCTCAATTAATTTTAGTAATTTTGCTATTTTTAACTTGGAAATCTAAATTGTTTTCATCTTCAATACTTCAACTATATAGAGATATATTATTTAAATCGATTTCAACCGTAAGAGTTTCTTTAGCTGAATCTATTCATGTCCAAGCTACTGCCAATTCTACAGTTTTTTTATTTTCCCCTCATGATATCAGAGATGCAATTTCTCCTGTTGTTACATTAGGTCGCCAATATGTAATTATCCTGCCATCACTATCCTTCTCATTACTTCAAAAATCTGCTATTGTGTAATTTGCTCTCGTTGCACTTCCACTATTAGTATCATTAACTAAGGATGAAGCAATAATTCTTGCCCCAAAAAATGCAGCCCAACCACTATATGGACGATATTGATTAGTTCAATCACTAGAATTACTTCCTGGATATTGTAATTTTATATCAGAAAATGTGATTGTTTGTTTATCAGTTGAAATGGTTCAAGTATAAGTTCAATAATCAGATCACGTACAAGCATTAGCTCCCTGTGCCATCCAACATCCTATCTCCCAAGCTGTAGATTTTCAATTAAGAACAGTTATTTTTCAATCTTTTACTTGAAAATCTATATTATTCTCATCCATTCATCAACTATACAAAGTAACATTCGCTAAATCTATTTTTATGGTAAAATCCATAGATAAACTATTATCTCATGTTATTTTCATTGTCCAAACTTTTTCATTAGATTCACCTGATAAGGAATCTATGATTGATCAACTAGTAACTCAAAACCACTCATAACCATATATATTACCATTTTCATCAATTCATGTGCTGTCAAGTGCATCACCAAAACTAGCACCATTAAAATGTAAATTTGTTCCTGTTGCTATAAATTTTACCCCCACTCGTCAACCTATATGTCATCATCTATCTTTTTCATCATTTGGATATTGAAGTTTTAAATTAGAGAATGTTATTGTACTATCATTAATATCAACATTATAAGTTCAATAATCTGATCCAACACAACTTTCATTTTCAGGATTCTTCCAACAATCTATACTTCAAGAATCGTATGCCAAACTAGCTCCTCCGAACCAGAATCCAGCTAACATAAGTGCTAATGCACCAAATAAAAAGTTTTTCTTCATGTTTTGTATATTAGAAAATAAAAGAGAAGAAACTAAGTTTTCGCAGATTCTCCATTTAATATAAAAAGGCGACTAAACCCGCGTAGTCGCCAAAATTAGCACTTTTCAATAAAAAATTACACAAAAAACAGCATTTGTACTAAATTTGGCACTTTTAAAGTACCATTATTATATCAAATTGCAACCCTTTTAAGCAAAAACCTTCTTCCCTTTTTCTCTATTTGATTTTAAATATTAATTTCAATACCAACCTCTCATCCAACTTACTTATTTACCTTTATGAATACGCTCTTTAATTACCTTCTCCATCTCCTCATAATTGTGCAAAAATTTATACCTAGTCACCTCATCATTTCCAGTCATAATCTCTAAACTTCCTAGTCAAAAAACTGAATGAACATTTACACTATTGATTTTATCATAAGGGATTTCTTTCTTATTCTTTACCAATATTCCACTCTCAAATCTGAGCCCATTTTTTCAGATAATCATAATATCCATATATTCCTCAAATACGACTATCGCAATTACCAATTCCACCAAAAAGAAAAATTGTAAAACAGAACTTTTCGATCCAGGTTCCAGATCTAATATTGTCAAACATAGAAACATCACCAATAAAACTACCAAAAATATTACTCACCAGAAAAAATATACAAAATTACATTTTCTACATATTATCTCTTTTTCTTCAAATTTTTCTACTTTGGCCTGCATCGATAAATATTAGATTTTAAATATTATTCCTGATTTTCTGTATTTTCTACTACTTCTTCAGTTTTTTCCTCTTTTGGTAAAGGAGGAATTGGAGCTATATCTAGTTTATAACTAAATTTCTTTTGAGCTAATCATTCAGCATATTCATTTCATAATATGAAATCATCTCATAATGTCACTGTTACATACGCTCTATTTGTCCAATATCCAAGGAAATTTCATTCACTATCATAATCTGCCTGTACACTTCCAGTATCTACTCTAATATCATGAATAGGGAAGAAAGTCTGAATAGCCTCTATTGTTCCACTAAAATCTCATACCATATTGATAGTGATATAACTGTGATCTGTTGGAGCTTCCGCATTTGCCACATTTGTTACATTCAATCCATACTTAACCATTTTTACTCCAAATTTTGTAGCCACTCATGCTTTTCCTAATCCATGAGAACTAAGAACTGATGGTGTAATTCCATTTACTACTTCTACACTAGCTCATTCTGTAAGGAATTTACGATGAGTAAGCAAGAATGTTACGAAACTTTGCATATCTTCATAATAACCTACATTACCAGCACTTGCTCCATCTGGCAAAAGAACTGACATTCATCCAAATTGTGCCATTGGAGGATTATATAGAAAACATCATGGCACCATCCTAGTCACATCCCTATCTCCACATGTAGAAGTATATCCAAATGATGAGAATTCTTTTATATTTGGTAAAAACTGAACCGTTCGAAGCATTTCTTGAGCAGTTATATTAGTCTGAATATATTTTTTATATTGATCATATAATTCTGTCGCTGTAGAAATACTTAGTCACTGTTCAAGCATTTTATCTTTTATGGCTATAATTAGTTTTTGTTGACGCTTAGCACGATCAAAATCTGAAGTAGTATGACGAGATCTAGCATATTTCAATGCTGTTGCACCATCTAAATGCTGCTCTCATGCATCGATATGGAATATAGTATAATCTATCATATTGTCAGCAGGATATGACGTATCATGGATTGTCTTGTCTACATATACATCTACTCATCATAATGAATCTACAACTTCCTTAAAAGTCTGAAAATCTATTGTTGCATAGTATGGAATATCTAATCACAATATTTCTCCCACTTTTCATGCAAATCATAGAGCAGACTCTTCTACAGATTGAGTTCTGCTATAATATTGCTGGAAAATTGCATTTATTCTTCAGTATCCACCATTTACAGGACTTTTTACATATAAATCACGAGGGATAGAGAATAGTGTTACATTATTTTCATCAGGATTCCATGAAGCCACCATGATTGAATCTGTAAGGAATCCTCATTGATGTGTAGCTCATCCATATCCAAGTAACAATACATTTACACTATTATACTGATCTCTCTGCATAGGAGTTCATACAGTTTTTGATACAGTTGAAAGTATCGCATGTTTCACATTATCAAATAATCATTTGAATCATGATATAAATCATACTGACAAAAAGAAAATCACGATAACTCAAATTATAGCAAAACATAATTTAACAAATGCTTTTCCTGAGTTTGATTTTCTCTTAACTGGTTTTACTTTTTTTTGTGAAGAAAGTGTTGATGATGTAAATGCTGTTCTATTAGCCATAATAAACGTATCAAATAATTAAAATTCAGATTATAATGAAGACATTATTTCACTTAATGAAAGAATAGATTCTGTAAGTTCTGGGATTTCTTTACCAGAATCTCATGATTTCTTGATTACACTTCCATTAATTTTTCATGAAACTTTTTCTCCTGGAATAAATTCATCTGAATTTAAACCAAAATTAGCTGAGAAACTTACTGTATCAGCACATTTTATTTTTCATTTCAAATCTGCTACTTTTTCTTGATTTCTTAAAACTTGGAATGCTACATCATATTCAGAATTTCATTTTTCCTGTATAGATAATACAAATTCTACTCATGTATCTTCATTATTTTGTTTCATATTATACAAATGTACATCTACTCATTTTTTAGACACATCAAAAGACAAATCAAAAGCTGAATCTTTTCACTCAAACGATCCTGTAAATATCTTCTGAATAGTTTTATCTCCGTGTTTGAAATATGTCACTTCATGATTAGTTAGTTTCAATTCATTTGCAGAAATTCACAAATCAACATATGAATTCATAGCATCTATCAATTCTGCTATACTTCATACGAAATTAGGAGAACTTTGAACATTCTCAGTTTTTAGAATATTCTTAATTGTTCATACTATATGTGGAAGCATCTTAAATTCATTCTCGTCCAACGAAACAAATGTTCAACTATGAACTTCTAAATTTACCCAATTATTTACCAACATATCTGACAATAATTTATACATTTTTGCTGCCATATTTCCTTCTCACATGTATATATCAAATTTGTGTAAATTTGCATACATTTCATTATTTTTGTACAATAATGTTACATCTCCATACAGATCAAAATTCTGAGCCTCTCCCATATTTGTATTTATATCTATTGTAATATCCGCACTTTCCAAATCATGAGATTTTGAAACTTTTTTCTGAGAAAGATCTACTCATCACTGAAGTGATGAATCTTTATCGAAATCTATAGAAACAGAAAAATCTGATGTAAATGGTTTATCCTGTGTAATAGAAAGAACATTATATGAAAGGAAATTTTCCAAATCTTTGATATACTGAGCTTCATCTAATTGATTTACAAAAGTTTGCTGAGCAGCAGCTATTTCTTCTCATTCAATTTTAGTAACTTGGTTAGAATCAAAACATCCAGCCAATAAAATTGTAGCGAAAGAAAGGATTACAATCAGATTTTTTTTCATTTTTATTAAAAATAGTATGGATAAAATTTTCTCTTCTACTTGTAATAAAATATATCTAAAAATCAAAAGAAAAAAACCTGAATACAAGTTCAGGCTTTCTCGTACGGAATTGGTTGTCCTAAATAGGACTTTCTCTTGGTTCATTTGACAGAAACAAATATCAAGGCACCTGTCGGATTCGAACCGACGAACCAAGGTTTTGCAGACCCGTACAATAGACCACTCTGTCAAGGTGCCATTGCTTATGGGCAAATGCATAATAGTGAATAGATTTCCAAAATCAAGCAAAAGATTTACCTACACTTTTTTCTTAGTTGCTTTTATACACTAAAAACCTATAATCATTACGTTATTTTAACTATAAAACACCCCATGAAATCTATTCTCAAAAATCTGAAAGTCTATAAACTCTGACATGGATGAATCTGAATTTCATCACTTTCTGATGGGAAAAAAGTTTTGATAAAATGATGAGCTTTACCTGGAAGTACTGTAGATGTAACTGTAGTAAAAAGGAGAAAAGATTATATCGAAGCACATATACTTGAAACCAAGAAATATGATGAAAAAATGGCAGATGGAGAGATTTTTTGTCCTCATTTTTTCATTCCAAAATGAATAAGTGAAGCTAATGCGTGAACTGAAAAAATCGGTTGTGGATGATGTAAATGGCAGATGATGAGTTATAATACACAGCTTACTATTAAACAGCAATTAGTGGAAGATGCTTTCAAAAAGCTGAATAAAAATTTGGAAGAAAAATGAAAAAAAATCCAAATTTTACCAATCATTCCATCGCCATTAGATAAATGATATAGAAATAAAATTGAGTTTAGTTTTGGAGTTTATAAGCAGCAAAATCCAGAATTTCGCCAGTGAATTAAAGAATGAAAATCTGAAGAAGAAATTCTGAAAACTGGAATTAACAAGTATGATATAGATTGTAATCAATGCTGTGGATTCCATAAACAATGAGAATTTGCAAAAATCGTGAATGTAGATAGCTGTGGATTGATATCCGAAAAAATGAATCAGGTTTATGAAACGATTAAAAGTTTATGTTTCAATTCATGATTACCAGTTTTTGACCAGAAAACTCATCAATGATTTTTTCGTCATTTAGTAATTCGTGAATGAATTCACACTGAGCAATTGATGGTAAATCTTTCCATTTCATTTGGAAATCTAAATGAAGAACAGACTAAACTCTGGGAACAATTGATGGAAGATTTTAAAGTTAATGAATTTCTCAAAAAAACTGTGACTACATTTGTCATTACATATAATGAATGACTCTCAGATACTGTAAAAAATGATTTATCTGAAACTAAAGTTTTTTGGTGAGATGGATATATTCATGAACAGTTGAATTTCACACAGTCTAGGAAAAATAAAGATGAGATAATGGATGAAGAAAGTGGAAATGAAGATAGTGAGATGAATAATGAAACTAAATTAACATTCAGAATTTCTCCTTTTTCTTTCTTTCAGACCAATACTCTATGAGCAGAAAAATTATTCTGAACTGCATTTAATATGCTAGGAAATATTGAGTGAAATTTATTGGATTTATACTGTGGGGCTGGTAGTATTTGACTATCACTTTTGAAGCAAAATAATGGAAAAAATAAAGAAGCTGAATTGATATGAATTGAGATAGTAGAAGATGCAATTCGTGATGCAAATGTGAATGCTAATATAAACTGACTAGAAAATCAGAGTTTTTTCGTGGCTTCACCATGTGAAAAGGTTTTGAATAAATTTCCAGAATTAGAAGAAAAAATCAAAAACATCGGAGTAGTTATTGTAGATCCCCCACGTGAATGACTACATCCAAATGTAATTGAATGGATAGGAAAATTAAAGAAAGAATATAAATTCAAGCTTCTCTACATTTCATGTAATCCTGTGACTATGGCGAGAGATATTGAAATGTTAGTAAATGAGCAATGATTTGAGGCGAAAGAAGTACAGCCTGTAGATATGTTTCCCCACACTCATCATATTGAAGATATTTGTGTTTTAGAGTAAAATTTTAGATGACTGAGCAATTGGATTTGAGTAAATATCAAAATAAAAAGCTGATTGCTTTTGATTTATATGGAACCTGTATAGATCATACTTTTAAGGATATCATATTATCCAAAGAATTACTCCAAATTATGAAAACTAATCCGATATCTCTGCAAGATATTCAGGATAAAAAAATAGAAAAAGACTGAATACAAATCCATTTAGATAATGAATTTATTGAAAATATTAAAAAGGATATTGAATCCACATTTCTTTTTCCAGAAACTCTAGAAACTTTGAAATATCTAAAATCTAAGTGATATCTAACTGCTGTCGTTTCCAATTTATCCAAAGATTATGCTAACCCTTTGCATAGACTAATTCCTCAGTGAAATTTTGATTATGAAATTTTATCTTTCGATGTATGAGCTGCAAAACCTGATCCAAAAATTTATGAATACTTGAAATCATTGTCATGAATCAATTTTAAAGATATAGTTATGATTTGAGATAGCTTAAAAGCCGACATTATATGATCTCATAATGTATGAATCACTCCAATACACTTAAATAGAAATGAAGAATGAATCAAAAATATGAATAAAAAATGAGTAGATTTTATACAGATCTCTACTCTAACTGATTTGAAAGAAATATTATAAATCCTACTTTCCTAACGTTGAAGATTTTATTCATAGGAGTTTTCCATCTTCATTAAATTCACATTTAACTTCTTGATTTGCTAGTCAATTATAACCATATTGAATTCATGTGATTACAACTATGTCTCAGATTTTTTCACTTCATTTTCGCTCAAAATCAGCTTTTTCAACTCAATGAGACAAAATCCATTTTTCACATCATGCAGTTTTCTCATCATAAGTAGTGAAATTATTATATTTTTCACATCATGCTAATAAAATACTAAGCACACAAAAAGAGAATAAAACAACCTTTTTCATAATTATATTAATTTTATTAAATAATAACTTTCTTTTCTACCATTCTGGTCCCATATTTATACACCCCAAATATACGCAAAATTATAAACAATACAAATCAAATAATACTAACCACCCAAAGCAAAATTTTAAAAACTCAGACTAATAATAAATATCAAATCACTATTCAAGCAATCTGAATTCATTCACTTTTTTGAGTTTTCTGTAAAATTTTGATATAATGATTACACGTAGATTTGGAAACTTCATTGGTTATTCCTACTGTTTGATCTTCTATAGTCGTTCTAATATTCGTAAAAAACTTTTCTACTCAATCTGCACTTGCCAGTTCTTCAGATCTAGATAACGGATTTCATATAGCATAAAATTCTGGTATATTCAACGTTTCTTCCTCATCCTCCTTAAATCGTGCAACGATTTTATTTCGAGTATTTTTGAATGGATTTATAGTTGTTTCCGCTATTTTATTTGGAAATTCTTCTATATCATCACATGTAAAAGGAATCTGAGTATATTTTCACACCATCAAAACACAGAAAAATACAGTCAATAACGTAGTCACAAAAAATCATCATTCAGTAAAATATGCAAATGGAGAGAATCCTGTACGATGATCTAATTGCCAATCTAATAGAAATAGTAAAGTTCATATAGCTGTATTAAACAAAACCAATTCTGCCACTAAATACCGTGAAAATCAAAGCAATACAATAAAACTTATAGTTTCAAACAAAAATATTCAAAATAGAACTAATAATACGTAACGAAACTTTATTCTATAACAATCTAAGGCTATAAAATAAATCAGTAAAAATAAAGCTATAAAACTAATTGCAGGAACTATAAATCATTTTCAGAAAAATAACGATATTGTACAAACCAAATAACTAATTAATCATAGTACCACAAAAATAGTAAGCCTAATTTTAGATTTTGTAGTAAATTCTCTATAGTCTTTTACTGTTTCAGTTTGAGTTAATTCATCAATATCTGTCATTTTTATCTATTAGAAATAAAGTAATCACGTAATAGAGTTTCGTAATACTATTTCCAAGAAAAATCAGATTATCATTGATGGTAAAAATGGAATAGAATTTTGGAATCCATACGGTTTTTGAGATTTTCTCCTTTTTTTTATAATAAAATGTTTAATCAATAATTCAATTCAAAAATATAGTAAACCTACTAATGAACTCAAAATCACAAACAAACATACAAGATAACACCATTCAAATACTCAATTTGGTTGCAAGAAAAATACTAACCAAGCTCCCAAAATTGGAGCAATAATTACATCTCATAGTCAGAATCATTCTGCATCTTTTTTATATCTCTGCTTTACATAAACTTTTGATCCATAATAAATTCACAAAAATATCAAAGCAAAAATTCATATTCATAATAATATTTCTAATCTATTAGTTCAGAAAGTTAACGTAAAAATCAAAGTAATTATCGCTAAAAATACCGTTGCTGTAATATGTAATTCATAAGTTTTGATATCATAAAGAAAAATAATCCATAATAACCATGCAGAAATTATCATGAAAATCGTGTAAATATAACCTTCAAATAATCATATATCATGACCTGGAATTCAATGTTTTGATAGTATGAAAAACACAGATAAAAATATTATCACACTTGTTATTTCCAAAAATGGATAAAATCGTGAAATAGGAGCTTTACAATATTCACATTTTCATCACTGAAATAATCGAGAAAGAATCGGAACTAAATTTCTAGCTTTGAGTTGATGATGACATTTTGGACATTCGGAACGTCAGACTAAAAATCATTTCCAAGTCTCTTTAGTTGGCCAATCTCATAAACGATAAAATATTACTGAACCAAATGATCCAAATACTAAACCAAAGAAAATTAATGAAATGATTATTAGAGTGTACATATTTTATTTTTTTGTATAAAACTTTGTATATGGATCAAACATAAATATTCATAATTCTCAATTTACATAATCAGAATTTGCTTCTTTTAATCAAGATATTTTAGAAAAAGTTTTTAAATCTGTC
>Ga0247611_10006859_pt1 | contig 14484 bp, 9 predicted proteins | sample 177DNAGHGhighgp2_FD_192422 | JGI IMG/M metagenome (GOLD analysis project Ga0247611, IMG submission 192422) | Sheep rumen microbial communities from Palmerston North, Manawatu-Wanganui, New Zealand - 1770 DNA GHGhigh gp2 | ecosystem: Host-associated > Mammals > Digestive system > Stomach > Rumen ...
GTACGAAGAAAGTTCTCTTCTCTATCGAGGATTTTCTGGTCAGCAGAAAAATCCAGTTAATCATAGCGGAGCCTTCACTCAGGCTTCTCAACGAAGACGGCTCTATCAACGATGCAGCAGAATTTGCTTTTACGATGTTTGCACAATTTTCAGAAAGCGAAATGCGATTGAAAAAGGAGCGCTTCAAAAACGGTGCAGAACGAGCGAAGAAGATGGGTCACTGGCACGGAGGTCGTGTGCTCTTCGGGTTCAGGGTTGAAGATAAGAAACTAGTACCCGACGAGCAGAATTCATTCATCGTCAGACGAATGTTCGAAATGTACGTTCACGGTCAGCCACAGGAGTACATCGCAAAGTATCTGAACGAGTTCGGTCTCAAGACAAAAGGGTACAATATCCACAAATTGTTAAACAATCCTAAATACATCGAAATCGTCGGTCAGGATCTTTTCGATGAAGTAAAGCGTTTCAAAGAGACTCGCCCGAAAGTAAACAGGAAGTTCAGACTGTATTCCCCAGGAGAGCAGCTCATAAAATGTCCGTGTTGCGGAAGGCACTATGTGCACATAACAAACTGTTATATCTGCTTAGGAAGAATCAAGCCCCATGATGATTGTGCAGACGGTTTTTCCATAAATGACAAGTACCTCGATTACTTTCTTCTGCTTTCTGCAAAGTACACCTATGCAGCCAGATTGAGAGTAGAAAGAAAGGACGACGAGCAGCGGTTCAGACAGATTCTGGATGAAATACCACGAAAGTTAGAAGCGCAGAATCTTATCAGAAGAAAGCTCGAGAACAAGAAGAATCATCTGGTCGAACTGTACTCAGATGAGGTTATCGACAGAAAGGATTTTGACAAGAAACTCCGTTTTGTCGAAAAGCAGATTTCAAGTTCGGACGAGTTCTGCGCTGAACTTATTCGGCAACAGGCAGCTGTCAAGTCATCTCTGGACGACATCATTTCCGGAAAGAACATCGTCGATGCATCACTCACTTCTCTGGAAAATGCATCACGTCGTGAAATATACGAGCTGATACACAAGGAAGTCCAGGAAGTCATCCCTACCCGTGATAAGAAATACAAGTATTTCGAAGTGAAGATGAAAGCCGGCTTCTCTAACTTTTTCCGGACTTCTTCATCTGGCTCCGGCTTCAGGGCAGAAATGAAAATTGACGAGTTTAACTGGGAGAGAATCAGCCCTGAAGATTTGAGCGATAAATAGACTGATTGTTGTATTGTATAGTCATTGAATGATTTAAAAAGATATTTTTAAGGACGTCCGGTTTGACGTCCTTTTTTATGCAAAATAAATAAGGAAATGACATAAAAAGAAAAATGAGCGCAAAAATCTACATCTGCACACACACGGACTTCGAGCCCGTCGTAACGAACCCGATTTATGAGGTTCTCGACTCACGTCTGCTCGGTAACGACACGACGAAAGAGGGACTTCCAGGCAGTTACTATTCGGAACTTTATAACTATCGATATGTCGCTGAGCACTTTGAACTTCCGGACTACGTGGGTTTTTGTGGATATCGGAAGTACTTCCGTTTTGCCGGGAACGTCTCTGAAGATGCTATCATCAAATATGTTGACAACCGTGGCTGTATCACAGGTGAACTCGCAGACTTCGGGCTGATGTCCGTGAAAGAGCATTACGAATTCAATCATAATAAAGAAGATCTGGAGTTGCTCGAGTACACAGTACATGACGTTGCTCCTGAGTTTATCCCGGATTTCACTAAGTTCTTGTTCGGACATAGTATGTACACGTGCAATATGTTCATAATTAAGAAGGAAGACTTCCTGGAACTCAACCGCTTCATCTTCAAGATTATGGACGTCTTCACTGAAAGGCTGCTTTCATCTTGCACGTCCGTAAAAGACCACGTTGAGGAAGCCTTTCATAAAGGTCTGCTAAGATTTGGGAGCGTCAAGCACCAGTCTCGCATTGGCGGGTACTTAGGAGAGCGTCTTGTGAGTGCGTACATTATGGCTAAGTTCCCTGACGCTTACAGTGCCGGCATGACTATCACAGGCAACAGATTAAGATAAATACAGTGCTTATCATTATTAAATATTGTATATATAATCAGATACCCTAAAGCGCTTTTTTCTGGGGTATCTGTTTTTTCATATAAATATAGTATGACACTAAATCAATATCATATTTTCCCTCTTCAGGGACCTGAATCAGAATTTACCGGTGAAATGTCTGAGAATGATTTCCTTGCTCAGATACGACAGGAGTTCCCGGAAATCACATGGAGCGAAGTAGAATCTAGATTTGACAAGAAGTATATCTTCGACAAGGCTCTTTATGCAAGAGTCTATGATGCACACACGAAGTGGGACATCTATATTGTCAGCAAATACGGACGTTAATTCTCTTCATCACTTTCTTCAACTTTCTTGCTGCTGACTGTGAACGACGTGTCGTGATGCCGAATTTTGGCGTCCATGCCTTTGCGAACTGCAACGTGTAATTCCCACAGACCAGCGAAAGCAAAGAGTTCTCCGACTGCGACAAATATGGAAGGGTCGATGATACCAATCGGCGGAATAAAGAAAGAAGTCACTATCAGGAAGATAGAAATAGTGGTCAAGACATGGAACCCGACGTCTTGAATCATTGCTTCGTAGATAGTTTTTAAAGCTAGTTTCATCTTATTCTTCAGCGTTTTTCCATTTATATATTTATCATCAAATGAAAAACCCCGTCTGCCGGAAGCGGACGGGATTCTTCTATTAGTCAAGTCAAAGTCTCTTATTTCTCAAGCAAGTCGTACAGTTGTCCGTACGCACCGATTGTAAGGATTTTTTGCATCTGCTCTTCTATGAGGACGACCTCTTCGTGAGTCAGTTCAACACCCTCTATGTTATCGGTTATTTTCTTTGCAATCTTATAGAGTTTCAGCATCTTCGACTGCTCCATGTCAGCGTTGCCTGCATTGAACAGACGAGCCGCCATGTACTCACCGATGATAGTCGGGTTCCCGTTCGTATCGCAGACGGGCTGACCCTTGATATCCTTAAAAGGTACGTTCAAGTTATAAGTCATAGTTATAAAAACTTCTCTTTTGCTGTATTTATTATCAATACGGCTTGACTCGCAAGTACCAGTCGTCATCGACATATGTCTCTCCCCAATCTGCGTTATCGGCTCCTTTCGTCCATTTGTTAGAATGGATGTAAGCTTTGTTACGACGCGGATAAGCGATCATCTACATTACATGGTACGCACTTGTCGAGCCTGCTGCTTCAGCCATGACTTCAGCGAAGTCAGTTCCGGTCATGATACGGACAGTCGAATCTTGAGATCCGTTATCAGTTTCGAGGAAAAGCGAAGGCACTATCTGACCTTCATTTGTATAATATCCAAGCGATATAGAGGTGAATGAACCGGACTTCGCTATCAAGTGAGCGCCGGTTGAAGTAGGCTCGATGTACATCTTTCTAGTACCAGAGCCAACTGTCACTGTATCAGATATATAACCTCCGTGAATCTCACCTGAGAACTCGACGTTTCCATTGGCATCGACGTGGAAAGTCACATCACCGGCCTGGTTTCTTATGTAGAAATTTCCGGTGGTGAAATCTATCTTATCGGCTGATACAGAGAAGGTCGAAAGCGAGTCGTCGATGGCTAGCTGCACATAACCGGTCGCTGCGACTGTACCGTCAGAATTGAACTGATTCGCAACCACATTCCATTTCGTTGCTGACTGGTTCAGCGTCGTTATGCTGCCCTCTGCATTTGATACTCTGGTAGTCAACCCGGAAGCTGTCTGCTCGAGTGAAGATATATCACCTTCTGCGTTTGATATACGAGTCGTCAGAGAAGTAGCAGTCTGCTCAAGAGAAGATATATCACCTTCAGCATTTGAAATACGGGTCGTCAGCGAAGTTGCTGTCTGCTGCAAAGTCGATATGTTTCCCTCCGCGTCAGACACTCTGGTTTTGATAGCATCAGCCTCGATTGTGAGAGAAGCGATATTCCCTTCAGAATCTGAAACTCGCATCTTAATAGAGTCTGTCACGGACAGAATCGCACCGCTCTCCCATGACGCTTCAAACGAGCGGACGTCGAGTGAATTCCCGGATGCATCATATAATGTTACAGTGCATCTTGCATACTGACCGGAGTACTCTGTCGTCGTCCAGTCTGTCTGAATTTTTTGCCTGCGATAACGTGACTTAGTTTCCTGTGAACTTTCATTAACCTGATATGTCGTCGAGCTTCCCCCGTTCGTATAGCAGACAGCCGTTATAGTGAACTCACGACCTTCCAACATGGAAACGTCGTACTCGACATCGAGGTACATATTGTCATCTGAAGCAACAAACAGACGCTCACGAGCTGGTACGAGTTTTCCCTGTCTTGCAGATTGCAAAGTCCAGATATAATCGTCGAACTGAAGGTCCTCATCACTTGAATTATTATTAGAGCAAAGACCCTTGTAAAGATAGGTCGAATCATCACCGTGCTTCGTAAAATCGGTTCGCCCGTCTGCACTGTTAGCCCAAGCCTCGTGCATATACATCTTCTGACCCTCTTTTATGGCAGCGATTATCTCATCGAGGTTCTGGCCTGTCGTATCGACAATCAGCTCAGAAGCGATTTTACTCTTATTTTTTCCGAAATAGGTCGTCTGCTTTCCATATAAACTAAACCCGTCGATATTATCATAGAATATGATGCAGGGAGCAAAAATCTCTGGGTCTATCCAATTATGAGCCGCAAGTGCGATTGCGCTCTGGCGGTCTTTCTGTGCACTACCCAACACACATGCATTATCGCCTTCCTTGACTTTCACTGAGTGCCATGAGGGGTCATGCCACTGCCCGTCGTTGCAGTAAATTTTCGTTACAATATCGACTCTGTTGCACTTCTTAGAGACACCGTTCAGATAGTAGTCTTCGTTGCTTGCAGAATCCGTAACGAGCGTCCACCACGACCTCGCTTCTAGTTCGGAAAGGTCATCGCTGATATTGGCTGTATAAGAAATAAGATGATCTCCGACGACGATGAAGTTCTTTATCTGCTGCCCCTTTTCATCACGGGCCAACTGATAGAGGGAAAGTACCTTATACTTCTGGTCAACGAGCCCGTTGCCTGCAACTCCGTAGTTCTGAGAAGCAGTTATTTCCTTCGTCTCACCTATGGCATCTATATGGAATTCTCCCGGAGAAAGTATCACCTGACCCCCTGCTGCCTGGACCTGTTCTAAGATCAGATTAAAGACGCTGAGGTTACCGGTAACAGTCATATCCTTTGTGCGTATCTCACCCGAATTATAAATATTTTTCGTATAGAGATCCTTGTACAGATTTAAGTTGCCGAAGACGTCCAGATCGTCGTTCATGATGACAGGAGGCTCGAAAGTGACGTTTCCCGTATCATAACTGTTAACGACGTTCGTCTCCACACGGCCTGCTCTCAAATCACCTTTCTGACCTAAGTCGAAATGACCTTCGTCCATATTCATGTTGAGTTCAGCCGCTTCTATCAGCAGCTCCTTCTCAGCATGGAGACCCTTGGCATCAAGCCATAAAAGCATCATGTTATCATGGACGTCACCTTTCTCATCGGTCCAGTCGTCAGCAAATGAAAGACGTCCGTAATCAATAGCAAGATTAGTTTTATGCAGCAATAAATCGGAGTTCGTCGCAGGGTTGCCGACAGGTCTGAATTGCATAAACTGTTCCTCGTACGCACCGTTAAACGCAGTGAAGTACCCGCCGCATCTCATCTGTGCGCCTCCGCCTATGAGGAAGTCACCTGTGATGTCTTCTGGCATTCCCAAATCCAGCATCTGACCCCATATCTCGACAGCCTTAGAAGCAGCCGATGAAGTGACGTTGATATTGGTCGAACCTCCGCCTCCGGAACCATCACCGTTTTTCTTTGAAACAGAAAAAGAATCTATATTAATAAGGCTCATATTTGCTCTACTGTTTTTGTCATTATTTTTGTCTTCACCCGCTTGACGTCGTACTCGAGACCTGTCGTCCATGACTTACCTGTCTCCGGCCACTCAGGACGTATTGTCCATGGCTTCAGCCCCTGGAGCGTCGTCTCTACGGAAGTCTGCGGCTCGCAGTACTCACGGTAGTAGTCAGTAAGATAGAGTTCCTCTGCCTTTCCGCTGTTAGCAGTATTAACATTGTACAGACTCCTGACAGCCTCATCACCGACGAATGCATTGTTCTTTTTCGGGAGCGTATTGACTCCCTTTTCCTTTGCTTCTTCAGCAGTCAGCTGTGTGCAAATGTCAAACTCGATGTCATCTTTTTTCGAAATGTAAATCGGGTTCTCTGCGGTCTGGTATATTAAATCACGCTCTTCTTCAATCGACTCGTTGAGACCGTTATCTGACTGGACTTCTATGGTAAAATCTTTTACAAGGATGCACTCCGTGTTAGCCAGAACTCCATAAGAATCAGTATGCCAGGCGGTATGCTTCCAAAACGAAGGATGCTCTCTGACGATTTCAGCCCACATTGAATTCACAGGCCCGAGTATCTCAAACTTGACCGGACCTGAAAGCTGGTCAGAATATTTTACAGGAATTGCCATTCCCTCGCCCTCAAGGTTCATCTTGTAGTTGATGTTATTGGCGATTTTCCACGACTTACTCATATCGATGATGTTGTCGTCGATTTTCGGGTTCGGTCCGATGTAGATGAAATTCTTTATAATCTTCTGCCCCTGATAGGTGACGACCGGGCAGTCCTCAAGTCTTCTCCACTCAAAGGTCGAAGGAGCATTGTTGTGGAATATCTCGACACAGTACTTGTCACCTACTGAAAGCCGGCAGCAAAGGATATTCAACTTATGAAGCATATCAGTCTCGTCTCCGTATGAAGAATACGAATACTTCAGGTATTTCATCCTATCCCACTTGCTGTTATACGGATAAATCGACTCGTTCTGTGCCCCTACGGCAGTCCTCTCGGTCATACCGTTATTGTCATAGAATTTCACGAAGTAGTATGCGCCGTCTGTATTGTCAGAAATAGGCCTGGTGCGGTGCCAGAGCTTATCCCATAGACCTCCTCTGTCCTGTCTTATCTGCTGTTTCAACGTGCCGTAGTCATAAGCGACTCCTGCTTTCGGCTCTGTCGAATAAATCGGCTCGTTTTCCGTATAACCTAGTATTTCAGGAGGGAAATTGAAAAGCGGCCAGAAAGTACCGGGCGAGACCATGGCATGGTTTGCAGCAGGGACCATTGTGAATTCAGCCTTTATGACAAGATAGTTCGTCGTCTGAGAATCGACCGGAGAAAGGTGTGTCGAAGTCAGGTTGCCGACGTACTCAGCAATCGGCTGTGCATTGTTTATGACATTGTCTGAAGGCCATCTGTGATAGGTATTAGGCTGCAATATCGACTCTGACTCTTCGACGTCCTTGTTTATCATGTTTCCATTCACGGAAATGACCAGATAGTCTGTCAGCTTTATATCATTCTTGACTGCATTGTCCTGCTTGTTGGCTACCCTTTCTATGTTGCCCATTCCGGCTAAGAATGCAAGACAAGAGCCAGCTCTCGCACGCTTCATTATGTACGCCTGATCATATGAAGTATCGACGTACTTATCACCGTTCAACTTCCATATGTTTGATTTTTTCAGTCTCAGATAATGTTCAAACGAAGTCGCTCCGTCGTATCTGGTCGAGCCTGTCTCTATCATATCGAAGCATCCGTTGAGTGCTGACTCACCCTCACCAGACGACACGTACTCTGTCGCCCATAATACCTTCTTGTCATAAGGAGAAGTGAGGGTCTCCTCTTCAAGCGGGGAATCGACGACCGTCTCCAGGTCTTCCAGATTGCAAGTCAGCACAAGCTGGTTAAAGACCTCATCTATGGTGATCGAAGTCGAGTTGCCGCCCCAATCCTCAAGCCCGATTGATATATCTTCGACTTGCTCTGTATAAGGAGAATACGAAGGGGTCGCAGGCCCAGTTATAACGTAGGTCTGCGTCCCCATATCGTAGTCGGCCGTGAAGTACTCGCCGTTCTTCTGAATCTGTATTTGCATATCATATTTATTTACATTTTCAAGATGCGAGAGGGTCTGGTTTCTTCGTCCATGAACCGGTTATGGTGAGTGCAGATGCAGGCATCAGCATATCAGCCGGGAAGCCCGTCCAGCCGTTGAAAGTATAGCCAGAACGTGTCGGGTAAGGAGCAACAGGAATCACGTCTCCGGTCTTGACTGACATCGTCGTAATGGTCTCGCTTCCTATCTTATAGGTTAAGGTGTGAACGCCCGTTGCGACCTGTGTGAACTGTGCGTTGATTGTCGCATCAGCAGTTGCAGTCGAAGGCTCTCCAGACCAACCCGTGAATGTATATCCACTCACCGAAGGAGCAGCCGGACGATATGAAGCAACTGACTGTCCGTCGGGTATCTTCACAGTTGCATATACAGAACCCATAACTTTATAGGTCAGCGTCCAGATTGGTGTCGGCTGAGGCACAGGAGGCACAGGAATCGCAGTCCATAATATGTACAGTCGGGTCGAAGATGAAGGTACTGTATAAGGCAGACTTATCGCAGAGCCAGATGCAGAAGTAGAAACTCCCGAGAAAGTATATCCTTCTCTTGTATATGAAGGCCATGCGTTGATGCGAGTTCCAGGCTCTCTTCTTATCACATCATAGATAACTCCTTCGCTCATCATCCAAAGCGTCGTATAGTTATCACCCGCAGAAGTCTCTCCTGCTGTCATGATGACAAATGCATCACCTTCCTTAGACATCGCCTGAATAGGATAGTCGTCCTCGTCATACCACTCGAATAGTGCAGTGAACATATCTGAGTCGTACTCCCGATAAAGTCTTACATTCTTCGGGTACATCACATAAGGCCACGGCTCATCTCCGTATGAGAAGTCAGGGTGATAAGATGCATTTCCGGCAGGCATCACTATGACGTCACGTCTTATGAGATATTTCTCATGAATGTAGCAAACATATGTCCGGCCGTCATCGGCTGAAGTTATTTCCCTCTGCCACTTAGGATATGCGCTTTCGTAGTACTGACCTGACCAAGACGCCATTTCAGTAAGGACGTGAACTTCGTTTCCGCGATGCTGTCTTCCCGTGACATGGTTAGTGATGACCTGATAGAACTTGTCATCGACCTGCTCTAAGTAGTTTTCAAGCTGGAGATAATAGTTTGTATCCGTATCAGCGAACTCGCTTCCTAAGACGAAGACAACTCCGTTCTGCGTTCTGCTCTGAAGCCACTCAGCCTTGTAGAGTTTTCCCTCAGGAGTCTTTACCGGAAGTTCGACATCGACGAAAGTATCTTCCGTATTATTGAACCTCTTGTAAAAATAATTTGTAGTCAGTGTCTCCGTAGAATCTGTCAGCAGAACAGCAACATTATCCAGATAATATGCACCAGAGTCATCATATGCTGCAATCGTAGCCGGACGTGTAAACGTATCACCGATGATATTTCCCTGGCGGACGTCCTGATCTGTATTCCTGACGAGTTTCTCACGGAAGATAGGCCAGTCTGTTATTATCTGTGCATCACCCTCTGCGATATAGACAGCAGTGACTGTTATATCATTATAAGGCATCGTATCGGGCACGTGGTCCCAGAAGCCGTAGTACCCTGTCTTCGGTGGCACGACAGGCACCTGAATAGGCAAACTATACTTATAGCCTAAGCGCTTGTATTGCTGTTCATCGACCATGAAAGTGATATAGTAGGTCTTCAGATCATAAATCACATCGACTGAGAAGTTGTAGCCGGGCATCAGAGCAGGAAGTTCTGGGTCGAAACCGGAAACATAATATCCTAACTTCAAAGCCTCAAGCTGAGCAGTCGGAGGTGTCACACTCCTATTGTACTTATATCCTTCTTTTATGAGTTCGGCGCCGTCGTACATATAAGAGATATAATATGTGATAGGCTCATAGACAGCATCAACGATGAGGTCCTGGTCAGGAACTGTTTCTGGAAGTGCAGGCGTCCAGCCCTCGAACGTATGATAACGCTTTGGAGGTGCAGTCGGCGGTGTAATCGGGTCGTCGTATCTGACGTTCTGGACGAGCCAGGTCGCTCCTTCAACACGATATGTTATGGTGTGCGGATTGCCCAAATAGACAGCAGTATAGACCTTGTCTCCGTCAGTCATCGTCGTGACCGGAGTCGGCTCCCAATGGTCGAACTGATAGTGTTCTTTAGCCGGTGCAGTCGGGAGGATGATTGTCTCTCCGTAAGCATATGTGCGCTGTGACACAATGACACCTTCTGCGATGAAAGTCACTGAGTAATCGACATATGTCGCCTGCACATCCAGGTTATCAGCCGGCATCATCCTATTCTAAGGCAGACCTTCCCAATATCCTTTCTTGTGCGGGACGACAGGGACTTCAGGAACGTTTTCAATCTGGTCTCCAGGCCAGACCATTTCCTCGCTTATGACCTGACCGTCTTTGTCAAGAAATCTCAGCTTCTTCTGTGTCGTCCTGTTCGCATTGAAGTACGCATTGATGTAACTTCCGGTCCCTGACATATTGACGCTGATATGCGTCTGCGGAGACTGCGAAATGAAATCATATCTTCTTGTGCTTTCGTTAATTTCGACGACATTCGTCGGAGAAGGGGAAAATGAAAGCGAGAAATTAATCGATGTAGACAACCTGATGCTGAATTTGTAGAATCCGAACATATCATCGACGACGAACTGACATGACCCGCTTGACATATAAATTGTCTGGAAAGCAAATACATCATCAGAGAATGACGGGTAGAACACGAAACGACCGGTCGCCTGCATCCTAACCCCGTTAATCACGTTAGAACCGATTGTGACAGATGAATATCCGCTCTGGAACTTATTGTTAGAAAACAGTTTTGCGTTAAGGTTGACATAAGGCAGAGCCCGCATCTCCTCGAATGTAATCGAGTCGCAGTCCAGATTCTGCCATGCAGTCCTGTACGCAGGAAGATAAGCGGCGGGTGCACAAATCTTTACAGTCGCACTAGTGAAAGGCTGTTTTCCAGATGGGATTGAAGGAGGTGTCTCAGAATAGAAGTTAAGCGTTATGTCGCAGAAGTAAAAGATTCCGTCACCGAGTTCATTGACTGTCGGCGGGACGTCCAGGAAGTGAAGCGAGGTGTTGTTGTAGAACATCCTGTCACCCAGAGTCGTCATTCCGTACGGCAGAAGAACTTCTTCGAGTTTCGAGTCGTTCATGAAGAGCCAGCCGCTGTTTGCTATTGACTGCGATGAGAAAAGCATAGCCTTCTCGAGTTTATCAGCCTGCGAGAATGCAGAAATTGAAAGGTCACCAGCCCTGGCAGGCATGAAATAGGTGGTCAGATTAGTATACTGGAATGCGTTGCTGTCTATTGCGATATTCTCGCCGCTGGCTGTCATCTCAAGCGTCGTCAGTGATGACTGACCGAATGCGTAATATCCGATTCTCTTTACATATCTGCCTAACCTGACAACGTTCAATGATGAGTTGTAGTTGAAGCCGTAATTGGCTATCTGACCTACTTTGTACTCGTAACCTGTGGCCGGACAGACGACCGTATCGGGAATGTCAAGCGGAGAAGGAAGAACTTCTGTCGAGTCTGCTTTCACCTCGACGTGCGTCAGCGAAATAGGTGTGTATTTGAGCTTATCGACTACGAACTGTGTCTGATAGAACCTTGCGTTGAAAGTCATATCAATAGAGGGCATCGTCGAAGGCACAGTCTGCCAACCCCAGTCGATGAAGTTTGGGTTATCAACAGTCGGTGCTGTCACCGGAGTGCCGACTTCCTGTGTTATGGTCGTGTAGATTTCACCTGCAATTTTAAAAGTTAATGTAGCCATATATTATCTTTGTGCAATGATATATTCTCCTTCTGCTGCCTCATAGTAAGGCTTCACAAAAGTGCTCCCGTCATATGCGCGGTTAGGCGCATTGTCGAGCTGATCGTAAAAATAATTCCCGTCCTCGTCCTGTGACAGGATTCTGTACGGAGTCGGTTTCTGAGGCTTGTGGATGTAGTCCAGAGGTGGTATATCACGGTCTTCCTCGTAGTACTTCGACTTGATGCGACGTCCGTTCGGAAGCACCCAATAATAATAGTACACATAAGCCCCGTCTTTCTCTTCGAGTTGGGACGAAAGAACCTTCTCAAGCATATTTCCTCGTAGTCTGAGCTGCTTGTTATTTGTCTTCTGTAGTATTTCGAAAGCATCACCGGCATCATTGTACGTGCACTCGTCCATGAGAAGTATATAGGCTTCATCTGAATAAGCGAGAACCGGCGTCCATGTGATTGACGTCGCCTGCTTCTGCGATGAAAGATGATAGATGAAGATGTCTCCGCCTTCCTGTCTTATATGGAGGTTGAAATATTTTAACACCGTATCGAGAACCTCATCGCTCTGGAGTATATCGTCATACTCATCTCCGAGAAGAATTGACTCGCTTATCTGAACGTCGAATATAGAAAGTGCAGAAGAATTCTGGGACAATCTGACTGACCCGTCGTAGAAGATCCTAAGAGCCCTTTCCTCAGCAACCTTCTGGAATGTTATCCGGATGATATCCATAAGGGAAAGCTGGTCTGCATCCTTTCTCCATAGAGCCCAGTCAGCAAGCGTCTTGATATTTCTCCAGGGCCTGTACTGAAGCGTCGATAAGAGGTCTGTTGCGTTCAGCGTCAGCTGATTCCATGTGTGGTCATAAGGCTGATTGAATATGTTCGGCTCGACGTACCCGACGAAGAGCGGCTGGAGCCCCTTATAGACGTCCAGCTGTATATTTCTCTCGTTTGAAGCGAAGAGCGAGTCTGCCAGATAACTTTTGACCTGAAGCGTCAGCTGTGCGGTGTGATAGACGATGACTGATGTCGTGTCGTCCATTTCACTTGATATAGTTAGAGGGCTTGCAGCGAACTGCAAATCATCCTCCCACTGGTCTCCTATGCTGACGTCCTGGCCGGACTCAGGCGTGGTGATGACAACTGTTATGTCATCGCCCAGCCTGTCCTTGAAAATGCCTGAATATGTCATTATTTTATACCTATGTCTTTTCCGATTCTTGCCTGCTGCTTTCCGTAGTTCTTCAGGGAGCCGTACAAATCGGAGCCCTTGAGAACCCAGCTTATCTGACCGCCGTTTGATGCAGAAGAAGCAGCCTGCGGATTATCTGATGAATTGAGCCATTTCCACACTTTCTCCATGTGATCATTTGTCAAAACGGACTCACCGGAATTGACGTGAATTGTGGCTTTATCACCTGTGAAAGATCGACCTCCGATCAGACCGCCCTCTTGATATCCGTCGGTAGCAGATTTTATGCTTGCCACAGTAGAAAGAGCGATCCCGAGCCCGCTTAAAATAAATGCGGCCCAAACAAACGGGTTTCCAGTCTGGGCTGCGGCTACGCTCGCCGTGGCATATCCTAACATCACCTGACCGATTGCCTGTGCGATGATTGCGGCGACGTTCAGTTCCGGAGAATTATCAGATAATTCAGCCACAGAAGAAAGCATATCTCCGACATATCCTATCGACTCTCCGACTTCGCCCCATGCCTTTGCTGACTTCTTTCTCTTCTTGTCTTTCTTATCGACATCGGCTGTCTGCTCTGCAAGTGCCTTCTGTTTTTCCTCAACATTTTTTACCGACTGTCCTAATGCATCGAAAGCCTCCTGACCGGCGGGTCCCAGCTTTCCGTACTCTTTCTGCAATTCCTGGAGCGTCTGCTTCAGTTCCTGATAGAAGTCCATGAGGTTCTGGAGTGCATCGAGCTGCGCCTCTGTACCCTGCTTTCCTGCAAGAGCGGCCTGATCCTGCTGCGGTGCACCGGTAGCCTTCTCGAAGTCAGAGTACTCTGGTGTCATCTTGACCTGAGAAGCCCTTTCGCCGAGAAGTTTGAGTTGCTCCCTGAGTTTTTCATCATCGAGCCCGAGTGAGAGTTCGCGGCTGTCGAGTTCCTTCTGAATGGTATCGACCTCCTCTATCATGTTCTTGTCATCAGGGGTCAGATTGACTGTGAAAGGAGTGTTCTTGAGTTCTGTCTCGAGTTCAGCCAGATGGGTCTTCAGTTCAGTGAGTTCTGTCTCATCGGTCTCGACCTTTATCTTAGCCTTGACCTCATCTATCTGTGTCTGTATATTGCGCTGCGGATTGTCTGGTATTCTCTCCCTTAATTGTGAGCGAAGAGCCTCCTGGCGCTGCTTGAGGTCGTCGTTAGTAGCCTTGTTTCTCCAGTTTGGCATTGAAGTTCCGCGTTTTGAAAAATCACGACGGTCAATCTCCATGGATATTTTATTCTGGACGTCCGAAATTCGCTGCGCCATCTCATCAGTGACGTTCCCGATGTTAGTAGAGAGATACTTATTGAGCGTCTCCATTTTCTGATAGAGAGCCTCTATGGATGCCTCTGCCGGATTAGCATCGAGCGTCAGCTGGAATTCCTTATCAGCGATTGTCTTCTTC
>Ga0247611_10006860_pt1 | contig 14481 bp, 14 predicted proteins | sample 177DNAGHGhighgp2_FD_192422 | JGI IMG/M metagenome (GOLD analysis project Ga0247611, IMG submission 192422) | Sheep rumen microbial communities from Palmerston North, Manawatu-Wanganui, New Zealand - 1770 DNA GHGhigh gp2 | ecosystem: Host-associated > Mammals > Digestive system > Stomach > Rumen...
TATTTTGACGAGCAGGGTGAGTTCGGCCGTGGCTCTGGCGGAGGCGAGGCCACCAAAAGGGCTTTTATCTATGGCACACCTCACTGTCATGCACCTTGCATGGTGAGGCTTGAAGCTTACAAGGCAGTGGGGGGGTATTCTGTATCGCCACGCCTCCTTAGGGTCGAAGACTACCATCTGTGGCTCAAGATGTACGCCTTGGGTTATCGGGGATATAATCTTGACGAATGCCTTTATGCCATGAGGGATGATCGGAACGCCATGGCAAGAAGGACATGGAAAGGCAGCATTAATGAGATGAATGTTCATCTGTTGGCATGCCGAAAGCTCAAATTACCCCTCAAAGGTTATATATATAGTTTTTTCCCTATCCTGAAGCAAATGTTGCCCAGATTCATTTACTTGTATTTTCACAAAAAAAGACTAAACTCAATCAAGAAATCATGAAAAAGATTTGTGGTATTGCAACGCTGCCGGGATCTATCAACTCCTTCATGCTTGGCAATCTGGAGTATGTCAGCGATCATGGCTTTGAAAGCTATTGCATGAGTAGCCCAGGCGAGGTTGTTTCAGACAAAGTTAAGTTTATTCCTGTGCCTCAGTTGAAGTGGGGTGTCATGAATCCAATAGAACTCTTCAAGTGTATTTACGCACTTTATAAAGTGTTTAAGAAAGAGAGATTTGATATCATTCAATATGCAACATCCAATGCTGCTATCTGTGCCTCAATTGCTGGGTGGATGGCACGTGTTCCTGTGAGAATCAACCTGCAATGGGGTATTGCCTACCCGGTGTATAAAGGATGGAAACGTTGGCTTTTTTATTATTCTACTCTACTAATTTGCAAACTATCTACAAGTGTTCAACCTGATAGTAAGGGCAACCTAAAGTTCTCAATTGATAACAAGTTGTACCCCGCGAGCAAAGGCACTGTTGTTTACAACGGTAGCGCATGTGGTGTTGATTTAGAAAAATATGATATCAAGAAGCGGCAAGAATGGAGAGAAGAGCTAACAAAAAAGTATCAACTGAACAAATACAAGATAGTTTATGGCTTTGTGGGTAGAGTCGTCGTTGAAAAAGGGATCAATGAGCTTTTGGAGGCTTTTCTAAATATGAATCAGTCCGACTGTTGTCTGATGATAGTTGGTCCACTCAACGATGTGGGCCGTCTTGATCAGGCTTTATATCAGAGAGCTCTTGAGTCCGATAATGTGATTTTTGTGGGGCCTGTTTCCAATGCTGCGATGTACTATGCGGCATTTGACTTCATGATGCTTCCGAGTTATCAGGAAGGTTTTGGTATGACTATTTTGGAAGCGGCTGGTGTGGGGACACCATCAATCATCTCGAATATCAAGGGACCGACCGAATTGATACAAGATGGTATCAATGGTTTTATTTGTGAACCCAGGTCGGTCGATAGTCTTCAGTCTGTTATGCAAAAGGCATACCAGATTACAACAAATGATTATCAAGATATGGCCGATAATGCCTATGCGATAGCAAAGAGGGATTTTGATAGCGTTCAGTTCAAGCAGAAGTTCTTGGAGAATAGAATTTACTTATTGAAATCTGTGAAATAAATATTAGCGATGTTTGGGACGATACCCCTAATAAGAGTTAATTATACCATCGGACAGTTAGTTAAAGCTGCCTTTGTGAGTGAACAGTCGCATCACTATCGCAGTCAGTTGATGAAGTTGTTGGGGGAATACTTCTCTACCCAGAGCGTCCTTTTGACCTCATCATGCCGCAGTGCCATTTATCAAATTGTTAGATCATTGCCTCAACATAAGGTGGTAGTGCCGGCTTATACTTGTGAGGTCGTCATCGAGGCTGTCAGGCTTGCCAATAAAGAAGTGGTATTTGCTGATGTTGATAAATCATCAATGAACATCAAGAATTATCCAGAATTGGATTCCGATACAATAGTCATTGCTACTCATCAATACGGCATTTTAAGCGAGATAAAGGCTTTGGTAGATGAATGCAAAGCAAAAGGCGCTGTGCTGATCGAGGATTGTGCGGGTTCATTAGGGGGGAGAATTGATGGACAGCTGACGGGGACATTTGGCCAATATGGAATTTTTTCATTCAGTGCTTCAAAAACTTTACATTCTCCTACTAAGGGTGGTTTTATTATAGCTCAAAACCCTGAGGATCTCTTTGTGATTAAGCCATTATCTGATTTGGCGACTGATCACGGAAAGTTTAGACTGAAGCAACTGGCAAAAGGTGTTGGCTTTTGTCTGGCAAAATGCAGATGGCTATCATCGATTTTGTTTCGGTTTAGCAAGACGAACCATCAAATTGCGACCTCACCAAATAATGATTATAGCTATCACCATGAGTTCTACGAGTGGCAGGCTCATGTGGTTTTGAATCAAATGGTTGCATTAGAAAAGCTGCTCAATGAACGTAAGGCCTTATTTAAAAAGTATGATGAGAGTTTGAACAACAGCAAGATCACGAAGCCGATGTTGCAGAATGATGGCGTTTGCATAAGATATCCAATTCTGGTTTCTAATCGAGACGAGTTTATTGAACAATGCAAGCGGCAGAATATCTCAGTTGGAACCGGTTATAATAGACTTTATTGCCCTGATACTTATGAAAATGCGCATGCAATAAGTAAAGAGATCGTCTATCTTCCATTTGGCAATGGTTTCTCTAAGAAAGAAATTGAAAGAGTGATTAGTGTAATCAACTCAATTCAATGATGCTCCATCAAAGGGCAATTTACAAGTATTATGTTCAATTAACTATAGATTATTACTAAGAGGCATGAAACAGAGAGTAGATTATATTGATATTGCGAAAGGGCTGGGCATGTTGGCCATCATTTGGGGACATCTTACAAATAGTGGGTGGCATTACAACCTGGTTTATTCATTCCACATACCATTGTTCTTCTTCCTGTCGGGATTGGTTTTCAACCCTCAAAAGCATACTGATTTTAAAGCATATGTCAAGGGGCGCGTGAAGAGGCTATTTATTCCTTATGTGCTTTATTCTATTATTACATGGTCATTATGGGTGGCCTTCTTGCATTTCACTCATAAAGCCACAGAAACTGATATTTATTCCCCTTTGCTTCAGACGATAATAGCACAGGGTAGTGGGGGCTTTTTAGTCCATAATGTGGCGTTATGGTTCATTCCGTGTCTTTTTTGTGTAGAAATAATGTATTTCTTCATTGGAAAACTTGGTAAAGCCTGGGCTTTTATCGTGAGTTGTGCAATTGCAGGCTTAAGTATATTTTGCGAATCGATTTGGGGCGCAAGTTATTCGCAAACTTTACCTTGGAATCTTGATTCTGCCTTCATGGCCTTACCGTTTTATAGTGTGGGAAACATGATTGGGATTAATGAGCAATGGTATCGGAAAGCGCAAAGATCAAAAATTACCACGTTGACAATTGCACTATTGTTAACTGCTTTATTGCAATGGTGCGCATGTAAATGGGGGCCGATTTCAATGGGTCATAGTAATTTCGGTAATCTGTGGGTATTCCATTTCCGTGGCTTGCTTGGAAGTTTCTCTACTTTACTTTTCTCGATGTTCCTGGCTTCAGTTCTAAGCTATTCATCGGTTATAGACAAAATCATCAATTATATTAAGTGGATTGGGAAAAACAGCTTGGACGTTATGGCCATTAACAACCCAATAAAGGGTGTTGTTTGTACCTTTCTTGCGCTTTTGTTGCACATTGAGATTGAAGATGCCAGTTTCTCTGATATTCTGCCAGCACTTTTGGCCTTTGTGATTACTATGATTGCATGCACAATCTTGGTATGGATAATTGTGTATGTGAGAAATAAAGGATGGTTCAGTCTATCGAGGAGAAAAATAATCAGTAGGGAAACTAAATCATGAAAATTCTTCTTTATGGCGGCGGTTTGCAAGCACTCGCTTGTGGTGCGTCTTTTTATAAAAAGGGTTTTGTTGTAGATGCAATAACCGAAGAACTGGATGTTTGTCGAAGCCGATTCTTTAGGAAAGTTTACTCAGGCAAGATGATTAACAATCTGGAGTCGTTGGAGCGAGTTTTGGAAGGTGAGCATTATGATGTGATTATCCCTATGGGTGACACGGGTGTGTCATTTCTCAGTAAAAACAAGTTGCAAATTGAGCAGGCTTTCAATACTGTTTGCGCTTGTCCTGACCATCTGAATCTAAAAAGAGTTGAAAATAAGAGTAATTTCATGTCTTTCTGCGAAAAACATGAAATACCTCATCCCTTCACGATTCCGCTCACTGATGATAATCTACAAAAGTGCGCCGATAAAATGTGTTTCCCTGCTTTGATTAAACCAGACTATTCGGTTGGAGCCCGTGGCATCACAAGGGTTAATGATTACGATGAACTAAAAAACTCATATCCTGCGATAAAGTCAAAGTATGGTTCCTGTACTTTGCAGGAATTTATTGATAATGACCAGTACTACTACAATGTGATGCTTTATCGTGACAGGAGTGGTGAGTTTTTGGGACATACTATTATCAAAATTCTTAGGAAGTATCCAGTGAATGCAGGTAGCAGCTCCTATTGTATCTCGGTCGAGAATGACGAACTATTAGATATCTGTAAAGATTGTCTCGAAAAACTTGACTGGGTGGGGATTGCCGATTTTGATGTGTTGCAACGCTTGGATAATAACGAGTATAAAATAATTGAGATTAATCCCCGTGTGCCAGCCAGCTTAAAGGCTGCATTAGCGTCAGGTGTGGATTTCCCCGAGATAATAATCCGTGATGCTGTGGGTGAAAAGGTGCCTCGTTACCAATACAGGCCAGGCCAGGCTTTAAGATATATGGGGATAGATATCATGTGGTTCTTAAAATCACCAAACAGATTTAAGGCTAAACCATCTTGGCTCAAATTCTGGGGCAAGTATCTGTATTATCAAGATATCTATTCTTCCGATCCTTCAACGTGGTGGACATGGCTTGTTGGTGGACTGGCTAAATTGCGGCTGCGAAATACTCAATTGCGATAATTTAAAAAATGAACATTCTTACTTTTGATATCGAGGAGTGGTATCTCGAGAAACGTGATTGCGGCAACAGGCCGGATCGAATTGCTTTATTTGACCGCTACCTTAATCAGATACTCGACCTGCTGGACGAGCAGCGGCTCAAGGCCACGTTCTTCTGTGTGGGGGGGATGGCTTCCGATTTCCCGCATGTACTCAAGCTCATCGATGGACGGGGGCATGAGATCGGTTGCCACAGCTACCGCCACACCTGGCTCAACAAGATGCCCCACGGCGAGGTTTTGCAAGACACACGCGAGGCCGTCGACGGCCTGGAGCAATGCATCGGTAAGAAGATTCTGAGCTATCGGGCTCCGGCATTTTCGATCGGCAAGAGTAATGCATGGGCGTTTGAAATCTTAGCGCAATGTGGTATTGAGCGCGACGCCTCGGTATTTCCAGCGGCGCGTGACTTTGGCGGATTTCCCGATTTTGGCCACAAAAATCCTGTGATGATTCACCACCAGGGTGTCATGATCAAGGAGTTCCCCATCTGCACGACAAGCATTCTGGGCAAGGAGTTGGCCTATAGCGGTGGCGGTTATTTCCGTTTTTTCCCGTTCTGGTTTGTCAAGCGTGAGATTTCCCACAGCAGCTATGCCATGTGCTATTTCCACATTGGCGATTTGCTGCCCGGTGCCAGCAGGATGATGTCGCGCACCGAGTACGAGGACTATTTCAAGGAAGCTGGCACGTTGCTCAACCGCTACAAGCGCCACTTGAAGAGCAACATTGGCAAAAACAGCGCATGGCCCAAACTTGAGAAAACCATTCACGCCTTTGATTTCATTAATATTGACCAGGCCGATTCAATGATCGACTGGAAAAGTGTTCCATCGGTGCATCTTGCTCAAGACCCATAATAACAGATCATTAATCAGTACACAATGAACAATGTCTATCGTAAATATATAAAACGGGTACTTGGTTTTACCATCTCGTTGGTGGCTTTGATTTGTCTTTCCCCCCTGTTGGTAATAGTGATGATATGGCTACATTTTGCCAACAAGGGAGCAGGCGCTTTCTTTTTCCAGGAGCGTCCAGGCTACAAAGGGAAGATCTTCAAGATCGTCAAGTTCAAGACCATGACCGACGAGCGGGATGCCGACGGCAACCTCCTGCCAGATAAACAAAGGCTCACTAAGGTTGGACAATTTGTCAGGACTTTCAGTATTGATGAATTGCCCCAGCTGTTTAATGTGCTTAAAGGTGATATGTCCATCATTGGTCCCAGACCACTCCTTGTGCGTTATATCCCGTTATATTCCCAAGAGCAATTTCGACGTCATGAGGTGCGTCCTGGTATTACAGGTTGGGCACAATGTCATGGCCGAAATGCAATCTCGTGGACCGAGAAGTTCAAGCTCGATGTGTGGTATGTGGACCATTGCTCCTTTTGGGTCGATTTGAAAGTGGTCTTGTTGACGATAAAAAAAGTACTATCACATGATGATATATCACAAGAAGGCACTTATACCATGCCTCCATTTGATGGGCACAATTAAATGCGATTGATCCTGTGAAAGATTGGTATAATCTAATGTGACAATATAACTAATTGAATAATATTTAAGATAATGGAACGAAAACGAGTAGTTGTTTTTGGCGCAACAGGTAATATTGGCGCATATTCTGCTGTTCATTTAAGTGAACAAGGATACGACGTGATCGCTGTCGGGCGAAGGAAATCGGATAATGGTTTTTTCGCTTCTAAGGGGATGACCTATTACTCTATAGACATCAAGGATTTAGATACTTTTAATGTCTTGCCAACTGATGGCATCTTTGCAGTTGTCCATTTTGCAAGCACATTGCCATCAAGATATGCGTTTGACCCACAGGATTTGTTTGAGTCAATCACAATAGGGACATTGCATGTGCTTGAATGGATGAGGAAGGTTGGGTGCAAAAAGATTATTTTCCCTCAAACCCCCTCAGATATGGCAAAATACCACAATCAACCAGGCTTGATTCCGGCAGATGCCCCTCGGCATTTTCCATTGACTGGTGATCATGCTGTATATACGATTGCCAAAAACGCTGCAGTTGATTTAATGGAACATTATCGTGCCGAATTTGGTATCAAATTTTTTGCACTTCGTTTCTTTACGATTTATCAATATCATCCCAATCCTTATCATTATGCTGATTTTAAGCGTCGGATGATGCCATATCGAATGTTGATGGATCGTGCAAGCAAGGGCTTGCCGATTGAGATATGGGGCGATTGCAAGAAGGCCAAAGAGATGGTGTATGTGAAGGATTTTGTTCGTCTGGTGCAGCGTTGTGTGGAGAGTGAATTGGATGGCGGCTGCTATAATGTTGGAAATGGATGGCAGGTTACACTTGAAGAGCAGATTTTGGGAATTATTGAAGTGTTCTCCCCCAAAGACCATAAATCTAAGGTAACATATTGTCCCGAAAAGCCTGATCCGTTGCAGAACGCGTTTGATGTTAGTAAGACCTTTGCTGATCTTGATTATCATCCTGTTTACTCCTATTTAGATCAGCTGCGTGATTTTAAGCATGAGATGGAAACAGAACCATTTGCCCTATTGTGGGGAACAAAAGATGATTACCTTGAGTAAATGAAATGCACAATCTGAAGTCAAATAATCAAAACCATTAATGAACATATATATATCGTATATAAAAAAAGTCTTCCGTTGCCTTCAATCATTATCAGAACAAACTGGTTATAGCAGATTATATCATTTGATCGATTATTCATTAGCTCTATTAAGGCATGGTACTCTCATCAGGCAATATACCATCGGAGGTTATTGGAAACTTAGCACAGCAGAAAGGAGCAAAAGGCTTACTTATAGAAGAATGTGTCGGTTAATGAAATCGCACAACAATTCTGAGTATATCCCGATCCTTGAAAATAAAAAGAGCTTCAACTCTTATTTTAACACTTTTATACATCGTGATTGGTTGTATGTGAATGATGTATCTTTTGATGACTTCTTTCTCTTTGCAAGAAAGCATCAAAAGATGCTTGTCAAGCCAATAAACGGTGTTGAAGGTGGCGGAATAAGGATCTTATATCTTGAAGGGAAAGATCGGGCTTCTTTATTCACTCTTTTCAACCAGTTAAAAAGTGAGAATGTATTAATAGAGGAGTACATCATTCAGCACCCTAAAATGGTGTTTGGAAACGCTTCTGTCAATACTATCAGAACGATGACATTGTTAGGGAAAGATGGAAAAGGGCATGTCGTTAAGGCTATGTTAAGAGCTGGTGTCGGCGATTCTGCTGTAGATAATTACGCAATGGGTGGATCCATATATGAAGTGGATGTGAACACTGGTTATGTTGTCTCACGTGGACAATCAAAAGCAGGTAATCTTCATTTATTCCATCCTAACACCAAGATAATGATGTTGGGGTATAAAATTCCTAATTGGGATCAAGTGATCGACATAAGTATTCAGGCGGCTGAGCACATCCCTCAGGTTAGAATTGTTGGATGGGATGTTGCCATATCTGAAGATTTTGTGCAACTGATTGAAGGAAATCATAATCCTGATTATGAATTGTACGAATTCATAGGCTCTACTGGATACTATGAAAAGTTCAAAGAGATTCTACAGTAATGTGAACAGTGGAAATGATATTTCAACTTAGATGAAAGGCGATAAACATGAACACGCCGTGTTACATAATAGACAAAAAGGAGCTTGAGGCATCATTTCTTGGCTTTAAGAATGCTCTGAACCAGAATTTTGAGAAATATATACCGTCATATTCTGTTAAGACTAACTCATTGCCTTATATAATTAGGACGGCTAATGCGATGGGTTACTATGCCGAGGTCGTTTCTGATGACGAGTATTCCTTGGCATTGAAATGCGGCTTCTCTAAAGATCATATCATCTTTAATGGTCCAATGAAATCCAAAGATGTGTTTTTGGATGCAGTGAAAGGCGGTGCGCTGGTCAATATTGAGACCTTTCGAGAATTAGAGTGGCTGAGTGATTTGAATGCCGATGTGTCTTATTCTGTCGGCATCAGAATGAACATTAATATTTCGGCTATTTCGCCCGAGGACGAGAATCATGAAGCCGACAATAGCCGTTTTGGCTTTTCTTGCGAGTCTGGGGATTTTGACCGTGCGATAGGTAAAATCAAGGAGTTACCGAACATTGAATTAAAGAGAATTCATATCCACAGGACCTCACGAACGAGAAGTGTCAACTTCTACCTCAATCTTTTGGATTATGCCCTGAATCAATTGCACACTCGTCAAATCGAGGTTGAACAGATAGATATTGGCGGTGGCTATTTTGGACGAATGCCGAACAAGCCAACTTATGAAGATTATGCAAGAAATATTGCATTAACAGTAAGAAAACATGTTGATCTGAGCAAAACAACGGTGATTATTGAACCAGGTAATGCCATCGTTGCTTCATGCTTTGATTTTTTAGCAACTGTAATAGATGTTAAGCAACATGATGATGCCTACTATGTAACGATCAATGGTTCGCGAATCGATGTCGATCCGTTTTTTCGCAAGAGTAGCTATTTTTATAATATCGACTATAGAAACGATGATAAAAGTGAAGTAAGTCGACAAATTATCGGCGGGTGTACCTGTTTAGAGAATGATAGGCTTATGGACTTGTGTGACCAAAGATTGCTTCATGTGGGTGATCAGATTCGGTTCAATAGAGTCGGTGCTTATACGATGGCGTTGACTCCCTTGTTTATTCGGTATTGGCCTGAAGTATATGTCAACGATGGCCAGAAGATTTCAATAGTTCGTGAAAAATTTGATGTAAATAAATTATTATAACAATATAAAACCTATGTCAACAAATATTCTTTTTTGCAGCGCTGGACGCAGGACCAAGTTGCTACAATTCTTCCGGGAATCCCTTGATGATGGGTCAAGGTTGGTTGCAATTGATAACCAGGCAACAGCTCCCGCCCTCTATTTTGCGGACAGTTCCTATTTAGTCCCCAAGATTACAGATCCCAATTATGTTGATCTTCTTCTTGATATTTGTAAAAAGGAAAGAGTAAAGGCAATAACCACTCTGATAGATCCGGAGATTGAATTGTTGGCCAAAAATAGGGATTTGTTTCTGCAAAATGGCATTTTACCGCTATGCCCTTCAACTCAAACGGCACAACTTTGTTTTGATAAGTATTTACTCTTTGAGCACTTAACAAAGCATGGCATCCCCACGGTATTGACCTATGACACGTTGGAGCACTTTACACAAGGGCTTGAAAAGGGCGAAATCAAGTTTCCTGTTTTCATTAAACCCAGGACTGGTAGTGGCAGCGTGGGCATTCATAAAATCCAAGATTTCAAGGAGCTGAAAAAATACTTGGATGAAGGTGAACACCAGTACATCATCCAGGAGTTTATGGATTGTAGAGATTGTGATGCTGATGTCTATATTGATACCATCTCACATAAACCCGTCTCGGCCTTTACCAAAAATAAAATAGAGACGCGAATAGGTGGTGCTAATAAGACCATTTCTTTCAAGGACGAGAGACTCTTTAACTTTATCCGGGATATCTGTAAAGTTTTAGAATTCAATGGCCCTGTTGACATGGATTTTTGGTATCGCGATGGCATTTATTATTTAAGTGAGGTGAATCCTCGTTTTGGTGGCGCTTATCTGCATGCCCATGGTGCTGGTGTGAATTTTATCCCGCTGATTATTAATAATATCAACGGAGTTGAGAATAAAGAGGCAATTGGTGATTATAACGAAGATGTTCTCATGATGATGTATGACGATGTCGTCATAATTGATAAGAAGGACCTCGTCGACAATTTAAAATCTGTCGATAATAAGCAGACCAAGAAGATTGCGATTTATGGTGCTGGCGGCCTCGGAAAAGAAGTGGCTGGCGGCATTGAGCGCATTAACAATAGCAGAAACGAGAAATGGGAATTGGTGGGATTCTATGATGATGGATTAGAGCCGGGCACCCAAGTCTCACATTATGGTAAAGTGCTGGGCGGAATGAATGAACTCAATTCTGTTGCAGAACCCTTGGCTTTAGCAATAGCTGTTGGGACTTCGACAAACCGCAAACTCATTCATGACCGCATCACCAATCAAAATATCTATTTCCCAAACTTGATTGCTCCATCATTTAGGATTCTGGATCATGCTACCTTCTGCATTGGCGAGGGGAACATCATTCAGGATAATTGTAGTGTCACTTGTGATGTGTCAATTGGCAATTATAATGTATTCAATGGCTCAAATGCCATGGGGCATGATGTGAATATTGGAGATTTTAATGTGTTTATGCCTGGTGTTCGTCTTTCTGGCGAGGTGAAGGTGGGAAATGGTAATATGTTTGGGGTTGACAGTGTCGTTCTGCAACGCATCTCGGTGGGTGATAATGTCACGCTGGGTGCTGGTAGTGTAATGATGACGAAACCCAAGGACGGTAATACCTATATCGGTGTGCCTGCCAAAAAGTTTGAATTTAAATAACCTCACACTTCTTTTCTCCTATGGACGATAAAGGAAATTTCAACCCGTTTTCATTGTCGGGAAAGACGATCCTTGTCACTGGCGCCTCGTCGGGCATTGGTCAGGCGACGGCTTTGTTGTGCGCTCGCATGGGTGCCCACATGGTTGTTACTGGCCGCGATCAAGAGCGCTTGCAGGCGACAGTCCAGATGCTTGAGGACTCAACTGCGGTGGCCGTTACTGCCGACTTGACTGTCAATGAGGATATCACGCAACTGATTTCGGCATTGCCTCCGCTTGATGGGGCGGTGTTGTGTGCAGGTAACTCCACGACCCTGCCATTGCAGTTCGGTTCGCGCGAGAAGTTTGACGAGATGTTCGATATCAACTTCTTTGCTCCTGTCGAGTTGATGCGTCTGCTTTACAAAAAGAAGATCCTGCAAAAGGGGGCTTCGCTGGTGCTGATCGCATCCATTGGCGGCACCCACAGCTTCATGCCTGGCAATGGTGTGTATGGCGCTTCCAAGGCAGCCCTCAATTCGGTGATGAAATATGCAGCGCGCGAGTATGCCTCACGTCGCATTCGCGTCAACTCCATCTGCCCGGGTATGGTCGACACTCCGCTCATTCATCGAGGAACCATCACCGAGGAGCAGCTGGCCGAGGATGCCAAACGCTACCCCCTGGGGCGTTATGGCAAGACCGAGGACATAGCCAATGGTGCGGTTTACCTCTTGAGCGATGCTTCAAGCTGGCTCACTGGACATGATCTGGTTATTGATGGCGGCTTCTCGATTTAATGAGTTCCTCATTGTGAAAACATCTGCTGTGGAAATTTGAATAAATATCATGTGGCAGGTCGTTTTTAAACGATTTTTTGGCGCAATCAAAAAAATAATGTACTTTTTCCACCAAATTTGATATGAATACTGCGCGTAACCGTCAAAAAACTATGAATATACAAGAATTTATTGAAAACTTTGCTGCACAATTTGATGATACCGATGAGTCTGAGTTCTCAGCTGACACACGTTTCAAGCAGCTGGACGAATGGTCTTCACTGATGGCATTGTCTGTTATAGCAATGATTGACGATGAGTATGACGTGATTATCAAGGGCAACGATATCATTAATTCTGACACGATACAGGATTTGTACAATATAGTCGCTGAGCAGCATCAATAGCACTGGGTCCGTAGCATCAATACAAATGATTGAATCGCAGGTAAAGGAAATTATAGCCCGTGTGTTGGGCATACCTCAGTCACGATTGACTGATGAACTTGCCACGGGTGACATCCCTGAATGGGATTCAGTGGGAAATTTGGCGATTATCAGTACCATTGAGCAGGAACTTGAAGTGGAGTTCCCGCTCGAGGATCTTTTTGACTTGACCTCAGTCAAGTCGATCATTGACGAAGTCAAAAAACTGACGGATGATTGATCTTCATCACAGCCCACTGCTGTGTGACATTGCTGGACATGCCCTTTCGAGCCCCGACAAGGTAGCTCTTGTCGCTGGGCCTTGCCGTGTGACTTATGGTCAGCTTGTGGCCCATATCGAGAGGAGTGCTTCACATCTGCAAGCGCTTGGCATTCAGCCAGGTGACCGCATCCTTCTCGCAGCTGAAAAGGAGGTTGAGTTTGTCTATCTTTATCTCGCATCCCACCTGATTGGTGCTGTCAATGTCGTGGTCGATGCAACAGCACCTCGTGAACGCTTGCAGTACATTGTCGGTGTGACCCATCCAGTCCTATTGTTTGGTGCCGATCTGCCTGATTGTGGTGCACCTGTTATTAGCTATGACCGCTTTGGGTCTGAGTCAGGCGGCGATTGCTTGCCGTTGCAGCTGCCCGACATCAGCGCCGATGATGTGGCTGACGTGATGTTTACCACGGGGACAACGGCAGCCCCCAAGGGCGTTTGCCTCACTCATGCCAATGTCGCCGGCTCGGCAGCCAATACCAATGCTTTTATCGGCACTTCCTTTAACGACATCGAGGCACTGGCTCTGCCACTGAGTCATTCATTCGGCTTGGGGCGCATGCGATGTGTGCTGTCGGTTGGAGCTACGCTTGTCCTCGTTAACAATTTTGCCAACCTCAAGTCATTTTTCTCCCTTCTTGAGTCGGAGCATGTCACGGGCTTTGGCATGGTGCCTGCGGTCTGGCAGTATATCAAGCGATTGAGCGGCAACCGCATATCCAAATATGCGGACCAAATGCGGTATATCGAAATCGGGAGCGCAGCCATGTCTGTTGATGACAAGACGCTGCTCATGCAGCTTTTCCCCAATACGAGATTATGCATGCACTACGGCCTCACCGAGGCTTCAAGGGCAATGTTCACCGAATTTCATGCCCAAGCAGCTAACCTGCAATCTGTTGGGAAACCAGCATCAAGCCTGGTCGAGGCTTGTGTGCTTGATGAAGAAGGAAATCCCATGGCCGATGGGGTGGATGGTGAGATCTGTGTCCGCGGCAACATGGTCACCCGCTCCTATTTCCTGTCAAGCGACAATGAGGGGGCGTTTCATGGTGATTGGTTTCGAACCGGTGATTGGGGACATCGCGACAGTGATGGCTACTATTATCTCACAGGGCGCAAAAAGGAACTCATCAACGTCGGTGGCGAGAAGGTCAGTCCTGCCTCTATCGAGAATGCGATCAAGTCGCTCGGCGTGACCGATTGTGCATGTGTCGCTATCCTTGACCCCAGGGGTGTGCTGGGTGAAGTGCCCAAGGCCTTCTTGCTGCGTGGCTCCACAACGCTGACCATCGATGAAATCAAGCAGCGCCTTGCCTCGTTGCTGCCACCACACGAGATGCCGGCCCAGTGGGAATGGATTGACCAAATACCCAGGACACCGTCGGGAAAAATCCAACGATTAAAACTGAAACAATGATATGTCACAACTAACAATCAGCAATGTGCGGATCGCAGGAATGAGTGCCTGTGTCCCCTCGACAGTTGAGGACAACCGC
>Ga0247611_10006862_pt1 | contig 14480 bp, 14 predicted proteins | sample 177DNAGHGhighgp2_FD_192422 | JGI IMG/M metagenome (GOLD analysis project Ga0247611, IMG submission 192422) | Sheep rumen microbial communities from Palmerston North, Manawatu-Wanganui, New Zealand - 1770 DNA GHGhigh gp2 | ecosystem: Host-associated > Mammals > Digestive system > Stomach > Rumen...
AACAATGTAAATATACCTAAATCACTCCAGCTTTTTTTGCCAGGATAAATAGCAACAGGATTGGCATATGCAATACTAAACATTAAAAACATACTGCCAAATAGAAAACTTATAAATTTTTTCATGTTTTCAATTTCCTTTCTTTTCATATACTTCAAAAGCTAAATAAATAGAGATGATGGCTAAAATTATACTTGTTATTAATACTACATAATTATTCATTGTATTTGGTATTAAACATATTAAATATCCCAAGAACAAGAATAATGTATTTGAACCAACCATAGTTGCTAAATATTTTGTGTTACATTTTTCTAATATCAATAATGTAATTGACATTGGAATGTTGAATAAAAAGATTCCAAAGAAGCCAAAGAATGGTATATTGAAACCTAAAATTAAGCAAATACATGCAAGGGCCAAAGCCCAAATTGCAGTCTTTTTAAGACCTAATCTATCTCCAATAAACCCACCAAACAATTTACCTAATATAACTAAAACTGTATAAAGTATTCCAAGTACAAATCCTGTTTTCCAAGTATATTGAATTGCACTTCCACCTATTGATCTTACTACAATAGATATTCCTATTAATAACGTAATAGATAATATATCATGTATTTTGAATAACTTATTACTATCTGTAACTTTTTGTCGTTCTTCAATATATGGTAGTTCTTCATTTTGAACAAATATTAAAAGAATTACTGCTAGTATTATTAATCCAATTGGAAGAAAACTCATTGCTAATTCATTATAAAATGCTGTACCTAAGAAAATTCCGCATTGCACCTGGAGCAACAAACAAACCATTTAAAAATGCTTTTCCTTTGCTCTTCTCAAATGCATTTACTCCACCTTCTAAATGAAATAATCCATTACCTATTCCTACTATACATGCAAGAACAATTGCATTTCCAAATCCTAGAGTATAGCAAATTCCTATTAAGCAAAGACCAATTATTCCTACATATTTATAAAGTTTTAACTTGTCCATTATTAATCCCATTGGAACTTGGAACGCAAATGCAAAAAAGTTATAAAAAATAATCTCTAAAATATATGCGTTATTATCAAACATGCCTTGTGCATCATAGCAAAAGCGTGGTGCAATACCTAACACAAAAACACAACTTACAAAATCTACTATAAAATGGCAAAATGAGTATATACCCATTGTTTTAACTAACTTTCCCATATAATCACCCATTATTATAATCTATACATATATATTACATTTCTAACAAAGTTTTTACAATAAATAAGATATTATTTTAATAATTAATTTTAAAATATAGAATATTAGTATAAAATAATGGCTACAAGCAGTTTATGGATTTTAGGAGGTAAAAATGAAAACAAATTTAGCAAATTTAATGAATATGGTTTCTGAATTTGACAGAACCTTTAACATGGTAGATGGAAACCTTAGATCACACATCTACACAACAACAGTCGAGGAATTGGATGGCAGAAAAACAATTGTTGAGGATTTTAGAGAAGATTTTAAAAATGAATTTATAGAATACAATGAATTGTTTGAAAAAATACAAAAAGCAAAACAAATAATTGCAAGAAAGAATAACGAATTAAAACTACCAGACGGAAACACCATTGCAGATACATTAATTACAATTAATCTTTTACGTAAAAAAATGTACTTAATTGAAAGCTTATTATCTGAAAAAAGTTCAAAAAGAAGAGTAACAGAAGTAAATAACTCATATTTTGAAGCAAAAGAAGTAAATTTCGACGCAAACGCTATGAAAGAAGTATACGATAAAATTCAAACTGAGATTCAAAATCTTGAATTTGAAATTTCAAAATTGAATTCTAAAGAATTTGAGGCTGAAATCTAATTTTTTGGTGCTATGTGAGACATAGCTTAAATCATCATTCTGTATTTTGCTTTCCACTCAATTGCAAAATTCTAAATGAGAGCCAGCCATAGGCAATATACTAATTTTGAAACACTGTTTTCAAATTTATTGCCTTTTAAAGTAGCAAAGTCCTACGGACTTTATTAGACACTTCTAGTGTCTGCTACTCGTGCATTTATTTGTAAATTTATTAATTTTTAATCAGAAATGATATTAGATTTTTTAAATTTACAAATTACAATTCACCAAATTATTTACAAGTTATTTTTACAAATAATGCCATTTTAACTATGAAGTGGTTTCAAATAAATAGTGTATAAATACACCAAACATAAATAATAAATTGAATCAATCTCTGATTGACTCACACAAATAAATGCACTTTTTATATTAGGACTAACCCACCTAATATAAACTAAAAAGCCAGTAGAAATTCTACTGGCTTTTACATTTAATCCAAAACTTGGCTTCTGTTTCTATAAAGTATTACTTCAACTTTGGTGCAACCATCTTTGTTTTCTGTAAGCACAACATTCCAATCATTATACTTAAAGTCTGTATTCTCTCCTATTTTTTCCACCTCAAAAAAGCTTGCTATTTTTAAATCTTCTTCGGGAATTTGTGACAATATTTCTCCAATAGTTGGATATTGTACATAAGGATAAATTCCTTTATAGTAACACTCTATTTTCTTGTATGCTTCATAACTTCTATTAAATCCAATGAATTGAACCGGGCACGTATCCCATTCTCTACAATTTCTCAACTCCGTTATTTCGTAGTTAATAACTCTTCTTCCGTTATATAGTGGCTTTATATGTTGAAACCGTTCCAGTAATTCTTCATCAGAAATTATAGGAATTATATTATACAACTCTCTACCTCCTATTAATCAAATTATTGTTGTTAGGATTACTAGTCTATAATCTTGCCGTGATAAATATAACATTATTTATCACCTATTTCAAGCATTTATAAGTACAAAAAAGCGATGGCAATTATAGCCATCGCTAATATACTATTTAATAACAATTGTATACATTCTTCCTGGAATATAGATTTCTTTTACAATTTCTTTTCCATCAATGAATTTCTTTATATCATCGCTAGATTTAGCAGCTTCTTCAACTTCTTCTTTTGATGCATCTTTATGAACTAAGATTTTACCTCTTAATTTTCCATTTATTTGTACTGGAATTTCTATTTCATCATCAATCGTCTTTGTTTCATCAAATGTAGGCCATGGTTCATTAGAAATTGTTCCATTATGACCAAGCATTTCCCATAATTCTTCAGTAATAAATGGTGCAACCGGATTTAACAATTTAACAAATCCTTCTGCATATTCTCTTGGTAAAGAGTCTTCTTTATATACTGCATTTACAAATATCATCATTTGAGATATTGCTGTATTAAATTGTAGTGTTTCATAATCTTTAGACACTTTTTGAACTGTTTGGTGATATACTTTTTCCAAATTCTTGTTTTCAGAGTCTGTTACTTTTCCGCTTTCAAAAATTCTATATACTCTATCTAAGAATTTTCTAGCTCCTTCTACACCAGTCTTACTCCAAGGTTTATCAGCTTCTAGTGGTCCCATAAACATTTCATAAAGTCTTAATGTATCTGCACCATATTCATTAATTACATCCATTGGATTTACACAGTATTCTGGATGACGTTTACCCATTTTATTTCCATCTTCACCAAGTATCATTCCTTGATGGACTAATTTTTTAAATGGTTCCTTTACTGGAACAATTCCTTTATCAAATAAATAATTATTCCACATTCTAGAATATAATAAATGTCCTACTGCGTGTTCTGGTCCGCCAACATATAAATCAACTGGTAGCCAATGCTTCATCAATTCTTTATCTGCAATTTCTTTTTCATTATGAGGATCGATATATCTTAAGAAGTACCAGCTTGATCCTGCAGATCCTGGCATTGTATTCGTATCTCTCTTGCCTTTTTTGCCATCAATTGAAACATTAACCCAATCAACTGCGTTAGCAAGTGGTGCATTTCCACCATGAGCTTTATAATCTGTTAAATCAGGTAGTATAAGTGGAAGTTCTTCATCTTTTAGACAAATAATTGAATCATCTTCCATATGCACAACTGGCATTGGTTCTCCCCAATATCTTTGTCTTGCAAATATCCATTCACGAATCTTATAGTTAATCTTCTTTGTTCCAAGATTTCTTTCTTCAAGCCAAGCAATCATTTTATCTATTGAATCTTGCTTATTCATTCCATTTAAGAAACCAGAGTTAATATGAAGTCCATCTCCAACATAAGCTTCTTCTGCAATATCTCCGCCTTCTAATACTTGAATAATTTCAAGTCCAAATTTCTTAGCAAATGCATAATCTCTTTCATCATGTGCAGGAACCGCCATAATTGCTCCTGTACCATAAGTTACTAACACGTAATCTGAAATCCATATAGGGATTTTCACATCATTAACAGGATTAATTGCATAGCTTCCAGTGAATACACCTGTTTTATCTTTGTTTAATTCTGTTCTTTCTAAATCAGATTTCTTGGCACATTCTTCTTTATATTTTGCAACTGCTTCTTTTTGTTCAGGAGTTGTAATTTTATCTACTAAAGGATGTTCTGGTGAAAGTACGCAATATGTTGCGCCAAACAAAGTATCACAACGTGTAGTAAATACTGTGAATGATTCATCTGTATCTGCAACTTTAAATTTTACTTCTGCACCAATACTCTTACCAATCCAATTTCTTTGAATTTCTTTTGTAGATTCTGGCCAATCAATTTCATTTAGTCCATCTAGTAATCTTTCAGCGTATTTAGGAATATCTATAATCCATTGCTTCATATTCTTACGAATAACAGGATATCCTCCACGTTCACTCTTACCATCAATTACTTCATCATTTGATAAAACTGTGCCTAGTTCTTCACACCAATTAACTGGCATATCTACACATTTAGCTAATCCATCTTCTACTAATCTTTTAAAAATCCATTGTGTCCATTTATAATAATCTGGTGAAGAAGTTTGGATTTCTCTATCCCAATCATAACTAAAACCAAGTCTCTTAAGTTGTGCTCTAAATGTTTTAATGTTTTCTTGTGTAAATTCATTTGGATGATGTCCTGTTGTAATAGCATATTGTTCTGCAGGAAGTCCAAAGCTATCAAATCCCATTGGATGTAGGACATTATAGCCTTGCATTTTCTTCATACGAGTTACTATATCTGTAGCTGTATATCCTTCTGGATGGCCACAATGTAGACCAACTCCTGATGGATATGGAAACATATCTAGTGCATAAAATTTTGGTTTAGAAAAATCCCATGCATCTGTTTTAAATGTTTGATTTTCTTCCCAATATTTTGCCCATTTTTCTTCAATTTTTTTGTGGTCGTATGCCATTTTGTAATTCCTTCTTTCTTTTTAATCAAATTAAAACACGGCCTTTCAATCCTAAGGACGAAAAGCCGTGGTACCACCTTAATTTATTCTTTTTCTCGCTATAACGGGCGAACCCAAAACATCCAAAAGCAAGTTCATAAACTAGTATTTTAGGCCCTCTCAGCAATAAAAAGCCTTCTCTGTAAAAAATTTCATTTACTACTACTCTTTCTTCATCTATTCCATGTTTTTACGATATTATACTAGTTTTAAGTAAAAAGTCAATGTTTACGAGGTTTAATTACATATTTTCACTCTTTGTTAGCATTTCATACATTCTTTGAATATCTTTGTATTCGTAGTAAAATTCACCTGTTTTTCTTTTAACTCCACCTACTATGTAGTATTTATCGTTATCTAGATCAACTATATATGAACTTGAAATACGGCTCAGTTCTATCTTTTTAAGTCTTTCTTTTACGCCTTGATCACTTTCTGGTGTTATACGATATGTTCTTTCACCAAAATCTGAAGCACTTGACAATCCACATTTTGTAGCATAATCATCAAGCTCTGATTGAGTAATGATTCCATCTGCAACTTCTCTAGTAATAGTTTTTCCAAAGAAGTAAAACTCATCATATTGATCTGGTCTCAATTCTACATCAGCAACTGCCTGTTCACATGCATCTTTAATACTTTTCAAACTACTATATGCGGCAGCAACTCTTGCTTCTGGTGCAATGTTATTTGAATAAAAAACTGCAAATGCTGTAAGCATGAGTAAAATAATAACAGTAATAACAAGCATAACAATTGTAACACCATGATTATTCTTTAGTACCTTATCCATTAATTATCACCCTATCATTTTGTAATTTCACTTTTTAATATTTTGTACATCTGTATATGTTCTAATTCTATATCCATCAACATCAACGTATCTACCATTGTAGTATCTTACTTCAACATCATCTTTATTAGATTCATAGCTTTCATTCAACTTAAACTCATAACTTCTTTTTAGTTCATCTACACCAATATTTTTTTTAACTACGTTTTCATTATATTTATTTGCTGCAGGATCACCGCTATAGTCTTGCAAACCATAAACTACATACCATGTCTCATCACCATATTGTTTCTTTTCACAATAGTCTTGTCCTTCAACTAGTTCTTCCCCTGCGTTATATAGGCTTCTCATTGTGTTAACTGATTCATAAACCGATTTGAATTCTGATAAGATCAGCGCTGTTTCACCCTTCTGTGTTACTGGTCTTGTATTCCAAATAGCAATAACAGCAAGCAAAATAAGTATTATAATAACAACTACAAGTTCAATTAGTGTTATACCTTTTTTCATAAAACTTTTCATTTGTTCCTCCGACATTTAAATATAATTATACTTATACAAATTTTATTATATTTAAGCAATATATGCAACAATTGCAATATTTATTTAATATTACAAAAATAAAAAAGAATGCTTAATTTAGCATTCTTTTCTTTATTCGTTATAATATTTTTAATCCAGCATATTTGGCCATCAGTCTCTTCATTCCTACTTTTTCAAATTTGATTTCTACTTTTAGATCATCATCTTCTGGTTCTATATTAACTATCACACCTTGTCCAAATTTTTTATGCTCTACTTTTTGGCCAACCTCATATTTTGATATATCTGCTTCCTGAGATGATGATTTTTCTTTCATCAAGAAGCTTTCTGCACTATTAAATGAAAATGGCTTTGATATGGTGCTTTTGTTTTCTAAATAGCTTTTTCTATCAATCATAGAGTTTGCTTTTCCATATTCTGATGATAAATATCCTTTTTGTTTTCCATATGTCCATTCGCTAGATTTATACGAGCTTTCTTCAAAATAATCTTCAGAAGAATCCTCAAATCCAAAGATACTATTAGAAGTATTCTTTATAGTACCTTCATACATATCTTTAGGAATTTCTAATAAAAATCTTGATGGAATTGTATAAGAAGTTGAACCGAATACTGTACGCTGTTTAGCAAATGTCATATATAAAAACTGCATTGCTCTTGTGATACCAACGTAGCAAAGTCTTCTTTCTTCCTCAAGTTCTGATTCTTCTCCAATTGAACGATTGCTAGGAAACAGTCCATCTTCCATTCCAACTATAAATACAACTGGAAATTCAAGTCCTTTCGCAGTATGAAGCGTCATAAGAAGTACATTTTCTTGTCCTTCTTCTACACTATCTAAATCAGTGACTAATGCTAAGTTTTCTAAGAAATCTTGCAATGTGTTTTCTGCATTTTCTTGTTCAAATTCTATTACAACATTTAAAAATTCATCTAAGTTTTCAATTCTAGATCTTGCCTCGTCTGTGTTTTCGGCTTCTAAAACAGCAAGGTATCCTGATTCCTTTAAAATCATTTTGGTTAAATCTTCAATTGAAGTAGTACTTTGCTGAACCTTTCTTATCATTTTTGCAAATTCACTAAATCCTGCGTTTGCTCTTGTTTGAAGGTATTTGTCTGCATTTTCAACTACTTCAAACATAGATAAACTAAGTTGATTTGCAATAGTTTCAACATTATCTAGACTAGTTTTTCCTATTCCTCTTTTAGGTTCATTTATTATTCGTTTTAAAGAAACATTATCATGAGTGTTAGCTACTAATCTTAAATAACTTATAATATCTTTTATTTCTTTTCTTTCATAGAATTTTTGTCCACCAACTACTTTATAAGGAATTCCTTCTCGCATTAAAATATCTTCAAATACACGAGACTGAGCATTTGTACGATATAATATTGCAAAATCTGAATACTTAAAATACTCTTCTCTTTTTTGCTTCTTAATTTCGCTTACTACATAGTTTGCTTCTTCATATTCATTATTTGCCTGATATACTTGTGGTTTTTGTCCCTCATCATTTTCAGTCCACAAGTTCTTTTGAACATTTCCTGCATTGTTTTTAATAATCTCATTCGCAATTTTTAATATTGATTTTGTTGAACGATAATTTTGCTCAAGCTTAATAACTTTAGTGTTTTTAAATCTGTTCTCAAAGCTTAAAATGTTTCCAATATCTGCTCCTCTAAATTTGTAGATACTTTGTTGGTCATCTCCTACAACGCATACATTTTGCGATTTTTCAGCAAGAAGATTTATTAATATATCTTGAGCTTTATTTGTATCTTGATATTCATCTACAAGCACATAATGAAATTTGTTTTGATAATTCTCTAGCACCTCTGGATACTTTTTGAATATTTCTATGGTGTTGTTGATAATATCATCAAAGTCAACCGCATTGTCCGCTTTTAATTTAGATTGATAAAGTGAATAAACCTTGGATACATTATCCATCTTATAATTTTTTGCATTCTTTTTAGCAAAAGACTCTGGGTTCACAAACTCATTTTTTGCTTTACTAATTTCTGCCAAAAAATATTTATCTGAAAATATTTTGTCATCTATTCCTAATTGTTTGATACATTCCTTAACAACGGATTTGCTATCTGAAGTATCAAATATTAAAAAGTTTCTATCGTATCCTAATTTGTCTATTTCCCTTCTTAGAATTCTTACACACATAGAGTGGAAAGTTCCAACCCACATATCTTTTGCCATGTCTTCTCCTAGAAGATTTTCGATTCTTTCTTTCATTTCCTTTGCTGCTTTATTTGTAAATGTAATGGCAATTATATTCCAAGGCGAAACGCCTTTTTCTTTTATTAGGTACGCAATTCTATGAGTTAACACTCTTGTTTTCCCGAGATCCCGCACCAGCAATAATAAGAAGTGGTCCTTCTGTAGATAGGACCGCTTCTTGTTGTTCTTTATTTAAATTTTGTAATATTTCATTCATTATAGTATTGCTCCATTTTATAAATTATGGCGAGTCAGACTCGCCATCAAAATTATTTTCTTCTGTTTTCTAAGAATGTTGAACCAGGTATTGTCTTTGCTTTTTTCTTAACTTGTGCTCCATCTTCTCCTAGTTCTAGTACCGAATTGTATTTTTTATACTTGTTACTTATCATTGCTACAGTAATTGTCATTAAAGGATATTTTTCCATTTTACCTTTTCTATTTGGAATTCTAATATATCCATTTTCAATATCTTCTTCTGAATAATATTCACCAATTCCATTAGTAAATCTTTTGATAACATTTCTTCCTATCTTACGAGCATTTGTAAAATCAACAATAGCAACGTAATCGTCACCACCAATATGTCCTAAGAAATCTCCTTTTATACCATCTTCTTGAATAGCTTCTCTTAGACAATTTGCAGTGAATTTAATTACTTCATCTCCGTTCATGAAACCATACTTATCGTTGTATGCTTTAAAGTTATCTAAATCTGCATATAATACTGCAAATACTTTTTTGCTTGCTAATCTTCTTTTTAATTCAATTTCTATTTGTGCATTTCCTGGAAGACCAGTTAAATTACTAATACATCTATTGGCATCAATTAATCTCGATAAGTTTTTTATTGTGTAATAGAAAAACACTGGATAAAGTGGCTTTGCAATGTAATACTCTACAACTCTTTTTAATACTTCAATTCTAAATTGTTTATCTTGTTTTCAGAAGCAACAATCATTGGTGTGATTCTATTTTCTGGATTCTTACGAATGTACTCACATGTTTTAAGAAGATCTTTCTTGATTCCATCGCCATTAATAATAATAAGGCTCGGTATCTCTTGTAACGCTAGATTAATCTCGTCCCTAGTAGATCCACTAAGCGTAACATCGTATTCATCTTTTTCTTTTTTTAATACCTTTTTGACAAGTTGGTAAACGTCACCTACATCATCGATTACCACTATTTCACGAATATTAATCATTAGTTACTCTCCTACTTAATTTTATACAATAATTATAATATTAAGAAAGTTTATTAGCAATATTAGCATAATCTTGAATATCAAGATTTTCAGCACGTAGTCTTGGATCTATATTTAAACTTTCTAAAACTTCCATCATTTTTTCTTTTGAATATTCTCCACTTGAAAGTGAGTTTAATATTGTTTTTCTTCGTTGCGAAAAAGCCCACTTTACAACTTTGAAGAAAATCACTTTATTCTTTATTTCAACAGGTGGATTCTTTAAAACATCTAGTTTTATAACGCAAGAATCAACTTCTGGTGAAGGTAAAAAATTCTCCTTTGGTACATCTATAATAATTCTTGGCTTTGCATAGTAATTAACACTAATTGTAATACTACTATTTTCTCTATCACTGCTTGTGCTACAAATTCTTTCTCCCACTTCTTTTTGAACCATAACTGTTATAGATGAAATATCATAGCCACTTTCTAAAAGCTTCATAATAATTGGTGTAGTTATATAATAAGGAAGATTTGCTACAACCTTAATACTTCCATATTCTTTAGTATACTTACTTAAGTCCACTTTTAAGATGTCTTCATTAACTATTTCTAATCTATCATCATTAAATCTAGAACGAAGTATTTCACACATATCTTCATCTAATTCAACAGCTATTACTTTCTTGGCATTCTTAAGTAACTCTTTAGTTAAAGTCCCTAATCCTGGTCCAATTTCTAAAACTACATCATCAGGTGTAATTTCGGATTTTTCTATTATTTCTGTAATTATTTCATTATTTATTAGGAAATTTTGTCCAAATTTCTTTTTTGCTTTTAAACCATATTGATTTAAGAGCATTTTTGTTTCTTCATATAAATTCATACTATCCCCTTATACTAATAATACTACACATAATCATATCATTTTGCACTAAAAAATTAAATATGTTATATAATCTTAAAATAGCTATATTTTCTTATGTTAACCTTGATTTTTACCTAAATATTATGTATACTATAATAGGTACCAAAAATTAAATTTTAGGGAGGAATTTCAAGTGAAAAAGCTACCTATTCTCATCTGGATTTTGGCTCTAGTTACCTGTTTGATAGTGTTTGGTGCTTCGACCGCTCTTGCAGTTGATACATCTAAAGACAATTGTCATACAGAAGTTTTTAGATCCTGTAGAATAACTACCCTTAATACAAATCAGTACACCGGCAATCGTCCACTCATCATATTTTTTCCTGGAAGCAACGAATGTGACAATGCCCAAAAAACAATTGGTTTTATCAGAAAATACGAGTTATATGACGGTATTGAAGCCGATCTAATAGCCGTATCCATTAAGACTGAATGTGGCGGAAATCATCATGATTGGGAAGGAGTTTCTCGGGATGTGCTCGAATTTATAAAGGATAAGTATTATTCTTTATGTGACGATGAGAAATTTCCAATAATTGTTGATGCTGTGAGCTTCGGCGGTTATGGAGGTTGTTATCTTACCCAGCTATTTATGGAAAATGGTCTTTTTGTTGATGAACTTAACCTGGCTGATGCATGTGGTGCATATTGCATTAAAGCAAGTTGGGTTCAAGAACTTGCTGAAGCAGGTACAAAAGTAAATGTATTTGCATGTACTGGTTCCGGAAAAATCTCACAAGAGACAAGAGCTATTATAGCTGCCTTAGATGGCTCTAGAAATTTCTACGGTGCCACATTCTATACTTCCCATGGCAAAGTACTTCAGTATGCTATTTATAATGATGGACTCCACAGCGAGTATAAAGATGAACTATAAAAAAAGTGTAGGCTTATAAAAGCCTACACTTTTTATTTTTATATTATTCTGGTAACACAAAAACTCTTACACTTCTGCGACCCCATTGTAATGCTTGTTGATGTGAATCAAAATATAAATCTATTCTATTCCCTTTAATTGCTCCACCAGTATCAGCAGCTAGAGTATATCCATAATTTGGTGCACCATTTAATCCCTTAACATATAAATGTGTTCCAAGAGATATTTTGCTTCTATCAACTGCTGCGATTTTTTCTCCTATACCTGGTGTTATTACGTATCCTGATGCTGTTCTTCCATAGCCAGGGCTGTTTGGAGTTTTTCCTGTACACTTTTGGCATAAACAATATGCTGTTGCTGTATAGTCCATATATCTTACGTAGTTTATAGGATTTCCATTTTCATCTAATTGAGGTCCTAAATCTTGAACAACAATATTTTCACCATTTTGCTCTTCAGCAGATAGAGTAATAACTTCTCCATCTGAAGTAGATGCTTGTACTGGTAGTTCCATTATAATAGTAGGAACTTGTTCTTCTGGTTTTTCTTCACCACTAGTAACAACAACTTGTTGCTCTTCATTAGCTTCTTGCGCTGCCTCTGGTCTTTGACCATACATATCTTCAGAGAATTGAATCATTCCTATTCTATTGTCTGGTGTTAAAAATTGACTATTTGTGATCAAGTTTCTAACGATAGAACCATCTAAAATACCTTTTGCAATTGATGAAGCTTGCTCTTGCATCTTACTATCAACAACTTTTTCATCATTTGAAATAGGGTTTTGTTCTAGGCTTTGATCTCCACTAACAGATATAACGGTTACATCTGCATAAATGAATTTTTTCTTAATATTGACTTTTTCTTCTGTAACTACTTCTTTTGTTTCACTATAAATATTGTCTTTTAAAATTTCATGTGAATTTGCATTAATACTATTGATATTTGCTCCAAAAATTGAAACCATTGCTAATACAATATAAGTAATTGTATAAAGTAAAATTGATTTCAGGGAGCAGTCTTGCTTATCCATGATATTCTCCTTTCGTTGTGATTCTGCTCACAAATTCGCTATATTTCCCAAGCGAAACTTGTTAAATTTTATAGCAAAGTATTTTCTTTGTCAAATTTTAGTTATTTCCATCGAACATAGGTTCTCTAAAACTATCCACTTTATTACTTAAACCATCTGAAGTTATTAGAATTGTACCTAATTCTGCTGTAATGTAAATATTGTCACAACCAACTTCTTTAAGCCTTTTTAGCACTGCTTCATGTGGATAATAATACTCGTTATCCTTGCCGCAAGTAATTATTGCTATTTCCGGCGTAACTTCTTTCAAAAAATCCATTGAAGAAGTATATGTCGAACCATGATGTGCGACTTTTAAAACATCAATATCGTTCCATTTTCTAGATATTTCGTTTGCTACTTCCATATCCGCAGTAAACAAATACTTCTGATTTCCAAATCTCAATTCTACTATAATAGAATTCTCATTTTCATCTTCTGAATTATCCTTTTTTTCCATTATTTCACATTCTGCTTTTCCAACTTTAAATGTTGCTCCAATTTTAGGTGATTCTATTTGTAAATTCTTCTTGTTTGCCCATGAAATAACATCTTTATACGTCTTATTAGTTGCTGTTGAATCAGGCATGTAGAATGTTCCTATATCAAAATCTTCTATTATAATATCCATTCCACCTATATGATCTTCATGAGAATGTGTGCCAATTAAATAATTGATTTTTTCTATTCCAAGCGTTTTTCTCAAATATTTACTGATATATTTTCCATCTGGATTATTGCCAGCATCAATTAACATACATTCATCGCCATTTTGAACAAAAATACTGTCTCCTTGACCTACATCGAAAAAATACACTTTTAATTCTGGAGAAATTGATTCTATTTTCTCTACTATTTCCTCTTCTACCAAAGTATTTTCGTTGCTTTCTCCAGACGTAATAGTAATAACACTATTTTCTTCAACATGAAATTCTTCATTATTATGGTTATTTATTGCAATAAACAATACAACTAATAATGTAAGAATTATAGGAATAATAATCTTTTTATTTTCCAACTTAATCACCTTTGAATTACATATAGAACTATCGCTCTTGAATTATTATAGTTCAAGAGCGATACATTCTAATTTTTATTTCCTTTTTTCCATTTCTTTGAATATTACAGCAGCCGTTTTCTTTTGCTTACCATCAAGTCTACTTACATTTTCTTTTATCTTTGCAATTTGAGCATCTGAACATAGTGAAATAATTGCTTCAACTTCTGTTCTTTGAGCCAATGTTAGATTATCTTTAGATAAAATGTTTTTAGCTTGATTTACAAGCATTCCATTTACCATTGCAGTAATCTCATCTCCTAATGTTTCTTTTGAAGCTGGATCTATAAAGTAATTATCACATGCTAATGTTCTTGCTTTGTAATAATTATCTATCATCATCTTTTCATAGTATAAAATAGCTTTTAACTCATTAGCTTCATTAGGATTCTTGAAGTATCCGCTTGCAATTTTATCATTGATTATTGAAATCTCTTTTGCATTCTTTCCT